>Ga0070730_10000559_pt1 | contig 41966 bp, 36 predicted proteins | sample Coa_R1_3_FD_66447 | JGI IMG/M metagenome (GOLD analysis project Ga0070730, IMG submission 66447) | Surface soil microbial communities from Centralia Pennsylvania, which are recovering from an underground coalmine fire - Coalmine... | ecosystem: Environmental > Terrestrial > Soil > Unclassified ...
GAAAGGGCAACCCATACATGGTTTTGGTAGTTCATCACGGCACAATGGACCCGATTCTGGGCGAGTGGTCGACTACCCGGAAGTTATCCAGAGAGTGGGTTGTAGGAAATGAATGTGAGACGCTGCTTCGGAGTCCGTACACTCTTTCCAACCCACGACCCAACCCACAAAGACCTACGTCTTATATGACTTCCGCGTAGTTTGGCAGTCTCCGCGGTCTTGTAAGTTGTTGTAAAACCAAACCACGCTACCCTGATAAGGGCGAGGTCGGTGGTTCAAGTCCACCCAGGCCCACCACTCCCCTGTTTTTGCCCGTTGAAAGATCATGTCGAACGGGTTTCTTTAGGTGGGATAAACACTTACGGCGTCCACGGCGCAGTTCGATAGCACCATTCTGAGCAATTTCGCCTTTTCCTGCGGAGTCTGCGTAACGTACAGAGAATGCGCCTTATTCGCGTGTTCTAAAATGCGAACTGCCATTTATATTAACGGGCAAGAATTCCGAAAAATCAGTTAAAGAAAAACTACGCTCCCGATTTCAAAAATATTTTTGGTTTCGTTTTCTCCCTTCCGACGCGCGGACGAAACACCTGACGAATTCAGGAAAAATTTGGGCGGGAGCGACCCGGTGAGCACTTTTGGGCGGCAAAACCGCACAAACATCCGGGTCCCCTGCCGCCCAGATCGAGGTTTTCGTCCGCGGTCTTTTTGCAGTCCAGTTCTGACTTAGTCGATTGTACGGAGGGCCTTTATTTCGAAGAGCGGCAGAACGCGAAGGGTATGTTTCGACCAGAACACTGCGTTTGTTTCTGTGCTCTGCCGCGCTGATCCACATGACGGGAAAAAGTTACGATTGTCGCCCATTTCCTGCATACGTATGCGCGCTCGTTTATTGCCAGATGTGACTTATTGGCACTGGGCACGGTCTTTCGATTGCAGCAGGTATAGCGTGAAGTACGCTTGGCTGTAGTTCCACCACACCTCGTGAGAGGACGAACCAATGCGAAAACAGATGCTGGGGTCGGCATTCGCAGTGTTGGGCTTCGCTTTGAGCTTGTCGGCCAGGGAACCTCACCAGGAATCACGCATCAGTCTTGTGCCGACTTCGTCGCAGCCCCCGCCCGTCGCATCTCTTGCTCTGTCCGAATCGCCTCCATCTGGCCAAGAAGAGACAGCCTGGGCCTCGGTAGCATTTACGTCGGAGACCTCGATTGCGGTGGGTGTATGCCTGCGGGATTTTTTTAACCAGAAGTGTTCCTTGGTTCTCGTCCGATGGGAAGGGGGTGCTCTTCAGCCGTTCGCAGAAACGCTGCGATTCGACGTCGGCGTCTCTGTGTATCCCGCAAGTGATGGCCGGATACTCGCAGTTCAGCGTCTGTCCCCAAAGTTCGTGTATTCGGCGGATCTGTCCACAGTGCACGATCTGCCGAAGGAGCTGTCGCGTTTCTTTTCCCCAACGGGGAAAACGGTGGCTGAATGGGCACCCGGATCTTGGAAACTTTATCACTTGAACGACAGGCTGGAACCGATTCGAGAGGGCACTGGGAATCTGCAGTTCGTTTCGGACGAAGTTGTTCTGATCCAAGATGGTAAGGTCATGAGAGTCGAAACACTTGATGGAACGCGGCTCGGCTCTTTCTCCGCGCCAGCAGGGGGTTACTACGCGTCTGGATCGATGGGAAACAACAAACTCTACCTCGACGACTGCAAGAGCCTGCGGATAGTTGACTTCGATGGGAAGACGCTCACGAAGATGCGGAAGGAATGTAGTGCGGGCGATACGAGCCCGTCAGCCGACGGAAGGCTGGTGTTATTCGATTTTACAAATCACAAGTCGTCTGGATTGAAACACGTGCTGGAGAGCGTCCAGACCATCACTACTCTGGGAATGGCGGGACCGGAAGACGTCAACCACGAGGGAGTTCGAGTGTTTGATACGGCGACAGGCAAGGCATGCTTCGACTGGCACCGTAGTTTTCCAGCGACATTATACAGCCGGGTAAGGTCTGCAGCGATGTCGCCTTCGGGCGAGTTCGTGGCGATCGTCGAAAAAGGTAAGCTGTCGATATACCAGCTTCCCTCGGACTGTGTCGATTCAGTGCTAGTCTCGCCAGACAAATGAAAAACAGCCAGTTGATGATCTTGCATTCTAGGCAGTTTGAAATCCCTCACCCCGATTCACTTCATCAACTCTGATTAGTCGTGCGGGTAACCAGCGCTTTTCGTTAGAATCAGAGGAGCGAGGGCCCTCCAATGCGTGGAATCCCTGCGACGATCTGGCCCGGCGGAAGAGTTCTAAAATCGTCAACCAGGGCACACCATTTCTCCGTGCAGGGGCTTCATTTGCAGAAAGATGGTCTTACCATGCGCACGACAGTTTCCACAAAGGGCCAAGTTGTCGTCCCCAGCAGGATCCGTCGCAAACTCGGGCTGCAACCGGGAGATACGCTAGAAGTCCGAGTCGAAGGACAACATATTGTCCTGATACCGGGAAAAGGTCGCCCGCGAAACGCACGAATCATTCGGGATCCAGTTACTGGACTACCGGTATTAACCGCCGGACCAAAGGCTGCCAAGCTGACTAGCGCAGAAGTGCGCGAAATCCTTGCCGATTTTCCATAAGATACCTATTGGATGTGAACGCTCTGCTGGCGCTGGCAGTGATGGCGCATGAGTCTTATGTGCGGGCTGCAAACTGGGTGGAACGCCTTGGCGCGAGCGGCGTTTCCGAACTGGCAACGTGTTCGATCACCGAGTTGGGCTTTGTGCGTGTACTAGGACAGGCTCAACAGTATGGCTCTTCCGTCGCACAAGCGCGCGAGCTCTTGCTGAAGATGAGAAATAGCGATGGAATGCGCTGGATTTTCACTGCCGACAACGACGACATCTCCCGCCTCCCCAGGTGGGTCCGACTTCCAAAGCAAACGACCGACGGGCACCTTGCGGAGTTGGCATGGGATCATGAGGCCGTCTTGGCAACGCTGGATCGCCGAACTCCCCGCGCGTTTATCATCCCCTATAGCCGCCATTCCTAAGAAGAGCGTTTTGTGCTCAGCGGATCAATGACCGTCAAGCAGTGCTCACCATTCCCAAGAGAGCCTGGCCATTCTGAAATCAATTTACGGGCTCAGGTTCATTCGTGGCGAAGAGCCACGATTGGGTCGACGCGCATGGCGCGGCGAGCTGGAACGAAGCAGGCCGCGAGAGAAACGGCTACGAGGAGCAAGACAACGGACAGAAAGATGACCGGGTTTGTCACGCTTACGCCGTAGAGCATGGTCGCGAGAAGTCTGGTCATGGCCAGCGCTGCAATGATGCCGAGCACTACGCCCGCCAAAACGAGTTTCAAACCTTCCCCAAGGATGAGCCGCAAGACGTCGCGCGGATTGGCACCCAGGGCCATGCGCACGCCAATTTCCCGCGTGCGTTGCGAGACTGCATAGGAAATCACTCCATAGATGCCCACGGTTGCGAGGGTCAAGGCAAGCGTGGCGAAGAGGCTCAGCAGAGACATCATAAAATCCCGCAGCGCCAGCGAGTGGGACAACACCTGCTCCATGGAGCGCATGGAACCGGTGGGTACCACGGGATCAACCGCGGCGATGGCGTCGCGTACGGCACGACTGAGGCTTAAGGGGTCAACGGTGGTTCGGACAAGGACGCTCCTCGGAAACCAACCTTCAAAGAGCGCCGAGGTGCCATAGGATGCCTGGGACGCGGGAATAAAAGTGGTGGGAGGCGCGGGCTGGTCGAGATATGACTTTACGTCGCCGACTACGCCGACAATTTCGCAAGACGTTTTGCCGAGAAGAATATGCTCGCCGACCGGACTACGCCCGGCAAAGTGTTCATGGGCAAACGCCTGGTTGACGATGACCACTTTGTTGGCAGTTTCGGAATCCATTTCCGAAAACACGCGGCCCTGGCGCAACGGAATGCCCATGGCGTGGAAGAAGCCTGGCGTAATTTCCCGGTAGTCGACGCTGTACCACTTCTCGGAATCGGGCATGCGGACGCCATTGTTGCCGCCGCGCTCGAGCGGCAGACCGGCAGCGACGACAGCGGCCGCATCGACACCTGGCAGCGCTTCGAGACGCTGAACAACCGCGCGATTAAAGCTCTCGATCTGCGCCGCGGAATCATACTTCGAACCGATGAGCCAGAACTGGACTGAGAGGATGCGATGGGGATTGAAACCAGGGTCGGCGTGAAGCAATTTAGAAAATGTGGCAATCATCAGGCCAGCGCCGGTGAGAAGCACCAGGGAAATAGCGAACTCACCCACAACGAGAACCTGACGAAGCCGAGCACGGCCCGGTGCCGCGCTGGAACGGCCGGCTCCTTCCTTGAGGGCCTCGTTGATACCGGCTCTGCTGGCTTCGAGGGCCGGGGCGAGGCCAAACAGGATTCCCGTAGTGAGGGAAACGAAGAATGTGAACGCGAAGACCCAGACGTCGAGATGGACATCCGCAGCGCGCGGCAGATCGATCGGAGCGAGAGCAAGCAGCGAGCCGAGTCCAAGATAGGCCACCAGCAGGCCCAGGGCGCCTCCCGCGAGCGCGACGAGCATGCTCTCCGTGAGCAGTTGTTGGAAAAGCCGCCAGCGCGAGGCTCCCATGGCGATGCGGACAGCAATTTCGCGGCCTCGCAAGCCGCCGCGAGCGAGAAACAGATTCGCAACATTTGCACAAGCAATCAGCAGCACGAACCCGATGGCGCCGAGAAGGATCAGCAAGAATGGACGAACGTCAGCGCCAATCATTTGTTGGTACGGCAAGAAACTGATCCTGAGTTCCTTGCCGACGACTCCGGGGAATTCGCGGCGAAAGTCCTCGGTGACGATGTTCATCTGCGATTGGAGTTGCATGTTGGTAACGCCGGGTTTAAGGCGCGCCAGCACGCCGATGTTTTCTCCGCTGCCGGCGGTATCGGCCACGAGGGCAAGGGGAGTCCAGACATCCGCGGCACCACTTCCCGGAAGGTCGGTGGCGACGGCGACAGGAGAGAAACCTCGCGGCATAACACCGATCAGAGTGTAAGGGTCGCCATTCAGAAGAATTTTCCGGCCGATCTGAGCCGGGTCCGACCCGAAGCGGCGCGCCCACAAATTGTAGCTAATGATGGCGACGCGCTGTCCGCCTCCACGATCATCTTCCTCAGTAAAATCGCGGCCGAGAAAAGGTTGAATGCCCAGGACATGGAAGTAAGGAGCGGCGACGGGCATGCCTCGCAAATGTTCCGCACCGTTACCGGCGGCAAGGTTATAGCCGACAGACGTATAACCGGCGATGTGTTCGAAGGGTTCTTTGTAATCCTGCAACCGTTTCAATTCACGGGAATCGAGGTCCATTTCATCGGTCAACTGGTTGGAGCTTTCGGCAAGCTGCACAATGCGATCCGGATCGGGAAAAGGCAGCGGGCGCAGGAGGACGCCGTAGACGACAGTGAAGATAGCGGTGTTTGCCCCGATACCGAGAGCCAAAGTCAAAACGGAAACGAGAGTGAAGGCAGGAGATTTTGCAAGCACACGCAAGCCAAATCGGATGTCTTGCCAGAAGCTGGTCATGGAGCACCTCGCAGAATACCTAAGCTGGGCGAAACCAAACCGGGAACAGTCGCGATCCAATCCTGAAGCATAAGACGACTGATCCCTAAAAATTCTTTCAGGCTACCAGGTGGTAGCCGGCCTCAAAATGAATCGCTGATGCCGCTCCGCCATGATAATCCCTTAGTGTCCCGCGGGCTTTTGGTCCGGTGGCGGTGGCATTGGCGGAGCAGCAAATTTTACATCCTCCACGGGAACATTCTGCTCTACCTGGGTGATTTGAATCGTGAAGCGACCGCCTGGGCGGGCGAGCGTCCAACGGAGAGGAATCTGTACGCCGCCCTCGTCACGGTAATCGGCGTAGTCGATCTGCGTGGGCATTCGGCCGAGCGCGGTTTCCGCATAACGGACAAGGCGAAGCAATTGTCCGGTGTGCTGATCGAGATAGAGACGCAAAGGCGGCTGGCCTTCGTTGCGTCCGATTACCAGATAGGTTTCATGGCCGTCTATTTTTTCACCAGGGAAGACATTAAATTTCTTGTACAAAGTTTTGATGTCGGAAGCGAAACGTAAGTCGGCACTGATGTGCTCGGCATCGTTCTCCGCCGTTGACATCAGATGCGCGTGTCCGTTGTTGCTAAGCCAGCCTTGCTTCCCATCAAAGGCCGTGATGCTTTCACCGTTGGGCATGTGCATGATCGAGAGACGCTTGTCGGGGGCTTTAGCGTAGACCTCGATGGGAAGCTGGTGGCCGTTGGCGATGATATTTCCTTTTTCCACAAGGCTTGTAACTTTTTGCAGGGCAGCTTCGCCACCGACCGCCGCGAGATACTTATCGAGAAGCTCTTCGGCTGACGGCAGAACGGGTTTTGTCGGCGCCGCGGCTCCGCGCTCCGCTTCGGGTTTGGGCTCCTCATCGCTAATGATGGGAACGCCGACAGGTTCAGCGGCACCGCGGTGGCACGAATAGCAAGTCACTTGACGGTGTCCTTCGAAATTGTCTTTGTTGATCGCGAACATCATCTTCATCATTTTGCGCGCAGTGACTTTTGTCTTCTTGTCGTCCTTGTCAAATTCTATCTTCTGGCCTTCGCGGACATGGCAGTACTCGCATTCGACCCCGAGCGAAGCGGTAATGAATTGCATGGAGGGAAACACGAGGTCGGCCGGAACTCCTTTGAGCGCCTGGATGTTCTTGAACTGATCTTCGGCAAGTTTAGGGGCGGCAGGCGGTTGCGGCGGACTGGATTGGGCTTTTGCCGCAGCGATGGCCAACCCCGTGCTCAGCACTAATCCACAAAGAACAATCGTTACGTTGCTTCGAGTCGAAATCATCCCAGCCCCCTGAACCTTAAATTTTCGAGAGAAAGTCTATCAGAAAGGGCGTGCCGCTTGCGCGGCCGGAAATAGGCGCGTGCCAGTTCAGGCCGAAAGATCTCCGCGTTTGGCGAGAGCGGTGATGCGGTCAGCGGCGCGAAAAGCAAGCGCCTCGATAGTCATCGTCGGTTGGCCGCGGCCAGACGTGACGAGGCTGCTGCCGTCACAGAGAAAAAGATTTTTTACGTCGTGCGTCTGATGGTCGGAATTGATGACGGACGTCTTTGGGTCATTTCCCATGCGGCATGTGCCAAGCAGGTGCACGGCAAATTGCTGCTCCTGAGCGGGAAAGGACCATTTTTTCACTGCGCCCGCGGCATCGAGAAGCTCGGAGGCTCGCGCATTGAGCCAGTCGGTTAAACGCAAGTCGTCCGGGTGATCCTTGTACGTCATGCGTAGCGCGGGGAGGCCCCAGGCGTCTTTCAAATCCGGGTCAAGAGAAAAGCTATTATTCTCAACAGGAAGCGAAGTGCCATGACTAAAAATTTCCACGGTGCGAGTGAAGTTATGGCTCAAAACATCCTTGAAGCCCTTGCCCCATTGCGGAGTCCCTGGTGGGAGACTGCCAAACGCAAAGGTGATCGGCGTCATATCAAAGCGCGCGTCCAGCCCGCCTCCGCCGCGAAAGCCGACTTTTTCGGGGTCGAGCTCGTAAAAATCGTGGAGAATCCTGCTCACAGCGAATCCCTTATAGTCATTGAGCGGATGCTCGAAAACAGCCGTCGCAACCGTACCGCTGTTGAGCATTAGATGCTTGCCAACGATGCCACTGGAATTCGCGAGGCCATTGGGGAATTGTTTATTGGCGGAGAGCAGCAGCAGCCGTGGGGTTTCCGCGCCGTTCGCGCAAACAACGACGGCCTTGGCTTTTTGGCGCTGCACGGTGCGCTTTTCATCAAAGTAAATCGCGCCGGTGGCGCGGCCATTGGCGTCCAATTCGATCCGGTGCACGTAGGAGTTCGGGCGGATTTCGCATCGGCCCGTTTTTTCCGCCATGCGGATGGCGGTAGCGAGGGAGCTGGACTTCGCACCCACTTCACAACCAAACCCAAGGCAGAAGCCGCAATTGACGCACGCGCTGCGTCCCGGACGCGGCTGCGAAAGGATAGCCATGGGCGCGGGAAACGGATGCCAGCCCAGCTTGCGGGCCGCACGCTCGAAAATCACGCCGGAGGATTTTGTTGGCAGCGGCGGCATCGGGTAAGGCTTGGAACGTGGCGGGTCGAACGGACTGGCATCAGCCTGCCCGGAAACGCCAATCTCCCACTCGACCTTTGTGTAGTAGGGCTCGAGGTCTGCGTATGTTATGGGCCAGTCGGCCAAAGCGGCGCCGGGGGTCGGACCAAATCTGCTCACTTCAGTGAAGTCAATTTCGTGGAAGCGCCAGAAGTTCGCCGTGAAGTGCACGCTCGTGCCTCCCACGAGACGTCCATAGACAAGAGCGCGCTGCGGCTTGGCTTTCTCGTCCGGAGTTTTGCGGAACGTGTTGGGCTGAAGATCCGGATGATTCGTCAGTAGATCCTGATTGAGGACTTTGATTTCGTCGTGGACGAAGTCTTTCTCGGTGAGATAGGGCCCTTGCTCCAAAACGACCACCCGGTAGCCGTTGCCGGACAACTCCTTGGCCAGAATGCCCCCGGCAGCGCCGGAGCCGATAATGACGAAATCGACTGCCTCGGATGTTTTGTACTTGGGCTGATCTGGCTTCATGATTTGGTTTTATCCGCGTCAGCCAATATGGGCTGCCAGCCCGGATAGTCCTTGTCGTAAAAGCCAAAGGGCGGCTGGAACATGTGCGCATCCTCTCGGCCGATCACCTTCCAACCCACACCACCGCGATTGCCGCGCTTATCGGAATCGGGGTCAATCAGGAATCCCGCGATGGTGTGGACCCGCAAGGTCTGGAAAAACGATTGAGCCGCGGCCCGCCGCCGGGCCGACCGTCCACGCCCAGCGGAAGATTGTGCGTCCAACGACTTCAAGATTTCGTCTTGCTGCTCGGGAGTGGCGGCAGAAAATTTCTCGAGGGCAGGAAACATTTCGCGCGCCCTTGCTTGCAGTTCCGGCAACCCTTCGGCATACAATTTCTGATTGTCCTTTGCAAACGTGACGAGCGCGCGGTCGATAAAAAATACGACCCCAGCCTCGCGGGCGCCCGGAGTATCTGTCGTGGGAATGATGCGGGCGGAGGCGGCCTCAATTTCCGCGGCTTGTTCCGAGGTGAAAAATTCAAACTTGGCAGGCTCGTTAGACTTCGCGGCATGGCGCGCATGACTGGCAGCCGAGAGCATTGCGGGCCAGTGCGCAGATACCCAGGCAGCCGAAATACCTGTCAAACCCTGCGAAAGAATTTCACGGCGCGTGAGAGTGTTCTTCATAAAATGGCGAGGCGAATCAGAGCGAAGTGAATGTATGCCGTGGGGCGGGCACGGTCAAGAAGAAACGATCTGGGCATGCAACCCGTTTTGGACTTCTTGGACAGCACGTTTGCAGAGCGCTGCGACCCTAGTGTACGATTTCCCCCAAGCAGCGAAAAAATCAACATTCAGATTGGTTGCAGCAAAAGAATGGCTACCTTTACAGGCGCGATTGGAACCGGAAGCAAATGGCTGCTCGACAAGATCGTCGGCGTCCTGGCAGCGACGGGCGTCAATCCGAATTTCTTGACGTTTCTCGGGCTGGTGGTCAATTTCATCGCCGCGGCCAATTTCGCGCTGGGGCATTTCCGTATCGGTGCGTTCATCATCTTTTTCGCAGGCTTTCTGGACATCCTGGATGGACAGGTGGCGCGGCGGCAAAACCGCGTGACCGCTTTCGGCGCTTTCTACGATTCCACTCTCGACCGCTACGCGGATATGGCACTGTATATGGGTTTGCTCGTCTATTACTCTGTGAGCGGGCGCACGCCATACGTTGTGCTTGCCGCTGTCGCGACAGCTGGATCGGTGATGGTCAGCTATGCCAGGGCGCGGGCGGAGTCGCTCATCCCGCTTTGCAAGGTTGGCTTCATGGAGCGCCCGGAGCGTCTGGTTCTATTGATTATTGGCGGGGTCACGAATCGCATGGGAGCCGTTCTCTGGGTCATCGCGGTCGTCTCCACAATCACCGTCATCGACCGCATCGTGTTCACCTGGAAGGAAACCAAGGCGGGCCGAACTATTCCGTGGATGAAGTTGCCGACCTAGGAATTTCCGCGGCGACGTCAACAACTTACTGCAAAACTAACCTTGCAATTTCATCAGCCACTCTTCCACTGGCGCAGAGATGACTGCGCGCACGCGGTCACGGAGAGCAGGGACGTCCTTCTTGGTCATACCCTTGGTCTCGATCGTGGCATGCAGATGCACGGTAACGGTCGCCGGCCAAAGCATCCAGTGGCCGGTGCGGTGATGTTGGAACGAGCCGATTAAACTCACGGGCACAATCGGAATCCCCAACTGCTGCGCGACGCGAAAGCCCCCGTCCTCAAATCCATCGACATGACCGTCGCGAGTGCGCTTCGCCTCGGGAAAAATAATCAAGCTGGTGCCGCCGCCGATGGCATCCTGGGTGAGACGCCACATACGTTTGAGATCCGAGGGATTGCGCACGTCGGGGACGGGCACGTTGCCAAAACGCCGCATCAGCCAACCGTAAGCCGGTATTTTGAAGTGGGATTCAAGCTCCCAGCCGCGAACGTATTGCGGTATGGCGCAGTAGAGCATGAAGGGATCAAACAGATTGACGTGATTCACCATGAAGAAAGAGGTTTTTTGAGGATCGAATCCCGGGGACCGAATTACTTCCACACGCGCTCCCGAGAGATAAGCAATCCTCCGACAGAAGGTGCGTTGCAACCAGTCGTGCTTGTGCGGGTCCAGAAAGATTCCCAGGAAGACCAGTGTCGGCGCGACGAGAAAGAAATGCAGGCCGCTTAGAATCCATAGAAAAGCACTGCGCATCACGAGCAAGCCACGCTTCATATGTAGATATCCACGGCAGCGGGCATCACGTCGAGCGAGATGCATTCGAGCGCGGCGATTTCGCCGTCGATAAGAACATCCACGGGAACCTGGTTCCCAAACTCGATATGACGGACGGCACGGCGCGAGGCCAGCGGATGCTCGATGTGCGTGCCGTCATAGAGCCGGGGGAGCATGCGAAGCAATCCCATGCGCCCGATCGGCCCCCAGCGGACGAATTCGATGAGGCCATCGGTTGGATCGGCTTGAGGCGCGATTAACATCGTGCCGCCCGTGAATTTGCTGTTGCTGAAGGAGAGAAAAAGGCAGCGGCTCTCGTTCCAGTCGGTATCTTCATCGCAACGAAGACGGAAAGCGCGGCGCCGCAGCTGAATGACCCTTACGAAAACGCCGAGCAGGTAGCCGAGATAGCCGAAGGGCTTGAAGTAGCGATTGGTCAGAGAGCCCACGTCCGCGGTGAAGCCCAGACTGAGAAGGTTGAAGGAATAAGATTCGCCTCTCGTGTGTGTCAGCCGGAGAAGATCCACTGGGCGTGTTCGTCCTTCGATGAGCGCTTGAAGAGAAGCGCCTGCGCCGTCCGTGGCAAAGTCCCGGAGGAACGAGTTGCCCGTCCCGAGGGGCAAGAAACCAAGCGAAATGCGTTCCTTACCACTGGCTCGTTCAAACACGCCATTCAGGATTTCGTGCGCCGTGCCGTCGCCGCCGACGGCAATAAAGCGACGGTAGCCCTGTTCGTAGGCTTCGCGAGCCAGTTCCACGGCGTGGCCGGGCCCGGTCGAAGCGACAACGTCAATCTTCAGCCCTTTTTCGCGCAGGCCGGCCAGGGCCGGCCCGGCAAGCTTGGCCGAGCGGCCGCCGCCGGCGGCTGGATTCACTATCGCGAAGTAGCTGTTCTTCAAGGAGCGGTCACGTCCTTAGAAAAGCAAGTCTGACACCGATTACAGTGGAAGAAAGGCCGAGGCGCGATCGAGCTTCGCCAATTGCTCCGCAAGCACGTTTCGTTTGATTTTTAACGAAGCGGTCCGCGGAAAGTCCTGATCAAAGAGGACCACGCCATGAATTCGTTTGTAGTTCAACAGCCTGCTGTTACGCGCCGAGATGTCGCGGCGGAGATCCTCCGAGTAAGTTTGGCCGGGCTCGAGATGGAGCGCAAGGAAGAGTTGCTCACCGACCAATGACCGCCGTGGCCAGATGTAGTTGGCCGCAAATACACAAAATTCCTTCACGGGAAGACTTTCGAAGACCGCCTCGATGTCTTCCGGATAAATGTTTTTGCCTTCCTCGGTGACAATCATGTTCTTCTTGCGTCCGAAGAGCTGCAAATGTCCGGTGGCGTCGAAGCGGCCAAGATCACCGGTCATGAGCCAACCGTCGAGGATAGTCTCGGCGGTGAGCTGGGGGTCGTCCAGGTAGCCGGACATGACTGTTTTGCTGCGGACTGCGACTTCGCCGATGCCGTCGTCAGCCGGATTGAGAATGCGAACTTCCATCCCGGGAAGAGGTTTGCCGACGGTATCGGCGCGGAACGGTTTCAGGTCGTTGACGCTGATGGCTGTGCCTGCTTCCGTCAGACCGTAGCCGTTGGCGACCGGGATACCCAGATCGTAGAAGAACTGCAACGTCTGTGGCTCGGTGAAGGCGCCGCCCACGATGATGGCGCGGAGTTCGCCGCCGAAGGGGTCGTGCACCTGCTTGAGCAGCCGGCGGCTGAGGCCGAGTCGAGGACGGCCCTTGGTGAACGCTTTGTTAATCGCAACAAGGGCGTTGAGCGCCTTGCGCTTGCCGGGTGGAAGCGCGTCAAAGCGGGCCTGCAAGCCCTTCTGCAGATTTTTCAGCACCAGAGGAACGAGGCTGACATACGCGATCTTGTATTTCGAGAAGGCTTCTCGCACATATTCAGGCCTCAGCGTGCGCAGATGCACGACGGTGGCTCCACAAATAAAAGGTCCGAAGAAGCCGACCATGAAGTCGATGGCATGGTTTGTCGGCAAGATGCTGAGGTAACGAACACCGGGCGAGAAAGGATAGAGCGAAGTGAGCGCGACGCACTGTTCGAGATAATTTTCGTGCGTCATCATGCAGCCTTTGGGACGGCCGCCGGTGCCCGATGAGTAGACGATGCACGCTACATCCTGTCGCGCGCGGGGAACAAATTTCGCTTCGCCGGCGCCGCGGAACTCTTCCCAGCGCCGTGCTCCCGCAAGATCCGCGTTCGGAGGGGCTTCGGTTACGAGAACATCCCGCACATTCGCTGCACTTGCACGGCCGGCCGCTGCGCTCAGCTGGCGCCAAATGGGATATTCGGTGATCAATACTATCGCGCGCGAGTGATCGAGCAAGTGCCACTGCTCGTCGGGAGTGAGCTTGTAATCGAGCGGAACGAGCACGCCTCCGGCGTAAAAAATCGCGTAAGCGGACATCAGCCACTTGGACTGATTTGTCATGATGATTGCTGCTCGATCGCCCGGTGCAAAACCGGTGTCCTGCAGCGCCTTTGCAAGTGGATGCGCTCGGGACTGGAACTCGCGATAGGTTAGCCGTTCTTTCTCGCGCTCCCGATCGGATTCAATCAGGCACACTTCGCCCGAATATTCTTCGAGCGCGTCCTTCAGCGCTGCGCCAATGGATTGGTATTTGGAAAGATCAAGCATTACAGGCGGGATTGAATCCGCTCAGCAAGAGTGCGGAAGTCGCTGACCCCTTGCACTTCGTAATCGGGCAACTCGATGCCGAAATGGTTTTCAAGCCGGCTGAGCATCTCGAGGGTTTGGAGGCTGTCGATCCCGAGCTTCTTGAAGAAATCGTCTTCCGGGGCAAGCGAGCCCGCAGGCACATTGAAGTGCCTGGAGGCCAGGGCGAGAACTTCCTGGGTGGTTTGCTCGAGTGTGCGCATGGAAGCTCAAATTTACCATTTTCCGGACAAAGAAAGAAAACTCCGTAGCGAAGAGAGGAGCCCACATTGACCAGAGTTCTACGGCAAATAGGGCATGGCGTCAGTGGACTCGACGAACTTCTTCAGAGCGGCCATGACTGTGGGGCGCGAGAAAAGTTCGCAGAAGAGGTCGATTTCGCGGCGAAGTTCTTCATGCGGGATGGGCTTGATGAATCTCTTGGCGACCGCACGAGTCGTGCCATCAAACTTCACGATTTGAGCGGCGGTTGCTCGCGCAAGGCGAAGCGATTCTCCTTCGGCCGCGAGTTGCGCAACCAATCCAATGGATTGAGCGCGGGCCGCGTTGACGCTGCGGCCGGTCAAGAGGAGATCGCGAATGAACGCATTGCCCAAGTCGCGCTTCAGGCGCGGAATGCCCCCGAAGCCAGGAATCAGCCCGAGGCGCAGCTCGGGGAAGGCAAAGCGCGCCATCTTGTCGGCCACGATGATGTCGCAAGTCAGGGCGAGCTCGAAGCCGCCGCCGAAACAGATTCCGTGGACGGCCGCGATGGTCGTGAACGGGGCGGCATCAATCGTGTTGAAGACCGCATGAATGCGCTCCAGAAAAGCACGAAGTGCGGCGAGTCGATCCTTTTCCGAAAGCTCATTGGAAACATGGTAGAGCTCGCGAAGATCGGCGCCGGCCGAAAAACCGTGTTTGCGTTCGCTGTGGATAATGCAGGCCGCGGTTTCCGGGGCGAGCGTTTCGACGGCTCCCGTAAACCGTTCCAGTTCCGCGAGCATGTCCAAGCCAATTTCGTTGGCGGGCTCATGATCCAACTTCAGCTCGACGACGCCATCGCGCCACTCCCAGCTGAGCGTCTTGCCTCTGAACGATTTCACGGTTTACTGCCCGCGGCTGCTTTGCTTTCCAGAGCCTCGGCGTACATCGCGCTAATCTCCGCCGAGAATCGCGCGTTGATGGCATCTCTTCGCAATTTGCCCATCACAGTCAACAGTCCGTTCTCAGGCGTAAGGCTCTCTTGGAGGACGGTGAAATTCCGAATCTGACGATAGTGTGGAAGCTCAGGGTTCAATTGCTCCAGCGCCGCATGTACCGCGGCAGCCTCGACCGGGCCGGTAATCAGAGCGCAGAGAAAGCCGTGCCCATTTCCGACTACAACGACTTGTTGCGCGGCAGGAAGAAGCCTCGCCAACTTCTCTTCGATAGGTTCGGGAGTAATCTTGTGGCCCGAATTAAGGACGATCAGATTCTTAATGCGGCCGATGATGCGCCAATTGCCACCCACATTCACTTCGCCTTGATCTCCGGTGTGAAACCACCCATCCTTCAGCACGCGCGCTGTTTCCTCGGAGCGGCCCCAATAGCCCGGAAAAATATTCGGGCCGCGGACGATGATCTCCTCGTTTTCGCCGGTCTTCATCTCGATGCTGCGGATCGCGGTACCCACATAGCCCGGCTCGACAGGAAGCCGCGGATCGTCGAGCGTGCAGATGGCGGTCGTTTCGGTGAGGCCATATGCCTGCAACACAGGAATTCCAAGCATGAGAAAAAACTGCTGTGTCTCCGGAGCGAGAGGCGCCGATCCACAAATCAGCGCACGGATATTCGGGCCAAATCGTTCCTTGATCTTGCTGAATATGAACCTGCGGCCAAGGCCAAGCCAGAATCCGTCCGTAGTCCGCCCGCGACCAAATCTTTTCCGCAGCCATGCCTCGCGGGCCTTTGCATAGAGTCCCCGGATGGGTGCCGGACGCTTGGACATCGCCTCTTCCACGCCACGCCGCACACGTTCGAGAAGCGTTGGCACATTCAAGAAATAATGCGGAGAAGCGAGGCGAATTTCGTCCGCCAGCCTGGTGAGATCCATCGAGAGAGTTAGAACGCACTCTCGCGAAAGGCAAGTCAGCAAGGTGACCCAGGAGGCCGCAAAACTGAACGGCCCGTAATGAAACACGCGGTCCGGCTCGTGAGTCGTCCCCATCAGCAGGTCGAGCCGTTCCCGAGTGCAAGCGAGCATATGCGTGACGTTGCCTACATTCAGGCAAACGCCTTTGGGTTCGCCGGAAGTTCCTGACGTATAGATGATGGTGGCGAGATCCGCGTCTTCCCGCGGATTGGGGATTGCGGGCGGCGGGTCTAATGCAGGTTCCTGCAAAACCTCGTCGAACAGCACAAGCCGTCGCGCATTCGACCATTGTGGCGGCAAGGCTTTCGCCACTGACTCGCCAAGCGCCGCATCGCTGGTAAACAGAAAGCGCGGCAGGCAATCTTTCATCATCGCGGCTAACTCGGCGGGCGCCTGCCGTGCGTAAAGCGGTACCACGATAATCCGTTCGGCCAACAAAGCAAGGTTGAACGCAACCCAGCGCGCGGAATTCGGCGCGAGCAGCGCGCACCGCTCGCCGGGCTGCAGTGCCGTGCGTCGCAGGTGCGCGCGCACGTGCTGCACCTGCTCGAGCAATTCCCTTCCTGAAACGCTTACGAATTGATCGCCATGTATTTCGCGGAGCACGACGCGGCTATCCGCCCGTTTCAGTTGCGCGAAGATGTCTTCGATGAAATTGGGCATGACGTCTGGGACGTATCAGCGCGAGGTAGTCCCTGCCACCGAATGTTGCGGCGCGGCAGCAGAAGCATCATAACGCTCAGCGAGCTGCCTCAGGGTATCGTTCAGGGGCGGAAGGTAGTCTTCCCAAGAGAGAATTCCGGAGCGCAGCGGGAATTCGGGGTACGTGCGCCGAACGGCGTCCTCGAGAAAAGTCCCCATCCGCGCCATGACCTTGAGGTTTCGTATGACGGTTTTCCCGATGCCATCGCGCACGGATTCCGCCTCGAGCACCAGCGTGTCCATTAATTTAATAAGTTTGGGCTCGAGTTCAGGATCGTCCACCGTCAGGAAAAGATGTTGGTGCCCGCGTTCACGCATGAGATTGCGGATGCGCTCGTCCATCGTGACGCCCGCGGAGGCCACAAGGCTGGGCATACTGGTCACAATTCCGTGATACCGCGAGGAGACCATCAGGGAGCACTGACGCAGGACGGAGACCATCTGGAACATGTCGTAATCGTCGGAAGTGAAAATCGGGATTCCCGGAAGCTGCTGCGTTATGTCGCGGCAGGCAACTGCGTCCAACCTTTCCATCGCGACAAGAATGGGAAACACGCGATGGCGCTGCGTGAATGATTTCATGGCGTTGATAAACGCAGCAATGTAGCGCCTGTACTTCGCATCGACCCCGGGTCCTGACTGGAAAAAATATACGGTGCGGTATTGGCTGTCTTTGTACGCGCCGGTCGTGACGCGCGCGAGATATTTTCCAATCGAGGCTTTCACGGGCCAGACGAATGGATGAATGGGACAAACGGCGAGGACGGGTGTTTTCTCATCCCAACCAGAATCGCGTAGAGCTTTGTGGCCATACGCCGGGGGATGCGGCTCGAATGTCCACGCGGTATCCGTTCCCAACTCCGTGGGAATCCCCAAGGAGCTCAACAACTTTTGCGATTCCTCGTTGCGCGTGATCACCAAAGAGTCGTGCACATAGCGTCCGCACATTTTCTCGAGGAGGCGATCCATGTGTCCCGCTTCGCCGCCGTACCCAAGGGAAAGTTTGTTTTCCGCCGATGCCAGGCCGAGCGAGCCGATCATCATTGTCGTCAGCGCGTTGGCGAACTTGCTCTTGAACATCGAGCCCTCGCAAGCGATCACGCCGTGGTTCTTCCTGACCTCGCGAAACAAAAACGGTGGAAAAACATCGGGCAGATAGACTTGCTGAGTGCCCTCGAAATAACCGCGCGTGCGGTCGAAACTCTGCGTCATGACGCTGAAATCGACATTCGCAGCGCCGAGCACGTGCCGCACCTGACGCAGCATTTCCTGGACGCGCACGTCCGAACCGGTGTTGCGCGTGCCGTTATAGCCGGCAAAGAGCAGCCGCAGTTTTTCGCCGGGCATCCAGCGCCGCCCCAGACCAAAGGTCCAGGCCAATCGCCGGATTTCGATGAGCGAGCTCACCCATGCAACAAGCAGAAAATCCGTCATGCGCGAGCGCCCCCCACCGCTGCGGATTTTTCCGGCACGTCCGTCGCCGGCCACGGTCTTGCCGGATATCGAAACCTGTTCTCACGGCTGAACTTCAGCAGAGGAAAAGCATACGACGAAAATTTCGCCGGAGGCTCCCCGAGTTCCTGCACCACGCGCGAATTATCGAACACCGTGTTCCACTTCAAATACGGCCAGAACACTTTCAAGAGCGATGCTCCGTGCCCCACAGCCCCGTTCCGGTTCGAAAGCCAGTTCACTGTTCTGGAAAACGGGCCACCCATCCAGGGCCAATACGCCGGGCGCCGCCAGCCGCCTGCCTCGGCTAGGGCGTTGGTCAACTCGCTATAGGTTTCCGATCCTGTCCCCGACGACAAATGATAGATGCTGTGGGTGGGCTTATCCTTTTGATGAATTGCGACGATGGCTTTGCTGACGTAGTTTGCCGGGACAATATCTATTTTATCTCGAGGAGGCAGCGGAAGAACAGGAAGCCGGACAAGCACATCGAACGCCCGCACCATATCAAATTGGGAGGTCTCCGGCCTGCGGCTGTCCCCGAGGACGATTGCAGGCCGGAAAATGGTATGCGGCACGTCGGCCAGAAGCTGATGAATCATGTGCTCGCCGAATTTTTTCGTACGCGCATAAGGATCGTAATCAGGGCGCGTCCATTCGATCGCCGCGTCTTCCGTCACGATCTCGTTCCCACGCTTCCCAGCGACGGCCACCGTGGAGACATGCGAATGCCTCCGCAAACCGTTGCGGTTCTGCACGCGCCGGGCCAGTTGGATTACCTCGAGACCTCCGCGTAGATTCACGTTGAGAGATTGCCGCTCCGATTTGCGGTTCAGCGAGGCCGCGCAATGGATGATCGAATCCGTCGTGTCAACCAAGGCGTGGTACTCATCATCCGGCAGAGCGAATCGTTCGCTCGTCAAATCGCCGCGAAAAATTCGCACACGCGAACAAAGGTACTCGTGGAACTCGCGAAACCCAAAATGAAGCTGGAGCGAGGCCCACAAGCGCTCTCGCGCTTCTTCATCGCTCTTCGCGCGGACCAAAAGGTTCAACTTGTCGCGGTGTTCGGCGAACAATCCGGCGACGACGTAGCTCCCCAAATATCCGGTCGAGCCGGTTACGAAGATCGCCATAGTGGGTCCGACGGCGTCACGGAATTTGAGACAACAGCGGCTCGCGCATCTTCAGGAGACCAATCCAGCTCGCGGGGGGCGCGCGACTCGAGAGGTCGTCCCTCCATCAGGGGATAGCACCACCGGCGAAGCGCCGGAATGTGCACGTTGATCCAGTAGTCCCACCAATCGATGGATTCGGGAGCAAAATCGAACAGAGTTTTCTCTTCGGCGGAAAGACAAGCCGAGAGCAGTCTCGCGTTTTCGCATTCGAATACGTGCTCGTTGTGGAGAATGAAGGGCTCGTAAAGCTCAATGAGCTTTTCCGCGCGAATCAGGTCGCGCTCTTGCTTGGCCAGCGGAGCCTTTTTCATGTGCAGCGAAACGGCAGCGCGATTGATAGTGGAAATAACCGCTTTCTGCATCGGAATGGAAAGGCGCTCGTACCTTTGCTTCGAAACCGGAATGGTTTCGAATTTCACTTTCAGCCAGTGCTCAATCCCCTGTTGCGTACGATAGTGCTTACGGTGGGCGAGTCCGGTCAGTTCGATGCTGCGGCCCATGTTCACCGGGTTGATCGCCGAAGTGGCCAGCTGGTACATCCGAGCATGGCGGCGTGAAATTACCCCCGCCGCGATTAGCGTCATGCCCCGGCAAACCATGTCCACGGGAATTACATCGAGGCATTTTCGCTCGTTTGAGGGCAGTTGGCGAAAGTTCGTGCCCAGCAAGTACGAAAGCGGCCCGGAAGTGTTGATCCCCTCGTTCCAGCCGGTGAACGGCGAACGCTCAGAGCTCTCGACGATCGAGGGCCGCACAATCGCAATGGGCAACTCACTGCTGCTTCGAGCGAGAATGGATTCGCCGAGGCTTTTCGTAAACGTGTATGTATTCGGCCAGCCCAGATGTTGCGCGCGACGCAAACCGATGCGCACCAGCCTATTGCGCGCCCAGCGCAACCGGTTCCGTTTCAAGACGCCATCCAGCTCGGTGGCCGGAACAACCGACGGATCGCCGCCTCTGCCGAGCGCCTGCCGCCGCAGCGCTTTCGTAAGCTCCGGGCTTTCCGCTCGTTCTTCGACGCGGCGGATTGTCTCGCGCAGCGATGCGATCTCCTTCTCGGCGTCGAACGCCGGATCGCGCGCGGGATTGTAATTGTCCTGCAGCTCTTCGGTAACGCGGCCGTCGCGCATGCCCACTACGTAGCACGTGGAGAGATGCATCAGCCCGGCATGGTCGCACTTGCGGAGGAAATCCAGCAGATGAAGCGTGGAATCCACATTCGAAGCGAGCGCGTCGCGCAAATCTGGATTGAAATCGGTCAGCCCTGCGCTGTTCACGACTAGATCGAGAGAGTTTGCCAATCGCGCCAACGTCGCGTGATCTAAACCCAGACCCGGTAAACCGACGTCGCCTTCGACAACTTCGACCTTGTCCTCAAGCAGTTTCCCTAGCTTGCGCCCGTATTTCTCCTCCAGCGTGTCAAACGCGGGCGATTCCTCGATAATTTTTTGAAAACGTTTCTGCGCCGAAGTCGTCCTGTTTCTGCGAATCAGCAGAGTGATCTTGCCGATGTTCGGAATGTTTTCCAGCAAATCGACTAGCCACACCTTGCCGATAAAGCCCGTTACGCCGATGAGCAGAATGTTCCGTTTCGCAAGTGTTTCACGCACGGCGAGTGCACCGCTCCGTGTTTCCTCGCCAAAAAGTGTGACGGACTTGCTAGCGGGAAGTGTGGGACGGACGGCGGGTTGTAGAGCGGATTCGAGCCGGGCTGGATTCTTCTTCCAGCCGAGCTGTTGCAGAAGCTTCTCGCGTGAAATGCGGCCGTCTATAGCGCCGCTGGCCAACCAGGCAAATGGCCCGCGCGGCCGTACGACTGGATCGAGCAATCGGCCTGTTGCCCGGCCGCCACGAAATTCCATACGGTTCGAAATAAACGCTTCGACGCCAAGATGCTGCGCAAGCGGGCGCAAAATATGATCCAGGAGCTGGCCGACGAGCACGATTCGCTCGCCGTTTTGCCCGGCTTCAAGAAGTTTTTCGACCGCCTCGCGGCGAAGCTGCGGCTTCAGAACATAATGAAAGTACTCTTCACCGAGCAGATCGAGCCGGTCGCGGCTGACGCCTCGCAGCAGCGTGTGCAGCAGCCTCGTGGCCAGCGTCCGATTGATCGCGTAATCGATCGGCCGGGTAACCGTCAGCCAGGCCATTCCTGCACGGCGCGCCCAGCGCTCGGCAAAACTCTGCGCGTTCCACGTGAAAAACCCGACCGGCCGCAACGCGCCCAGCTCGAGCAAAGAGCCTTCGATGCGCCAGTAAGTTATGGCGCGCGCCTTCGGTTTGCCGCTAACGCGATTCGGATTGGAAGTTGGGTCAGTCATTGCCTTCGAACATTGCCGGCGAACGCCAATGAAAGTTACCGGCCAGCGTCAGGCCGTTCGTGCAAGGTGAAGCCAATCTGCTCTGAAAGATTGAATAATGATTTGCACCCTAAATCATTTCATTCAGGATCGAGTGTCCAGCCGCCGCCCGCTTCTACACCCAGGTAAGGGCCCTCGACCTACGCGGTCGTCGGCTGCCAAGGAAAGTGTAAAAGTAGCATCCTCAGAGGCTTACCGCAAGCACGCGGCCACCTAGCCCTGTTCCCATTTCCTCTAACCTGTTTCGGTGAAACTAACCCGGCGGTCTCTCCATTTTCCCCGGTATACTCCTTCTCAGAATGGGGCTAAGTTCTTTGTTATTGAAACAGCCAACGTGATTAGATGAGAGCCAAAAGGATTGCTTTTCTGCTTGCCGTGTGCGGACCGTTCTTCGTTCCTTTGACAAAGACACAAACGGTTCAGAAAACAGCACGGGCTTTCCGTCCGCCCCCAATTCAGGATATGTACGTTTCGTGGGAAGGTCAGCCCATCGCGGAGATCGGTCTGAAGCCGAAGGAACTGGCCGACGTTCTTTCGATAGTGCTGAGCACGAGCAAGCATGGCCCTGTCTCCGACTTTCGGACTCCTTCTGCTCTCGAGGAAAAACTGTTGGCGCGTCATGTGGATATGGGAGAAGGCACCAACAATGGTTTGGATGTGCATGGTCGCGGCCTATTGTGCGGTGCCTCGGGAAACTGCCCTACTTGGTTCTTCCGCAGGCTGCATGCAAAATGGGAGCTCGTGCTTGGCGGGCAGTGGCCGGGAGCGTTTGCCTTCATCTCACCGAAGCACAATGGCCTACTTGACCTCGTCCTGATAGCGCATTTGAGCGCGGACGAGGCACCAACCGACGTTTGGCAATTCAATGGAACTTTATTTGAGCGGACGAAATCCTATTGTTCCTATGGCGACGGTAGGGTGCTGGAGGGTGGCTGCCAGTGAGGCGCGGCAACTCTTGCACATCTGGCAGAGCAACGCTCAAACCTTCCCCTGGGGTGACTCCGGTGACGCCTGCTAGAACCCGCGTTCACACCCCCCAGCCATAGCGCTCGGCGTGTTCGAGCGTGCGCTGCATCTCCTCGCGCAACATCTCTGTGAACACCGATCCCCCGATAGTGCTGGCGCCGGTCTGAGCGATGTCCGGAGTGCGGTAGCCGCCGGTAAGCACACGGTGCAGCGACTGTTCGACCCAGTCCGCTTCGAGCGAAAGCCCAAACGCATCGCGCAACATCAGCGTCGCGCTCAAAATCGAACCCACCGGGTTCGCTGAATCGGTTCCCACTAGGGATGGCGCGGAGCCATGAATCGGCTCGAACAGCGGCGCGCCACTCCCAAAACTGGCCGAAGGAATCAAGCCGATGGAGCCCACCAGCGCCGCGGCCGCATCGCTCAAAATGTCTCCGAACATGTTGCTGGTCAGTATCACGTCAAACTGCGAAGGCTTCAGCGTAAGTTGCATCGCGGCGTTATCCACGTACATGTGCTCGAGCTTCACCGAGGAGTAGACGCCGCTCAGAGCGGTAACCGTCCGCCGCCAAAGCTGCGAGCTCGCCAATACGTTGGCTTTGTCCACCGAGCAGACGCGCCGCGAGCGATTCTCCGCCCGCGCAAACGCGAACGTTGCGATCCGCTCAATCTCCGGCGTTGAATACGATTCCGTGTCCCAGGCGCGCTCGACACCCTTTTCCGTCACATCGCCCCGCTCGCCGAAATACATGCCTCCGGCAAGCTCGCGCACAATCTCGATGTCCAGATCGCCCAAACGCTCCGGCTTTAGCGGAGAGATTCCGCGCAGAGGCTCGAGTACCTTCACCGGACGCACGTTGACGTAAAGCCCAAGCCCTTTCCGTAAGCCAAGCAGTCCGCTTTCTGGACGCTTCCCCACTGGCAGCGAATCCCATCTTGCCCCGCCGACTGCTCCTAGAAAAACCGCATCCGCTTTTTTGCAAGCATCCAGCGTTTCGTTCGGAAGCGGCGTTCCCGTGGCGTCGATGGCCGCGCCGCCAATCGGAAACTCATGCAGGTCAAACTCATGGCTGAATTCGTGCGCGCACTCGCGCAGCACGGTTGCCGCGGCACGCGCCACTTCCGGTCCGATGCCGTCTCCTGGCAAAAGTACAATGGTCTTTTTCATCTGGGTCCCCGATAACACCGAAACTCTTGTCGCGCAGCGCGATCCGTCGGCGGCTACGCGGCCGAGGTCGCTTCCGCGGCCAATGCGGCAGCAGGTCGCCGCCGCATCACTTCATGCGCGATCGCTACCAGATCGCGTGGCCGAACCTGTTTCGCAAGATCGGCCAGCGCCGTTACGCGCTTGTAGCACTCCGCCAGTTCTTCCTCGCTCGGTTCATAGCCGAGGTTGCGCAGGCTGACCTTCAGGGCATTGCGTCCCGAATGTTTCCCAAGCACGAACGACCGCGAAGGCACGCCCACCGTCTCCGGCGAAATAATTTCATACGTCAGCGGATTCTTGATGATTCCATCCTGGTGAATCCCCGCTTCGTGCGCAAATGCATTCGCGCCCACGACGGCTTTGTTCGGCGCCACCACTGCTCCGGTAATCTCCGAAAGCATCCGGCTCGAGCGGAAAAGCTCTTCCAGCTTGATATTCGTTGTCACTCCAAAGCTTTCCTTGCGCACCGCCAGCGCCACGGCAATTTCTTCCAGCGCCGCGTTGCCTGCGCGCTCGCCGATTCCGTTGACCGTGCACTCAATCTGCCGCACGCCGGCGCGAACCGCAGCCAGTGAGTTGGCCACCGCCAGTCCCAAATCATCGTGGCAATGCGCGCTAAGAGTGATGCCCTGCGGATCGTCGAGATGCGCGCGCACCTGCTCGAACATGGCGCCATACTCGTCCGGAACCGCATAGCCCACCGTATCCGGAAGATTCAGGACTGTCGCGCCTGCCTCGACCGCAACCTGGCAAACCTGGCACAAAAATCCAATGTCGGTGCGCCCAGCGTCTTCCGCCGAAAATTCCACTTCGCCGACGTGCTTCCGCCCAAGGCGGATCATCGAGCCGATGGCTTCGAGCGCCTGTTCGCGGCTCATCTTCAGCTTTACGCGGAGATGCAGATCCGATGTGGCTAGAAAAACGTGCAATCGAGGCGCTGCGGCTGGTTCCAGCGCCTCGATTGCCGCGTTCACATCATCTTTTTTCGCGCGCGCCAGCGCCGCGATAGGCACATCACGCACTTCGCGCGCCACCTGCTGCACGGCCTCGAGATCGCCTCGTGAAGAAATTGGAAAGCCCGCCTCAATGACGTCCACTCCAAGCGCCGCAAGCTGCCGTGCCATGCGGATCTTTTCCTCGGTGTTCATCGAGAATCCCGGCGATTGCTCGCCGTCGCGCAGCGTCGTGTCGAAGATGCGTACCGAGTCCATGGAGTCCCTCCAGGTTAGTAGTAGGACAGATATACAGCCCTCTGGTCAAATTTATCTTTATTCTACTTTTGATAATCCTGGCTTATACTACTGGCACGGAGAAGCTCGGTGGATCTCGGGGAACTTCAAGTATTTCTGATGGTGGCCAAGGAAGGCAGCTTCTCGCGCGCCGCCGAACGGCTCTATCGCACCCAGCCGGCCGTCAGCCTGACCATTCGCAAGCTCGAGGACTCCCTCGGCCAGCCTCTTTTTGTCCGGGGCGCCCGCCCGGTTCGATTGACCGACGCCGGAACCCTTCTGAAAGACTACGCCGACCGCCTGATCAACTTGCGGGATGAAGTAAAAAAAGGACTCACCGAGCTGGAAGGCTTGAGCCGCGGCGAGCTGTCGCTCGGCGTGAACGAGAGCTCCATTCACGCGCTTCTTCCCGCCCTTGCCAGCTTTCGAAGGCAGCATCCCGGCGTCTTGATTCGCGTTCATCGCATGTTTTCGCGGGACATCCCCCACGAAGTGCTGAACTACCGGCTTGACGTCGGCGCCATCTCCTATATCCCGCAAGAAGCACAACTCCAGGCCACGGAAATCCGGAAGGATGAACTGACGCTTGTCGTCCCCCCAAAACATGCGCTGGCAAAAAAGCGAGAAGTGGACGTCGAAGACCTCGGAAACGAAGACTTCATCGCGCACAGCGTGGAGTCCCCCTACCGCCGCCGAGTGATCGAACTCTTCGCTCGAAACCGGACGGCTTTGAAGATGCCAATCGAAATGCCGACCATCGAAAGCATCAAGCGCTTCGTACAGATGGGCATGGGCGTGGCGATTGTGCCGCGCATGTGCGTCCAATGGGAGATCGAACACGGGTGGATGAAGGAAGTGAAAATCCGGCAGATGACCATGCCGCGACATGTCTACCTGGTCTCGCGGCGCGGCGCACGGCTGCCTTACGCCGCCGCCGAGCTGATTCGCATTCTCCGCGAACCATAAAGCCACCGGAAATTTGGTAGGAGGTTAGAGGGTCGCGGCTGTCCGGCGTGTCTTCCTCTCTCTCTACTGCGGTCCATCCGGCTTCCCCGCCATACACATCACTGTCGCCAGCATCGTCGCGCAATGGCTCTCCGCAGTACCTCTGCGGACGTAAACATCGGCGATACAAATCTTCAGGGTTTTTCCTGAACGCACAACGCGCGCTCGCGCAATCAACTCCTCTCCATTTGCGGGCGCCAGCAAGTTGATCTTGTACTCCACCGTCAGAACGGAAGCATCCGCCGGCATGAGCGTGTAGGCGGCGTAGCCGCACGCGCTATCGGCGATCGCCCCGGTAACCCCCGCATGGAAGTAATCGTGCTGTTGAGTCAGTTCGCGGCGAAAAGGAACGCGTATCTCCGCGCCACCCGCTTGCAGCGAAACCAATTCCGCCCCGAGATGCTTCATCAGCCCCTGCCGCGTGAAGCTCTCCTGAATGCGCCGGGCAAACTCCGGATCCTGCGCTTCAAATCGTGTTTTTTCTTTCATGGTCCGAGTATACCAGCTCGCGGAAAACAGGCGCTCAGGCGCCGGAGTTCTTCAACAATGCTGCTGCCCGCTGAATTCCGTGGAATCATCTTCCGTGTAAACCGCTCAGTGCAGTAAATAAGTGGATATATTTTCTTGACGTCCGGCTTTTTTACGACTATTTTGAATGTGCTTTCGCTTCTCTCTCGAATCGTTCGAACTGCCGCTCGTAGTGCCGGCCAAGGAAGACACATGGCCTTGAAACGTGAACCTCCCCTTACGGGCAAGTTGCTCCGCTCCTGTGCGATAAATTATTGGAGAACTCTAATCACCTCTGCGAGCCTCTTTGCTGCCTCAGTGACCGTTCCTTCCGCTCTAGCCCAGTTCCAACAGCCTCTCGTTTTCTCGTCCTCCGGAGGGGTCGCCGTTCGAAACGATCAAACCGGTGCTTTCACCGCCGTGGCCGGTTCTCCGTTCACCGCCGTCAATCAGTTTCTGACGATTGACGTCCAAGGCCGCTATCTTTTCGCGCTGGGAACCAACAGCATTCATATGTACCAGATCACTGATTCCACTACTGGGGCTTATCAGGAGGTCGCCAACTCGCCTTTCGCGTCTCCAAATACGAACCAGCCCGTGTTCCTCGCGGTCGAGCCGACCGGGCAATACATCGCCGTGATCAACCGCGTTGGCCTGAATCCCGGAGAGGCTTCCGTGGAAACCTTTCAGATCGCGCCAGCAGCAACCGGCGGCCCCGCGCTTATCCCCGTCGTGGGATCCGCAACGGAATTGGATTCCACCCCGGTCGGCACCGCTCAGCCACCCGACAACAAGGAGTTTCTGATCTTCATGGGCCCCAACCCGCAGTCTCAGGATCCAAACATCGTACTCGGCTCTGAGTTTCAAGCGCTTTCGATCGATCCGCAGACTGGATTCATAACGGGCCTTCAAGCAAACGCCGCAGTCCCCCAACGAGGCGACAGTTTTGCCATGGATCCGCAGGGCCGCTTCTACGCGATCGGCACTCAGGATAATCTGCTCGAGACCGGCGCCGTCCAGACTACCGGCATTGGCGGACAAGTTCCGCCGGGCAACATTCAGTTGCCGCAGCATAATTTTCCCCAGGGTCTCTGGATCGACAGCACGGGCACTTTTCTATATGTCGCTACGTCGAATCTCGCAAACCCAGTCGTTGTCAACATCTTTGGGGTAAACCTGCAAACCGGACAACTGACCGAGTCTCCTGCTTCTCCACTGCCAGGATTCTCCGCGGTTCCGCCGTACTATCAGGATCCTACGGGCTCTTTCGAATATGGGCCTGGCGCCGACCAGAACAGCGTGATCGGCTACACCGCGGATCCGCTAACCGGATACTTCGTTCAGACTGCCAACTCGCCCTTCAACATTCCTCAAATCAATGGCGCTCTCACTTTCAGCATTCCGCCGGGCCAGCAAGGCATAGGCGGCCCTTCTGCCTCGCTCTCGGCGACAAGTCTTTCCTTCGGCACGATACAGACCGGCACGTCGAGTCAGCCGCAGACCGTGACCCTCACGAGCAATGGTGGTCAGGCGCTCAGCGTGAATTCCATTTCCCTTTCCGGTCCCGACGCAAACCAGTTCCAGGAGATGGACACCTGTCAAGTTCCTTCCGTGCTTCAGCCGACCAAGTTCTGTTCCATAAGCATCACGTTCGTGCCCACAGCTACCGGCTCTCTGCAAGCGACGCTGACGATTACGGACGACGCTCCCGACAGCCCTCAATCCGTGCAGCTCAGCGGCACAGGTGAGGCTCCGCCGCCGCCTGCGCCCGCCGTTACTGTGACCCCAAACCCCGTGATGTTTCCCACAATCACACAAGGCTCTACCAGCTCTCCCATCAACGTCTCGGTCACAAATTCCGGCAACGCCACCCTCAACATTTCTTCCGTGGTTCTCTCAGGCAACAACGTCACGGACTTCAGCATGACGAACGCCTGCAACGGCCCGTACGCACCGAACGCGAGCTGCACGATCACGCTGACTTTCACGCCTCTTGCTGCCGGTCAGCGCTCCGCAATACTGTCAATTTCAGACGACGCTCAGAACTCTCCCCAGTCCGTGCAAGTCAGTGGCACCGCCACAGCCATCCCCCCGACGAGCCCCGCTGTCTCCCTTTCTTCCACCAATGTTTCTTTCGGAGTGATTACACAAGGAACGACGACAGGCCTTCAGACTGTAACGGTGACAAGTTCCGGCGGCGCAGCACTGCATATAGCTTCCGTCGTGCTTGGTGGAGCAAACAGCAGCGAGTTCAGCATGAACAACGGCTGCACCGCGTCGTCCTATGCAGTCAACGCCACTTGCGCCATCGGTGTTTCATTCGCGCCTCTCGGCACTGGATCGCGCTCGGCCACCATCACTCTTACTGATGATGCCTCAAACTCACCTCAGACCATCAATGTGGGCGGCAACGCGAGCCCGGCGATCACCGTCGCGCCTGCTCCGGGCGGATCTACTTCGGCTTCCATCAGTGCAGGCCAGACTGCGGTATTCAACCTTCAGATAACCGCTGGTCCCGGCTACACCGGAACCGTGTCATTCGCTTATAGTGGGGCGCCGCTCGGCGCAAACATCCAGGCACCTTCCACGCTCCAACTTCTGAATGGGAATGCTTCTTCACTTTCGGTGATGGTGACGACCAGCGGTGCAGCAGCGACGCCTCCTAGCTCCTTACCGCGAACGGTCCCGCTGCCAGGCTTGCGCACACTGCCGCCTGTGTGTGCCTTAGTGCTTCTGCTGCTCTTGCTGGCGCTGATCAGAAAGCGCAATTCGACTCATCGCCCATGGCGCACGGGGCCAGGCTATGTCTTCGCAACGGTTGTAGTGTTACTGGTACTGTCTGCGTCAGGTTGCGGTGGCGGCAGCGCAAACGTCACTGCGGCTCCTCCTCCTCAGGTCGTCACGCCGCAGGGGACTTTCACTATTGTGGTCACACCGTCGGCGGCGTCTTTGAACGGACAGCCGCTTCAGCTCCAACCGATCCCATTGACATTGACGGTCAGGTAAAGGCAGCCTATTTCGCGATCGAGATGCGATAGATTTTTCCCGCGCCGTCATCGGAAACAAGTAGCGACCCATCCCGCGCAACCGCCACCCCCACAGGCCTGCCATACACATCCGCCCCACCAGGATCGGGCACCAAGCCCGTCATAAATTGCACGGGATCGGCTGACGGCTTCCCATCCTTGAACGCCACGAACGCGATCTGGTATCCCGCGCGCGTCGCACGGTTCCACGAACCGTGTTCCGCGATGAACGCTCCTCCCCTGTAGCTTTCGGGAAATTGCTTCCCGGTATAGAAAGCGAACTGCAACGGCGCCACGTGGGCCCCCAACAGCACATCCGGAATAATCGTGCGTGCGACAAGCTCCGGCTTTTGCGGTTTCACACGATCATCCACGTTGCTTCCAATATAGCTGTAGGGCCACCCATAGAAACCTCCGTCTTTCAGCGAGGTAAAATAATCCGGCGGCAGATTGTCTCCCAATTCATCACGTTCATTCACGCTCGTCCATACTTCGCCTGTGACTGGCTCAATCGCCAGACCCACCGGATTGCGCAATCCAGTCGCGAACAACCGCGCGTTCTTGCCATCCGGATCGCAAATCGTAATCGCCGCCCGAATCGGATCCTCTCCGGTGTTGATGTTCGAGGCTGACCCGACGGCAACAAATACGTGCTTGCCATCGGCGGAGAACGCCACCGAGCGGGTATCGTGCCCGCCGCCAGGCAATTTCATAAGAGGTTCGGCTTCGCCAAGCCTTTTGGACGTCTTGGGGTCATAGCGGAACCTTACCAATTCGTTGGTGTTTCCGGCATACACATAGTCGTCCTTGAACGCGATGCCGAAAACGCGCGTCGTTCCCGTCGCGAATACCTCGCGCTCTATCGCTCCTCCAGTATTCTGCGGATCTTTCAGGACGTCGATCTGATTCGCGCCCGTCTCTGCGACAAAAATGTCTCCATTGGGAGCCACCGCCAGCCAGCGTGGCGTTTTGAAATCCTCCGCGAACACATTCACGCGAAATCCTTGCGGAACCTTGGGAAGGAAGCCCGGAGGAGGCGCTTCCTTGCGCGGTCCGTTGCCCGCCGACCTCGTCGAATAGGGTGCAGGAAGCTTTGGCTTCTCCCCGTGTGTGACTTGAGCGGACAGCAGCGCCGGAAAAATGAGAACTGCGCCGAATGCAGATATAGAGCGGACTCGCATTTTCATCATGGCTCCCCTATTTATTTTTCGAACTTACGTATGATGCCGCGCAATTATGCTTTGTGCCAGCTTTGAATTATCAGGGCATCGAGTGGGGGCGGCGGCAGCGCACTCTTGCAGGTCGCTTGACCCCAATCCGTGTGGCACGCGATCGCTCCCGGTTTCAATCCACGGTCGCCACAACGATCTTTCTTCTTGCCGTCGCTCACTTCATCACAGACCGAGCTGGGCGGTAATTCTACGCGAATCCGGATAGGCCACGGGCGCATCCAATCCCTAGCGGACAACGTATAATCTAGTTGTCCGCCATTTCGGAGTGCTTGCTATGCGCGCAGTAGTCTCTTCATTTTTGTTGTTTGCGACTCTTGGCGTCCTTGCCTGGGCCACGGCTGCACCCAACGACGGCCGGGCCAACTCGAAATCCGTATTTCCGAAGCCTGCGGTGGATGCTCCGCTGGCCTCTTCTAAATCCCAGGAGACCGCCGTAGTCGCCGGAGGCTGTTTTTGGGGCGTGCAAGCCGTCTTTGCCCACGTGAATGGTGTCCTCTCTTCGACCTCCGGCTATTCCGGCGGCGCGGCAAATACGGCTCACTACGAAGAGGTCAGCACCGGCGCCACCGGCCACGCGGAGTCCGTAAAAATCGTGTTCGACCCATCGAAGATTTCCTATGGCCAAATCCTAATGATCTTCTTCTCCGTCGGCCATAATCCCACCGAATGGAACCGTCAGGGTCCGGACTATGGCACGCAGTACCGCTCCGTCATTTTTTTCGCCAATGACGATCAGAAGAAAATCGCCGAGGCCTACATCGCTCAACTCGCCTCCTCTAAGGTCTATGCGCATCCCATCGTCACGCAAGTTGTACCGCTCCAGGCTTTCTATCCCGCCGAGAGCTATCATCAGGACTACCTTAAGCATCATTCCTACGAACCCTACATCATCATGAACGATCTGCCGAAACTCGCTAATCTGAAAAAGGAATTTCCGAGCCTCTACCGCAACGATTGATCCCTGTTACCTCCCGCTGGGCTGCCGCCTCGCGGTCTGATTCCTGACCTCCTCGCCTTGAATCGTCGCGTTCAAAGTACCTGAATAAGCACAGCCGGGAATAACCCAGCGGGCTCGCAGGATACATTGATAGGGGACTGCTCCACGCAGTTCCTTTAAGCCCTTCAATTCGCAGATGGAAAGAGGAAATTTCAATGAGAGCAATGCTTTGTGGGGTGTGCCTGCTCTTCGCTTTCGCTACAACGGGCGCGTCTCAAGAATCTAAAGGCCGCATCTCCTCCAAATCGGTCACTGTCGAGTTCAAGAATACCGAGGGACAGAGCGTGGGAACCGCGCTGCTCTCCAGCACCCCGAAAGGTGTGAAAATCACGCTCAACGTCAAGAACCTTCCCCCCGGCGAGCATTCCATTCACATACATCAGGTCGCCAAGTGCGATCCGCCCGACTTCAAGTCCGCCGGCCCGCATTTCAATCCGGGCGGAGCTGAGCACAATCACGAGACGGCCCCAGCCGGCGACATCCCGAATTTTTCGCTGATAGTCGACGCCGCCGGCACCGCCCACGTCTCGGTCATCGCTCCTCACGTCACACTCAGCGACGATGACCATTCCGTTTTCAGCAACGGCGGCACCGCCATCGTGATCCACGCTGTCTCTGGCGGCACTGGCTCCGCCGCCCCTGCCCGCATCGCCTGCGGTGTCATCATCAGACCCTAACTGCGGCGCTACAGCGCTTCGAGTTCTTCCGGCTACGGGCGCTCGGTAACCGGCTTTCCACCCGAGCCCGGCAGCGGGGTTTTGCGGCCTCCCCCGGCCTCTTCTTGCAGCAGGCCATCGAGGTTTGCATAGGCATAGATCGTCGGCGCGTGATTCTGCATCAAGCCACCGGTGTCCGCCGTCGGGCCGTAGTTGCTGTGTAGCTCGCGCCCGAGCATCCTGAGCATCGCCATCTGCTGTCCGCGATGGTGCGCGGTGTGCGCAATCCGTCGCGTCATCACCCACGCCCGCGACCTGTCCACATCGAAAAACCTGGTCTCTCCTTCCCACCACGACTCTTCTTTCGTCCGCAATTGCTCGAGGCGCTTGCCGCTCAACTCCGCATATCGCTTCATGAATTCCAGCCGCGTTTCCTGCGAGGGCAGCGGCGGCGCACCCACCGTGATTCCTAGCATCGTCCTAAACCACAAATCCTCGCTCACGCACTGGTGAATCATCTGCTCCCGCACGCTTCGTCCACGCGGATCCTTCGCGTTGGGCCGGAACGCCATATCCTCATTCCTAAACTCGCTCCATACGCTCACCACCTTCATCCGCTCCGTCTCGTAGGTCTCCACAAGAAAGTCGTATCTCATCGTTTCCTCCTGCCAGGAGTTCACCCCATGTTTCTCCTGATCGAACTTCATTGGCCCCCGGCCGCAACCCTTAGCCGATCGTCTCCTATGAGCTCCAGTTTCGCATGCACTGATTCACCAATTCTCGCATGCAAGAAGAGCGGGCGCTCTGGCCGACTGGTGAAGATTCCACAAGCTTGGCGGGAACTTTTCCGGAGCTACTCACATCAGTAAACATAACCAGTCAGCACTATTTTCCAAATGTGTTTACATCTCCAGAAACGGTTGACACTGCTATTTTCCTGGAGTATCTATTCCCTCACGCGCGCCCCGCCTCTGCCTGCCTTGTTTCACCGCGCGAACGTCCAAAACTCCAAGGAGCATTTATGCCAGATAATGTTCGACCAATCCCAGAGGGATACCATTCCATTTCACCTGCGATTACATGTAAGAATGCCTCAGCGGCCATCAGCTTTTATAAGGAAGCCTTTGGCGCGACGGAAATCAACCGCATGGCCGGCCCCGATGGCAGGGTCATGCATGCCGAGTTGCGCATCGGCGATTCCGTCATCTTCGTATCCGACGAATTCCCGGGAATGTCCGCTGCCCCAACGCCAGGCTCCACGCCCTCCTCCTACCTCTTTCTTTACACTTCGGAGGTTGACGTCGTTTTCAACCGCGCCATCGCCGCCGGCGCCCAAGTCAGCATGCCCGTCTCTGATATGTTCTGGGGCGACCGCTATGGCAAGCTCACCGACCCCTTCGGCCACTCCTGGGGCGTCGCCACCCACGTTGAGGACGTCGCTCCCGATGAAATGATGCGCCGCTCTGCCGAATGGACTGCGAAGATGGCCAAATCCTCCGCTGCCGCCGCTGGCCAGGGCTGATTTTCTCGCCGCTCCGTTATTTGCGTCCGCCGCCCTTCCCTTCGGAAGGGCGGCTCCATTCTTACTGAACTCCATTCGCCTCGGCGCGGCTCGTTGGCGAACTTTTTGTAGGGCCTAGTTCAAGCGATATATAATTCGCCCTTGGTTGGCGCCCCTCTGCCGTTTCTTGCTGCCGCTTGAGGTGCATTTCATGGATGGTCGAAAAGCGATCACGACTTTTGCCCGGACCTTCCTCGGCTCACATTACTTGTGGGGCTCCGCCGGGGCCGCTCCCGGCGTACTCAATGGAGCCCGCTACCGGCCTGGCAGCGTGCCCTGGAATGAACCTTCCCTGCAACTCGCGGATCTATCTGTTTGTGCAGCCAAGTGTGACGTCGCCGGCCACTACGTCTGTGCCGGCCGCTTCGAGAAATCTGGCGGCTCCTCTGTCTCTCCCACCGACCCCCAACTCACAGACTTTCTCCACGCATGCTCCCTTAAGTACGCGAATGCGCTTCTGGCACAGTGGGACAGCACTGGCCTCCGCCAGACGCCTCGCGTTGTCCGTGGGGACAATGTCCCCTCCGCCGGCAAAATTGTGTTGGGTGAAAACTGCTACGGACGCCGTCACTTCGATTGCATCAGCTTCATCAACTACGTGCTGACCGAGACGACTATCCTGGACGACAAGAAACTTGGCTGGACAGGTGCCATTGAACACTACGCGCGCATGTGGACCACCGACGTCCCGCTCACAGACCCTCCCGTTGCCGCCGACATCCTCATCCGCTACCACGAAGAGGACAACGTCAAACACTTCAGTCACATCGCTTTCTTAGATGACGAAAACCATGTCGTCCAGGCGGAAATGGCTTCCGCGGGCGTCCACGCCGATGAACGCTATAATCCATCGCGCTGGCAAATGCGCCGCCGCCTTGAAAACCGCTACATCAAAACCTGATCGCCGCAACGTGCCGATCGTGTTTCGCGTCTCAAATTCTCCCCCTCCGCGAATCCACGCGCGAGGCACAGCGTGTGCTAGCATGCTCCGGCCTTGTCACGAAAATCTCAATCGCCGACCCTGTGGCTCTCCGTGGTTGTCCTCTTCGCCATCAACGTCCTCAATTTCTATGACCGCCACGTCCCCGGCGCGCTCGTCGAGCCCATGCGCAAGGAATTTCATCTTGACGACACACAAATCGGCCTTCTCGGCAGCGCCTTCATCTGGATCTACGCCATCATCGGCGTCCCGCTTGGGCGCATCGCCGATTCTGCCAGCCGCAAAAAACTTCTTGCATGGGGAGTCGTCATTTGGGCCGCGCTGACCGCCTCCGCCGGGTTTGCCACCACTTATATTTTTCTGCTCTTCTCCCGCGTGGGCGTGGGCGTCGGTGAAGCCGCCTGCGCTCCTACGGCGACGAGTTGGCTCGGCGATCTCTTTCCTCCCGCCAGGCGCTCGCGCGTGCTCGCCCTCTTCATGGTTGGCGTTCCTGTAGGCGGAGCATTGGGGTATTTCTTCAGCGGCCCGTTAGCACAGGCATATGGCTGGCGCGCCGCGATGGTCCTGGCAGCTGTCCCGGCGCTCATCCTGGTGCCCGCCTTGCTCTCGCTCCACGAACCGGAGCGCGGCGCGAGCGAAACCCATCGTGCGCCTCTCGCGCCAGCATCCATGTGGAGTGTGCTGCGCATCCCGACTTTCTGGTGGATCATCGCCTCGGGCGCATTTCTCAACTTCAACGCCTACGCCTACGCAACCTTCCTGCCGGCGTTTCTCAGCCGCGTTCAAGGCCTCTCTCTTGCGAAGTCGGGGATGGCCACGGGAGTCGTCTATCTGCTTGGAGGCGTGGGTGGTGGATTGATCGCGGGAGTTCTCGGCGATTGGGTGGTCTATCGCCGCAAGGATGGCCGCATGCTTTGCGCTGCGGCTCTAGCCCTAGCGACGATTCCCTTCGCCTCCGCAGGCATTCTCCTGCCCGGAGGCTACTTGGTCACTGCGATGGTTTTCCTGGCGTTGGCGTATGCTGCGATTTCGACTTACTACGGTCTGGTCTATTCAGCTATCCAGGATATTGTCGCGCCAAATCAGCGCGGTACGGCGATGGCCATTTATTTCATGGCCATGTATATGTGCGGCGCATCGTTTGGACCCTTGCTGACTGGCAAACTGAGCGATGTGCTGGCTCACCGTGCCGCGGCTCTGGCTGGATCTGCCACGATAACCGAGGCTTTTCGCGCGACCGGTCTTCAGCAGGCCATGTTGGTGATTCCGGTTTTATGCATCGCCCTCGCCTTCGTACTATACATGGGCTCGCGCACCATCATCACTGACATCGCCCGGCGGGTAGCCTCGGCCAAGGGTACAGCCGTCGATGCGTCCTGGCTCGCGGCAGATAGAACGAATAGCTAGAAGGAAAGGGTACAATGGGTTGGCGGGGTGAGGTATGGATCCGGAAAAACAACAGAGTAAGAAAACGGGTAACAAAACGGCGGAGGAAAACTTAACGCGTGCGCAACGCGTCCGGCGCGAAATCATCGCCTGGTTATGGGTCATTCTTATCTTCCTTCTGATCAACGGGACCCTCGGTCAGGCGCGCGTAATTCCTTCGGGCTCGATGGAGAACACACTGCTCATCGGCGATCACCTGATCATGAGCCGCATCGGCTACGATGCCGGAGTGCCGTTCACTCACTGGCATATGTCTTTATGGCGGAATCCCAAGCGAGGCCAACTGGTGATTTTCACGCCCTTTGTCCCGGAGGAAACGTCCGACATCGTCAAGCGCGTGATCGGCCTTCCCGGTGAGACGGTGGATATTCACGACGGCGCCGTATGGATCAACGGAAATAAACTTGCCGAGACTTATACGACCGGGCCGAGTGAGCCCTACGACTTGCGCACTCCCTATAAGGTTCCTCAAGATTGTTACTTCGTGATGGGCGATAACCGCGGGAATTCGTACGACAGCCGCTTCACAGGATGCGTGCCACGAAAAAATATAATCGGCACGCCGGTGATCATTTACATGTCCCTGGATGCATCGCCGCAAGCTTGGGAATCCGGCCAGATTCGGGAGCGTTTCTTCGCTTACGCCAATGCCCTGCTCCATCCGAGCGAGGTGCGTTGGAAGCGGCTTTTCACAACATTCTGAAACAGCTTCAACGCTTTTAGGCCTATTGGGATCACTACGCAAGCGCATCTCTACGAAGGGAAACGCAGGCAATGAAGGAAACACCGCAGGAGTATTCGCAACGCATTATGGGGAATGTAGACGGCAAGGACCCGCTCAAAACCCAGGCAGCCACGGCAAAGAGACTGGAAAAGCTTGTGAACCGCGCGACAGCCGCCAAACTTCGGAAGAGGCCCGCGCCGGGTAAATGGTCCGTCGGGGAAATCCTGGCCCATCTCGCGGACACGGAAATCGTCGTGGGCTGGCGCATCCGCTCGATTCTTGCTGCGCCGGGAACCCCCATCCAGCCGTTCGACCAGGACGCCTGGGCCATCACGGGGAATTATGCCAAGCGCGATCCGCGCAAAAGCATCGATCAGTTTCGCGCGGTGCGTGACGCAAATCTCGCGCTCTACAAATCACTCTCGGCGGAACAATGGAAGCATTACGGCATGCACGCGGAACGCGGCGAAGAAAGCCTCGAACGAATCCTGAGCATGATGGCCGGGCATGACCTCAATCATCTTTCGCAAATCGAACGCATTCTCGCACCTGTGAAATAACCCGGGGAGCTTCTCACGCCGCGGGAGAAATCGTTCTTCACGCAATGCCGTACGCGGAACTGCGCGAGATCACTCGTCGCCGCGCACTTGCCACCAGTCGCGCCCCTCGAATTCCGCTAGTTTTTCGGCTCCATGATCGCGATACCAGTTCTTCCAGGCCAGTGGGTCGCTCGGAATGTTTGCATCGGTGATTTCGCGCAGGGCCAGGTAGGACCAGCCGCGCATCTGTGCGTTTGCGCTCTCATTCGAAATGAGCTCGAGGAATTTTGGCACTATGCGCATACGCTGCGCCCTCTTGAAATTTCCGCAATCGGAGATGTTGCAGCCCGCGCGATCGCGGACGCTGTTCGAGGGATCCTGCGTGAAGGACTCGAACAGTTCGTCCAGCGTCTCGTCCTTGCCCAGGTAGCGCATGCCTTCCACGGCCCACTGCCGGACGTAGGCGTCCGGGTCGTGTTTGGCGTAGTTCAGGAGAACCGGGTGAATTTTCTCGTACGCGACGCCGCGGCCAGCCAGCATCCCGAGAAAATAGACCGCAGCCGCACGGTATTTCGAGTCCGTACGGGCGCGCTCGATCAGCATATCGGCCGCTTGTTCATTTTTCTGCCAGCCGTCAAGCGTCAGATTGATGTCCGCATTGGCGAAGCGCACGCGCAGGTCGCTCGAATATTCCGAGCGGCGCTCGAGCTCTTTCATTCTTGCCGTCAGACGGATATGTCCGATCCATTCCTCGACGTGCTGCTCGAAGAGTTCGAGAGCGCGCGGGTCATGCTCGATCGCACGTTCAAGCAGTTCTTCTGCCTCGTCCTGTGCGGAAAGCGCAAGCACCCGTTCGGCATCTTCGTCCGTCATCGGTTTCGCGAAAACTCGCCGCGGCGGAACGGCGTTCGCGGCCGCGGTCGCACGATTCCCTCTGTTGGAGCTTACAGAAGATCGAAATGCAGCCAGTCTCGCGAACTGCCATCCAAAAAGGCCCAAGACGATGGCGCCGAACACAGCGAAGGAAATAAGGGTGGATGTGAGCGATTGTGGCCTCGCTGACTGAAACGTCGTCCGCGTAAAAGGAGATTGCGAGGATGAAGCAGGTGTCTGGCCGGGCTGCGGCGGAGGACCAAAGGAAGAATCCAATTCGACGCGAGTATCAATCTTCAGTCCGGCGAGAGACTCGATCTGCGAGACGATCCAGCGCGCCTCCTGGCGGCTGCTGATCTCGTCCGCCAACGTGTAGCGCCGGCCATTCTTCATGCGCAGACGTATGGAATAGATGGTGCTCCCTTGATTGCTGCTCTGCTGACCGCCGGTGACGGGAACAATTGCCTCGATTTCAGAAACCGGAAACCGTATTGCTTTTCCGATTCCCAGAATCCGCTTGGTGGAAACGATTTCACCGTTGCCAACGCGAATTCGCGCTGTACCCAAAACCGTGTGAAACACCGCGAGGATCAGGAGTAGGTCGAAAAAACCGAATACAATCGGGAAAAACCAGGGGGCCTTGGAATGGAAGAGAAAGTACACAACACCGGTCCAGACAGCCGTGAACAGTAACAGGAAAATTGCGCGTGAAGGACTCCGAAGAGCCGCAAAGTAAAATTCCGTGCCGCCAGCTTGGGAAGAAATGATTACTTTCGAATTTGCTGGCGCCACGATGGCAGCAGAGTCTTCGTCTCCAGAGGTGGCATCTGCGAAGCCGGAAGTCTCGGACGTAGAAGCTGGTGCTTGCTCCGTCGAAGTGGCGGTCTTGAACACGGGCAGTTCGAAGTCGTCCGTGTAATCGATGCCGGGCACATCCGCCTTCGCATGCAGCAACCAGAGCACTTGATCGGACGGATTATCATGGTCCGTAACATAGGCGTCGGGCGGTATTTCGAATTCCACCGGAATCGTTCTTCCGATCGGGTCCATCCCGATGGCCCCCGACGGCACGTTTTGATCTGCTTGCCAAAGCACCGTCTGCACTACGGAGCGGCTGTTGCCCGAACCGGTGACCGTTTTGCGGACGCAGCTCAGGCGCAGGTCAATGCCGTGGGATGCATCGGCATCCAGTTGGAGATGGATTTTGCCCGCGAGGCGGCCGCCCGGAGAAAATGGAAGCGAGTCAAATTCGAAATATGCATCGCCGAAGCGGCGGTGGCGAAAGCTCGCTCGCAGGGCCACTACGAACAGAATCACGCCAATCAGCAAAAAACCAAGGAACCAAAAAGCGTGAGGGTCGTTGCGGCGAACCATCTGAGGGACGTTTGCAGCGGCCACGGAGATGAACACCGTGTTATAGAAGATGCAAATCACCCAGGCGGTGATTTGGCTTTTCTTGTGGCGGCTGTCGGCCCTGCTATTGGCCCAATCGGCTCGCCACAGCCAGGGCGCCCAGGGATTGGCTTCTTCCATGGCGGCCTGTTTCTTTGACAGTGCATAGCCCGCGAACGCCGCATACAGGAAACCGCCGCCAATCGCAGAGATGAGCAAAGCAATCGCGGCCCCGGCGATTGTGCTAGTCGCGCCGGCGATGCGGACTTTCGCGAGAAACGTGAAGAGAGCGAGCAGGCCGGGAACGAGAAACATCAGCCCAAAAAACGCGACAAAGACAGCGGCGCCTTTGGAAGGCTTGGTCATCACTCAATTCTAGGAGCAATGCTCCCGGGCGAACTTGGACCGAAGTACAGGTTTGCTCTTGTAGTTACAATTGCCGGGGGAAGAAGTGAAATCGCAAAAGCCGCGCAGCCGAAGAATGGAAAGAAAAGAGTACGGAGACGCAACTCGAGAAATAATTGGCGCGGGCAAGCTGCGGTTGCGCGCTTAGTGGACGGCGACGCCTTTGGACTGGCCGGTGCCGGAAGGCACACCGAGCTGTTCCATCAGTCCGAGATAGTCCAGGTTGAGATAAGAATCCATAATTTTTCCGTTGGCAATGTGATGGATAGTGACGCCTTCGACGGCGATTTTCTTGTTTGTCCCCGGAATCCCGCGAAACTCCCGCTTGTGCGTGCCGGAGATCGTCCATATGGCCGCCACCTTGTCTTCCTCGCAGATGTAATCTTCCACCTCGAACCGCAGGTCCGGGAAAGCGCCAATGAACTGCGTCAACACTCGCTTATAGGCGTCCGGCCCGACGGCGGAACCCGCAAGATGAGGGTCGTGCAGGGCATGGCTGGGTGAGATCAGTTCCTTGATTACTTCCAGGCGGCGCTTATTCCATACTTCATGATACAGGCGGCGGACGATTGCTTTGGTTTCTGTCGGCATGTGCGTCCCCCTGGGAATGGGATGTCGCGAACTCCCTGGAGTTGGGCCCGTTCTCAACAGGGCGCGGAGGGGGTCGCGAAGTGAGGCTCGGCAAAGCGTACTCCGAAGGAGGTGAGTTTTCAATCCGCGAGCCAGGTCGCCGTAGGCAGGAGGTTGTCCGTGCGAAGAATTCGTTCGTTGTTGCCTCTCGCGACAAGCTAGGCTTCCCTGGCACGAGGAACACGAAGCCACAGACTGGCGGCATTGCCGACGCCCGAAAGCGCGCCCGACTGTTGGCGGATGGAGCGCACGCCGCTCATGTCTCGCAAAAAGTCTCCAGCACCCGCAGTACAATTTCCATAAAGGGCGGCACCTTAGCCTGGAACGAAGTTTCCGCCTGCGCGTGTTTTCTTCTGCGTGTTCGCCGAAACTGAATGTCCAGGTGCCGCTTCCGCTCACGGCTACCAGTATTCCCCGGGGTGATTCGCAGAGCTTGAAGTCTCAAACTTCTCGGAGGGGGAAAATTCATGAAAGCAAGAAAAAGCATTTTTTCGCCAGCGAGTTGGTTGCTGGTTCTAACGGCCATTCTGCTTCCTGCTGGTACCGCACTAGCGCAAGCCAATAACCGGCTGCCCGTGGCGTTCATGGGCGGATTCCTCATGGTGATGCTTGTTATGTGTCTGGCGCTTTATGTGTATGTCGCACTGGCGCTTCAGACCATCGCACAGAAGACCAACACGGAAAACGGTTGGCTGGCTTGGATTCCGATTGTAAACATCATTCTCATGCTGAGCATCGCAAAAAAACCGATCTGGTGGATCATCCTGTGCCTGATTCCGCTGGTGAACATCGTAATTTTCATCATTGTGTGGATGGGAATTGCCGAGGCGCGAAACAAACCGGGTTGGTGGGGAATCCTGATGCTCGTGCCGGTGGTAAGCCTCGTCGTTCCGGGTTACCTGGCCTGGTCGGACTGATTCTCCTCGCAAGGCTGCATGCCGGCGAATCCAAATTAAATCCCGGTTTAGCAGTTCATCCAAAAAAGAAAAAGGGCCGCGGAGTAAGCACGCGGCCCTGAAACACACTACATGAGTTGTTTTCTCTTTGACCGATACGATCTGACAGAATCCGCCCGAATCCTGGATTAAACCAGGTCGTAAACCGAACGTGTATCCCTGCAAATCGTGAGATAAGCGGGATACATTTGCGTGGCATGATCCGCACACCATAGCGGGTTGAGCCACGACTACTTTAGAAAGGAGGTGATCCAGCCGCAGGTTCTCCTACGGCTACCTTGTTACGACTTCACCCC
>Ga0070730_10000560_pt1 | contig 41933 bp, 38 predicted proteins | sample Coa_R1_3_FD_66447 | JGI IMG/M metagenome (GOLD analysis project Ga0070730, IMG submission 66447) | Surface soil microbial communities from Centralia Pennsylvania, which are recovering from an underground coalmine fire - Coalmine... | ecosystem: Environmental > Terrestrial > Soil > Unclassified ...
CAGACACAGGACGATCAGATCTCGACGCAGACCGGCGTGACGCAGGTGCTGACCATCCTGCTGGGCGCGATCGCCGGCATCTCGCTGGTCGTCGGCGGCATCGGCATCATGAACATCATGATCGTCTCCGTCACCGAGCGCACGCGCGAGATCGGCATCCGCAAGGCGATCGGCGCCAGGCGGTTCGACATCCTCTCGCAGTTCCTGGTCGAGTCGCTGGTCGTGAGTGTGCTGGGCGGGGCGCTGGGCATCGCGATCGGCATCGGCGCCTCGCGGCTGATCGACGGGCAGAAGCTGAACGGCCAGACGATCCAGACGCTGGTCTCGCTTGGCTCGATCCTGCTGGCGGCCAGCGTCTCGATCTGCATCGGGCTGGTCTTCGGCGTCTATCCGGCCTACCGCGCCTCCAGCCTGCGCCCGATCGAGGCGCTCAGGTACGAGTAGGCGCCGCGGCTCAGGAGACGCGCGCGGTGTCGCCGGCGGCTTCGGGCCGAGCGGGGGCGGCGCGGTAGGGCTGGATCACCTGCTCGCCGAAGAGGCGGATCGACTTGGCGATCTGCTCGTGCTTGAGGTACGGCAGCTCCATGTAGAGGATCAGCTGGTCGGCGCCGGCCTGGTCGTAGATCTCGACGACCTTGCGGCACTGCTCGGGCGTGCCCACCGCCATCGAGCCGATGTTCAGCAGCCCCGGCAGCGCGTCCTTCGCGGTCAGGTCCAGCTTCTTCGTCTGGTTCTGATAGTGCCGGTACGACTCCGGCACCGTGCCGTAGGCCTTCTCCCAGGCGCCCTGCACGCGATTGCGCTCGCCCGCGTAGTAGAGCGCGCCGGGACCGCCGACGTTGCGCACCTCCGCTTCGTCTTCGCCGCAGAAGCCGATCGTGAAGGCGCCGAACTGGTTGTTGACGAAGCCGGCCACGGGCTGCGCCTGGCGAATCTTGTCCTTGTAGTTGCGCACGTAGTTGAACGACTCGGCCGGGTCCAGCAGGGCGAAGTGCAGGAAGCCGAGGCCGTAGTGCGCCGCCAGCTCCAGCGAGGCCTGCTGCCCGCCGGCCATCCACAGCGGCGGGTGCGGCTTCTGCAGCGGGTGCGGCAGCACCGTGCGCCTGGGTATGTCGTAGTAGCGGCCCTTGAACGAGGCGCGCTCCTCCGTCCAGAACTTCGGCAGGATCTGGATCGCCTCTTCCCACATCGGGCGCGTGTCGTCCGGGTCGATCTCGAAGCCGCGCAGCTCGAGTGTGGTGGCGGAGCGGCCCGTGCCCACGTCCAGCCGGCCGTGGCTGAGAATGTCGAGCGCCGCGCAGCGTTCGGCCACGCGAATGGCGTGGTTATACGCCTTCGGCAGCAGCACGACGCCGTGGCCGATGCGCATCGTCGTCGTATGCTGGGCCACGGCGCTGAGAAAGACCTCGGGCGCCGAGCAGTGCGCGAACTCCTCGGTGAAGTGGTGTTCTACCGCCCAGACCTGGTCGAAGCCCACCGATTCGGCGAGCTTGATCTCCTCGATGCACTGCCAGTAGCGCTCGTAGTCGCTGCGCTCATGCCAGGGCCGGGGCGTATGAATCTCGTAGAGCACACCGAAGCGCATCGCCGCGTTCCCTCGATTGCGGTGGCCGAACGGCGGCCATCTGCGGATGTTGCGGCGAAGGTAGCACAGGAAGTTGCTAATCGCAAGGCAAGACGGGGCAGCGCCAACGATTTTCAAGCCGGCGTACCCGGCGACGGGGCACCGCCCCGCTCATCGCGGGCTGAACCCCCGGCGTGCAGCCGCTATACTTGGCGATGGACAGCCGGCCGCAAGGCTGTGCGGGCGGAGGGCGGACGATGGCGGACGAAGCCGGCGCAGCGTTTCCCGAGAGCAAGGACGCGCTGCTGAACCGCATCCGTGCGGCGCGGTCGGCCCTGGATGCGGACCTTGCCGGCGTCCCCGACGCGCGGCTGGCGGCGACCGGTGCAGACGGCTGGTCGCTGAAGGACCACCTGGCGCACATCGCCGCCTGGGAGCGGGTGCTGATCGCGCTGCTGCGCGGCGCGCCCGAGCACGAGGCGTTCGCGATCAACCAGTCCGCGCTCGCCACGTTGGACACGGACGGCGTCAACGCGATCCTGCGCGAGCGCGGCGCGGCGCTGCCGCCGGACGCCGTGAGGGCCGAGTTCCACGCCGCGCACGCCGCCGTGCTGGCGGAGGTGCAGGAGATGCCCGAGTCCGCGCTCGTCGCTCCGCTTGCCGCGGACGATCCCCGGTCGCGCGTGCAGAAGATCGCCGGCGATACGTATCTGCACTACGACGATCATCGCGCCTGGATCGCGCCGCTGCTGCGCGCCTGAAGCGAGCGTTACTTCGCCGTAGATCTACGCGCCCGCCGCCGCGTGCCCCTCGATCGGGCAGTAGAGGCTGTTCGGCTCGATGCGGAAGACGCGGTTGAAGCGGGCGCGGAAGTTCTCCAGCGCCGCCGTGGCCGCCAGCTCCACGAGCTGCTCGTCGCTGTAGTGCGTGCGCAGGCGCGCGTACAGCGCGTCGTCAACCTCGACGCTGGCCTGCGTCATCGTGTCGGCCAGCGCCAGCGCGGCGCGCTCGGCCTCATCGAAAAGCGGACTCGTAGCGTAGTCGGGCAGCGCGGCGATCTTCTCGTCGGCTACGCCCGCGTTGCTGCCGCCGGCAGCGTTGATGTCCACTCAGAAGGGACAGCCGACCAGTGCGGCGATGCGCACGCAGACCAGCGACTTCAGCCCGGCCGCCAGCGTCGGTTCTTTGAATATCGAGCGGTTGAGGCCGCGCATGGCGGTCATGATCGGCGGGCGGTAGGCGAGCACGCCGGTGGGGTTCAGCACCAGCCCGAACGCCTTCATGTCCTGGTCGTAGAACGGCTGAACGTCGGGGTGTGCTTCCTGGCGGCTCAGCGGACGGATGCGGTCCATACTGCGATGCTCCTGTGGGTGGCTGAAGCGGCGGCGGGACGCCCCTCCTCTTCCCTTGTAGCGCGAAAGTGGTGCAGCCACCAGCGCCAATTCGGCCGAGGCTGCAGGACCATTTGGCCGGTATGGCGCTCAGTGGCGCGGCAGCCGCTCCGGCCGCTCGGTCGTGCGCGCTTCCAGCTCCCAGAGCGCGGGCAGGCCGACCAGCTCGTCCATCTCGGCGCGGTTGCGCATCAACTCTTCCGGGTCCATTTCGACGTAGCCCTGCTTGAGCATCTGCTCATAGCCGCGCCGCACCGCCGCGTAGGCCGCCAGCATGCCCGCCTGCGCCTCGATCGTCAGCGGATAGCCCAGATCCGCGAGCTGCGCCGGCGTGAAGCGCGGCGGACGGGCCACGGCGATCGTCATCGCCGCCAGCGGTTTGGCGATCTCGCGCGGCAGGCGGCGGAACTCCTCGTCGTTGCGCGGGAAGATCATGATCAGGTCGGCGCCGGCCTCGGCGTAGGCGTTGGCGCGGCGAATGCCCTCTTCCAGATTGACCTCCGCCACGGTGTTGGTGCGGGCGATGACCAGGAAATCGGGATCTTCGCGCGCCGCCACGGCCGCCTGGACCTTCTCCACCATCGCCTCTTCGCTTACCGGGTGGTCGATGCCTTTGTGGTGGTGCGCGTGCTTCGGCGTGAGCTGGTCCTCGATCTCGATGCCCGCGGCGCCGGCCCGCTCCAGCTCGCGCACCGTGCGCTCGACGTGGATCGGGTCGCCGAAGCCGGTGGCGACATCCACGATCAGCGGCAGGTCACAGACGGCGGTGATCCCGCGCACGACGTTGACGACGTCGCTGCTGGTGAGCCGCGCCTCCGTCGTGCCCAGCACGTAGCCCAGCGCCCCGCCGCCGAGGTAGGCCGCGGGAAAGCCGAGCCGCTGCACCAGCAGCGTGTTGAGCGGGTCGGCGGCGTAGGGCGCCAGCACCGGCCCGCCGCCCGCGAGCGCGGCGCGCAGCGCGGCGGTTGGACGCGGACGAGGCGATTGCTCGGGCACGGCGACCTCCTTGCTAGGGCGTAGGGCGTAGGGCGTAGGGCGTAGGGCGTAGGCGAACTGTCGTGCTACACGCGCTCCTGCGCAGGGCGCACGAAGCGCGTGACCAGGGGGCGCGGTGTCAGGCGCACGGAGAAGGCGAGCGCCCTGTTGCGGAAGCCCGGGATCACCACGGTCTGCCCCTTTTTCCTGCCCGCGTAGCCGGCGAGGGCGATCTTGCCTGCCACCAGCCGCGAATCTTCCATCGCCGCGCGCTTCTGGAAGCCGGAGGCGGCCGCTCCGGGGCAGAGCGCGGTGGACGCTCACGCCGGAGCCGCGCGGCTCGTTCGCCAGCGCCTCGGAGAAGCTGAGCGCGCACGCCTTGGTCGCATAGTACACGGCCATCAGCGGGCCGGGCTGGAAGGCGGCGGTGGAGGCGACGTTGCGGATGCGGCCGGAGCGCCGCGCCAGCTGCGTGAGCGCCGCCGTGTTCACCTGGATCATTTGCGGCTCGACCGTGAGATCGCTCTCGCTGAAAGCGCCGCAGCCGGCGAAGCCGGCGTTGTTCACCAGCACGTCGATCTCGATGCCCACCGCCTCGCAGGCCGCGCGGATGGCGGCGGGCGAGGCGGGATCGGCAAGGTCACGGGCGAGCACGGTGGCGCGTACGCCGTGCCTCTGCACCAGCCCGGCGGCCAGTTGGCGCAGCGCCGCCGCGCCAGCTCCAGCCCGATGCCGCCGGAGGCGCCGGTGATCGGCGCCGTGCCACGGCGCTTCGGGACGCTGCCTGCGGATGCCATTTGCCACCCCCTTGCCGTCGGATCCAGGTACTGAGCGGGCGCTGCCGTCAACAGTAGTGAGCGCTCATTATTTTATCAAGGGCGCGCTGCCTTGCCCGTCCGCGGCGGCGCCCGGCAGGCACGCTGCCCTCGCTGCTTGCCGCCGCGCCCGTTGCCGCCGGGCGTGATAGCGTGGTTGCCGGAGGCGCACGCACATGGCGAACCACCGCCCGCAGACGCTGGCCCGCAACGGCATCGTCTGCGCCCCACACTATCTGGCCGCGCAGGCCGGGCTCCGCCTGATGCAGGCGGGCGGCAACGCCATGGATGCCGCGATCGCCGCCAGCGCCGCGCTCAACGTCGTCTATCCGATCCTCTGCGGCACGGGCGGCGATCTGTTCATGCTGATCTGGGACGCGGCCGGAGGCGGCCTGCATGCGCTGGATGCGGCCGGCCGCGCCGGCAGCCTCGCCTCGATCGAGCGGGTGCGCGCCGCGGGCCACAACGCCATGCCGCAGCGTGGCGCGATGGCTGTCTCCGTGCCCGGCGTCGTCGACGGCTGGGCGATGGCGAGCGAGCGCTTCGGCCGGCTGGGCCTGGCCGCCGCGCTGCAGCCGGCGATCGCGTATGCCGAGGACGGCGCGCCCGCGACGCCCTATCTCGCCGATCGCCTCGCCTTCGTGGCGAAGCAGCCCTGGGTGCATCGTAGCTGGCTGGACCTGTACGCGCCGGGCGGCAAGGCGCCGGCGGCCGGCGCCTCGCTGCGCGTGCCGGAGCTGGGCCGCACATTGCGGCTCGTGGCCGAACAGGGACGCGACGCGTTCTACGAGGGCGAGATCGCGGCGGCCACGGCGGACTTTCTGCTGGCCGAGGGTGGCTTCGTCACGCGCGAAGACCTGGCGGCGCACCACGGCCGCTGGGTCGAGCCGCTCGCCATCGACTACCACGGGTACACGATCTACGAGATGCCGCCGCCCACACAGGGCGTGACGGCGCTGCAGGCGTTGAAGCTGAGCGAAGGGCTCGCGCTCGGGCAGGGCCCGCTCGAGCCGGAAACCGTGCACCTCCTGGTGGAGGCGAAGAAGCTCTCGTTCGCCGACCGCGCTGCCTGCCTGGCCGATCCGGGCTGCATGCGCGTGGCGCCGCGCGTCCTGCTGGACGAGGCGTACCTGGAAACGCGGCGGCGGCAGATCGATCCACTGAGCGCGGCGACGAGCCCGGCCGGTATCTCGTCCGGCGACACGATCTATCTCTGCGCCGCCGACGGCGAAGGCAACGCGGTTTCGCTGATCCAGAGCAACTACATGGGCGTCGGTTCCGGCCTGGTCGTGCCCGGCTACGGCATCGAGCTGCACAACCGCGGCTGCTCCTTCTCGCTCGATCCGGCGCACCCCAACGCGCTCGGCCCGCGCCGCCAGCCGCTGCACACGCTGATCCCCTCAATGGCGTTCAGCAACGGGCGGCCGGCGATCGTCTTCGGCACCATGGGCGGCGACGGCCAGCCGCAGACGCACCTGCAGGTCTACACGGCGCTGCTCGCCTACGGCTTGATCGACGACCCGCAGGCGGCGATCGAGCTGCCGCGCTGGGTGCACGGCCGCGGCCTGCCCGGCGATCCGCCCGAACTGGTGCTGGAGGACCGCTTCCCGCCGCGGACGGTGGCGCGGCTGCGCGAGCTGGGCCACGAGGTAGCGCTGACGGACGCCTGGTCGAGCATGATGGGCCACGCGCACGCGATCGTGATCGACCAGGCGACGGGCGTGCTGCGCGGCGCCGCCGACCCGCGCGCCGACAGCCTTGCCGCGGCGTGGTAGCCGCCGGGAAAGGCGCGTTTCCCGGGCGCGACTACGCGTTGCTGAGGTTGCCGCTCGCGTCCGCGACGAACAACGCTTCGAAGGGATAGCCCTGTTTGGCGAAGAACTCGGCGGCGCCCTGCTGGCGGTCGACCAGGACAACGATCTTGGCAATCTCGCAGCCCGCGGCCTTTACCGCGTCCACCGCGTCCATGCAGGAGCGCCCCGAGGTGGCCACGTCATCGACGATCGCCACGCGCCGGCCGGGCGAGATCAGGGGCTTGCCATCCGGCGCGTATGACTCCGCGATCAGGTCCTCGATGCCGTGGTCCTTGCGCTGCGGCCGCACGATGAAGGCCGGGAGCGGCTCGCCGTGGAGGCCGCTGGTCAGCGCCACGGCGGTGGCGATCGGGTCGGCGCCGAGCGCCTTGCCGCCCACCGCTTCGATGCCCTGTCCGCGCAGCCGCTCGAAGACGAGCTCGCCGGTGAGCCGGGCGCCCTCGGGCGAGAGCGTGGCGAACTTGCCCTGGAAGAAGTAGCTGCTCCTGCCGCCCGCGGCGAGCACGAACTCCCCGCGCCGGATGCAGTAGGCATCAAGGATTTCTCGCAGCCGGCTCTGCTCATTCAGAAGTGTGCTGGTTGTCACCCATGCCTCCGTACCGTGCTGCTGGCCTGCCCGGCGCTATTGTCCGGCAGTGGTGCGCGGCGCTTCAACATGGCGGCTTCCGAGAGCGACGTAACGGTGCAACAGGCCAGGACGCGGCCGCAGCGGTCGGCGGCGCCCTCGCTACTCCTTCGGCAGCAGGATCTCGCCGACGCCGCGGGCCATGACGGTGCCGAGCTGGTTGCTCATCGTGTGGCGCACCTGCACGATCGTGCGGCCCTGCGTGTCAATAGATTTGTCCACCACCTCGCCGTCCTGGTAGGTCACGTCGCCGGTGAAGGCTGGGTTGCGGTACTGCGTGTTCACGTGCAGCAGGAAGCCGTGCTCGCCGGCCCAGTTGGTCAGGTAGTCCGTCACCCAGGCGCCCATCGTCGCGCCGTAGCCGTAGCCGCGCGGCATGCCGATGAACTGCGCCCAGCGCGGCTGCACGTGCCCGCGCGAGGGGCCGTAGACGAGGCCGTCGCCCGCGCCGGGGTTGATCGACATGCGCTCTTCGTTGCGCGACATCTCGGGCAGCCAGCCGGCCTGCATGGTCGAGGACGGTCCGCCGCCGTCGTAGTGCGCTTCCCAGCCGCCCACGTCGGTGCGCGACTCCGTGGTGAAGCTCTGGATGCTGTGCGGCCCCAGCACGCGGCGCGGCAGCTTTTCGCCGGCCTTCACATCGGCCCAGAGCCGCGGCAGGTGGCCGCGGTCCAGGTAGCTCTTGATGTAGCGGATCTTCTCCAGCTCGACCGCCTCCAACTCCTCGTCGGTCCACTCCGGGTCGACGCGCAGGTGGTCGAAGCTGCCGAGGCGGCGGGCGTTCTCCGCAAGATAACGGATCGAGGTCGATCGCTGGCGGGCGATCGATTCGCCGCGCTGGTTGTAGTAGACCGTGTCGCCGCGGGAAAACATCGTCGGACCGGCGAAGCTGGTGTTCGTCACGCGGTAGTCGAAGAGCATGCGCTCCATGCGCAGCAGGTCGCCGGGGAAGACGCGCGGGCCGAAGAACCAGAACTCGTCGCCGCCGAAGAGCATGTGCGAGCCGGGCACGGTGCCCTGGATCGAGGGCGTGGCGCCGGTGCCCGGCCCGCCGCCGAAGTACGACTGCGGCGCGACGATGCGGCCGAAGACGCTCTGCGCGGCGAACTCCTCGTTGTAGTAGAGGGGGTTCGCGTTTTGCATGCCCTGCACGAAGCGGCGGATATCGTTGGTGGAGAACGGCTCCTTGAACTGCTGCCCGCCCAGCGGCACGCCGATCCAGCGATCGACATCCGTCGCGTCCATCTGCACCATCTCGGGTTGTGCGTCGGTGGTCATCTCCTGCCTCCTCTGCCTACGAAGCATCCGACGGCTTCACGCTCGGCGCTCGGCCCTCACCCCCGGTGGTCGGCCCTCACCCCCGGCCCCTCTCCCAATCCTGGGAGAGGGGAGCTATTGCCACGCCTTCAGCCCCAACCATCCGTCCCAAGATCTCCCCTTCTCTAGAATTGGGGGAAGGGGCCGGGGGATGGGGGCCACGGCTACCGGATGTGCGCCGCGTACTCCGTGCCGATGTGGCCCTCCGCGATCAACTGCTCGTACGCGGCGTCGCTCACGCCGAGCAGCTCCTTGTAGATCTGCGCGTTGTGCTCGCCCAGCAGGATCGGCGGTTGCCGCACGCCGGGTTTGGCGTTGGCGAAGCGGTACGGCATGCCGGGATAACGATGCCGGCCCGTATCCGCCTGGTCGATCTCCCAGAAGAAGCCGCGCGCGGCGAGGTGAGGATCGGCCATCGCGTCCGCGTCGTCCAGCACCGGGCCGGCCATGAGTCCTTCCGCCCGCAGCCGCACGACCGCCTCCTCGCGCGGCAGGGTTTGCGTCCAGCCGGCGATCAGTTCGTCTACCGCGTCGTGGTTCTCCAGCCGCGATGTGACCGTGGCGAAGCGCGCGTCATCGCAGCCGGGCGGATTGCCGGTGGCGCGGCAGAACGCCTGCCAGGCCGCGTCGTCCGGCAGGGTCAGCACCAGCCAGCGGTCATTTGTCGTCTGCGACGCAGCTTGTTGAAGATGGCCGCGTTCGCGACCATGGCGGTCGGCTGCGCGCGAGGGGCCCCCGGCGTCCTGGCAGGGATAGCAGCCCTGTACCGCCGAGTAGTGCCGGTTGCCGAGGCTGCGCGGTACGCGGCCGTTATGCATGAAGTCGAGGACGTGCGGGCCGATCAGGCCGATGAAGTTCTCGATCATCGAGAGGTCGACGTACTGGCCGTGGCCGCTGCGGCGGCGGGCGTAGAGCGCCATCTGCGCCGCCAGCGCCATGCCCAGCGCCCCGGCCGCATCGGCCGTCACCGCCCAGGTGTTGGAAGAGACGTCGCGATCGCGGTAGTGGCGCAGCAGATCGTGCCCGGCGAACGCCTCCATCTGCAGGCCGAGCGCGCGGTAGTCGTGCGACGGGCCGCTGGCGCCGAACGAGGAGGCCTCGACATAGACCAACCCCGGGTTCTCCCGCGAGAGCGCGGCGTAGCCCAGGCCGAGCCTTTCGAGCGTGCCGGGACTCTGGTTCGAGAGGAGCACATCGCTGAGCGCGGCGAGGCGACGGAAGACGGCGACGCCTGCCGGCTGCTGCAGATCGACGGTCATGCTCAGCTTGTTGCGCGCGTGCGTATTGAACCAGGGGAAGCGGTTCCAGGGCCGCTCGCCCGGTTCGCGGTTGGGGTAGCCGCCGGAAACGGGGATCGTGTTTCGTACGACCTCCGGCGACGGGTGGGCAAAGATGCCGCGCGTCTGCGGCGGAAAGTACTGCGTCGATTCGACGCGGATCACCTCGGCGCCGAGGTCGGCCAGCAGCAACGCCGCCTGCGGCCCGGCAAGCACCACGCCCAGGTCGAGCACGCGCACGCCCTGTAAGGGCGTAGGGGGCAGGGCATAGGGCGTAGCGGGGCTGGGCGCTGCTCGGTCGTCCGCCCCGTCGCTCAATCCGTCGCCGGGCCGCCTGGCCATCTCTCCGCCTCTGCCGGGACGCCGTGCTCCCGCGTATCCGCCTGTATTCCTACGACCTGCTGCCTGCGCCCTACGCCCACTGCCCTCACACCACCCCCGCCGAGGCGAGCTTCGCCAGTGCCTCGCGATCGTAGCCCAGCTCGCCATAGATCCGCGCGTTGTCTTCGCCCAGCAGCGGCGCGGCCTTCCACAGAGCGCCGGGCGTGCCCTGCATCTGCCAGGGCGGGCCGGGGTAGCGCGCCATGCCGGCCACCGGATGCAACAGATTGGCGAAGTAGTCGCGTGCTTCGAGATGCGGGTCGCTGGCGAGATCGGCGATCGAGTTGACCGGCGCCACGGGCAGGCCGTGCTCCTGGAAGAGCGCCACGATCTCGCGCTTGGTGCGCGCCATGCACCACGGCAGCCAGAAGGCGTCGAACTCCTCGCGCAGCAGTGGATCGGTCAGCGGCGGCGCGAAGCGCGGCTCGCGCAGGAAGGGCTGGTCCAGCGCCGCGACGAAGCCGTCCCACCACGTTCCCTGCCCGACGGTCATGTGGAAGTAGCCATCGCCGCAGATGTTGAACATCGGCGGGATGGCGATACCCTGCACGGAGGCGAGCCGCACCATCTTCTCGCCGGTGTAGTCGTAGGCCGTGAGCGAGATGGCGCGGCGGTCGATCGACGCGGCGAAGCACTCCATGATCGAGACGTCGATCCAGTCGCCCCGGCCGTGCGCGTCGCGGCCGAGCAGGGCGGCGATCGTCGCCACGGCCGCGGTCTGGCCGGCGAAGCGCAGGTTCACGCCCGGCGCCATCGAGGCGGGCTCCGCGTCGGGCTGGCCGGTGCCGTACATCTCGTGGCCCATGGCGTAGAGCACGATTTCGCTGGCCGGCAGGTCGCGGTACGGCCCCGTCTGGCCGAAGTTCGAGATCGAAGCGAGCACCACGTCCGGCTTCACCGCGCACAGCGCCGCGTAGTCGAGCCCCAGCCGCGCCAGCGTGCCGGGCCGAAAGCTCTCGACCACGACATCGGCGCGCCGCACCAGCTCCAGGGCGATCGCACGGCCGCTTTCACAGGCCAGGTTCAGCGTGATGCCGAGCTTGTTCACGTTGAGATCGAGGAAGGCGAGCGAGCGATCGATGCCGGGCGTGTCGCCCACGAACGGGCCGGCATGGCGCATCAGGTCGCCGGTGCGCGGCCGCTCCACCTTGATCACCGTCGCGCCGTAGAGCGCCAGCAGTTTCGTGCAGTGCGGCCCGGCCGCGCCGCGCGTCAGGTCGAGCACACGCAGCCCTTCGAGCGGCCCGCGCGGACCGGCCGCGGCGGCCGTGGCGCCGTTGGGCGAGGCGCTCGCCATCTCAGCCCCGATCCGCGACGGCGCGAGCGGCGCCGCCCACGGCCGTCGCCAGCCAGTAGCCGCCATCCAGCGCCAGGTGCTCGCCGGTCATGTAGTCGCCGGCGGACGAGGCGAGGAAGACCGCCAGCCAGCCGACTTCCTGCTCCGAGCCGCCGCGCCCGGCCGGCACCGAGGCGACGAAGCGCTCGATTGCTCCGGGTGTGCCGCCCGCGTTCTTCAGATACGCCTCGGTGAGCACGACGGGCGAGATGCAGTTGAGCTGGATATTGTACGGCGCCCACTCCAGCGCCAGCGAGCGCGTCAGGTTCTCGACCCCGGCCCGTGCGGCGCCGGAGTGCGCCAGGTTCGGCGCGGCGCGGCGGCTGAAGGCGGCGATAATGTTGATCACCTTGCCGCGTCGCTGCGGAATGAAGACCTCGCCGGCGGCGCGGATGCAGTGGAAGACGCCGTTGAGGTTGACGTCGATCACGGCCTTCCAGCCCTTCGGCGAAAGCGTCTCGAAGGGGGCGCCGAACTGCCCGCCCGCGTTGTTGACGAGGATATCCAGCCCGCCCAGCTCCGCCACCGTGCACTGCACCGCCGCCTGCACCGCCTCCCAGTCGCGCACATCCGCCGGCACGGCAAGGGCGCAGCGGCCAAGCGCGCGGATCTCACCGGCCACGCCCGTCAGCGGCTCCGGCCGCCGGCCCAGCAGGGCCACGCTCGCCCCTGCCCGCGCCAGCTCCAGCGCAATGCCGCGGCCGATGCCCGTGCCGCCGCCGGTGACGAGGGCCACGCGCCCGGCCAGCAGGTCCGGCGCGAAGATCACGGCGGCCCTCCGTGGGCAGGGAACAGGGAACAGGGGACAGGGAGAAGCGGTTCGGTGCCTGTCCAGATCGTTCGGTGTCCCATTGCGGGATTGAGCCGGCAGCTTGCACTGGTCCACTCATGCGCGATCCGCCGGCCCATTCTATTCCCTGTTTCCTGTGCCCTACGAGAAGCGGACCTCGACGCTGCCGCGCGCCATCTGCTGGCCGAGGTGCGTGCTCAGCTGCACCGCGAGGCGTACCATGCCACCCTCCGGCTCGGCGCGCTTCTCGTCCACGTAAGCGTCGAGGTATGTCACGTCGCCGACGAAGGGCGGATGGCGGTACTGCACGTTGCTGTGGGTGATAAAGCCGCGCTCGCCGGCCCAGTTACCGATGTAGTCCAGCACCCAGGCGCCCATGCTGGCGCCGTAGCCGTAGGCGCGCGGCACGCCGATCAGCCTGGCGTAGCGGTCCTGCACGTGTCCGCGCGAGGGACCCTTGTAGAGGCCGTCTCCCTGCGCCGGGTCCAGCTTCGCCTTTTCGCGGTCCTGTGACATCTCCGGCAGCCAGCCCGATGACTGCGTCGACGTGGGCCGGCCGTCCGGCGCGTTCGAGCCCCAGACGGTGAAGATGTAGGCGCGCCACTCCGTCGTGAGGCTCTGCAGCGTGTGCGGGCCGATCACGCCGCGCGGCAGTTTCTCGCTTTCGCGCACGTCGTCGAAGCCGCGCTGCACGTGGTCCTGAAACGTGGCGTAGTACGCGAGCCTTTCGCGCTCGATGCGGTCCAGCTCCTCGTCCGTCCACTCCGGCTCGTGTTCGAGGTCCTTGAGCGACTGCAACCGTTGCGCGTTGGCGACCAGATAGCGGATCGAGGTCGAGCGCTGCTTGGCGATGATCTCACCGCCCTGGTTCACGTAGGTCGTGTCGCCGCGCTGGAACATGGTCGGGCCGGCGAAGCTGGTGCGGGCGACCTTGTAGTCGAAGCAGAGCCGCTCGGAGTGCAGCCGGTCGCCCGGCGCGATGCGCGGGCCGAAGAACCACCACTCGTCGCCGCCGAAGAGCATGTGCGAGCCGGGGATCGTGCCCTGGATCGCCGGCGTGGCGCCGTGGCCCACGTCGCAGCAGATCGTGAACGACTGCGGCGCCACGAAGCGGCCGAGCAGGCTCTGCTCGGCGAAGGGCCGGGAGATGTAGAGGTGGTTCGGGTTCTGCATCCCCTGCGCCCAGCGGCGGATGTCGGTGGCGGAGATCGGCTCCTCCAACTGGCCGCCGCCGACGGGTTGTCCGACCCAGCGATCGACGTCCGTCGTATCGAGTTCCTGCAGTTCGGTAACCTGGTCAGCCACGTCAGTATTCTCCGAGCTTGAGTCCGCCGAGCAGCGCGGGGCACGAGCCACAACACGGCGCCGCCGCGGCCCCTGATTTTCTAAACAAAACCTTAGAGGCTGTCAAGGTTGCGTTCTGCAATCATTGACAGCCCTTCAACATGGTGATAGAACGCGCTAAGCCGGTTCGTCGGCGTGCGGCGAGGTGGTGGCCGGCCGCATCCACACCGCAACCGACGCCCCTTCGATCCGATTGGTTTGGCCAGTCTCACGCATCGAGCGGCGTAGGTAAGGAGGTGACCCCCGCGCCTTCGGGCCAACGCTCGTGCGAGCTGCGCCATCTGCCGATGCCAGCCGCGTCGCGTGGCGAAGCGCCCAGGCCGAGAAGCGATCGATTCCTTCATCCTGATGGGCGATGCCGAGGGCTCGACGGCGGATGCAGGTCAGCGTCGAAGCGCGGGCTCGCGATGGAACCGCGGCCTTTGCGGCGAATGCAGTTCAGCGTGAGCGGAGGGGGCAGCATGGGGGCTCAACGATATCACGTGATTACCGGCTCGCGCCTGAGCCGGCGAGCGGCGCTGCGCGGTGCGGCGTTGACGGGCCTCGGCGGCGCGGCGCTGTGGATGGTCGGCTGCAGCAGCAGCAATAACAACAAGAAGGGCGCGGCCGCCACCGCGACGAAGGCGGCCACCACCGCCGCCAGCGCGACTTCAGCGGCGCCCGCCGCCTCGGCCGCGGCCAGCGCTGCCGCAACTCGCGCTGCCACGAGCGCACCCGCCGCGAGCGCCGCGGCCGGATCGCCGGCGGCGAGCGCGGGCAGCGCCACGCCCAAGATCGCCGACTTCGGCTGGGTTAACAATGCGCCCGACCTCAAGGCGACGCCGAAGAAGGGCGGCACACTGCGCTTCGGCACGCACGTGGTGCCGCCGGGACTCGACCCGGTCAAGTCCGCCTCCTACGAGAGCGCGAACATCTACACGCCGGTCTACAGCCGGCTGATCCGCGCCCAGTACGGCACCGAGCTTCAGCCGTACAACCCCTGGCGGCTGATGATCACCAACGACCTCGCCGCCTCGATGGAACACCCCGACGCGATGACCTACACGTTCAAGCTGAAGCCGAACGTGAAGTTCCAGAACGTCGATCCAGTCAAAGGACGGGCCTTTACCGCCGACGACGTCAAGTACAGCCTCAACGCTTTCCTGGCCAACCCCGAGACGGCGACCTACCTGGCCGCGGTCAAAGTCGATGCCGTCGACCCGCAGACGGTCAAGATTTCGCTGACCAAGCCCGCGAACTACGTCTTGCAGGCGATGGCCGACCCTCGCATCGTCATGCTCGCGCACGAAGTCGCCGATGCCGATGGCGACTTCTCCAAGCGCGCGATCGGCACCGGGCCGTTCATTCTCGACAACTTCCAGCCGAACGTCTCGGCGCACTACAAGCGCAACCCGGACTACTACCGCACCGATCGTCCCTACATGGACGCGATGCAGTTCGACAACTTCAAGGACAACGCTTCCTCCAAGGCCGCGTTCATCGCCGGCCAGTACGAGATGTCGCAGTACGCCTTGCTGAACCCGCTGGACGACATTAAGGACATCTTGGCCGCGCAGAAGAACACCGTGGTGTTCAAGCTGCAGAGCCGCTGGCAGTCCAACATCTTCGCCATGGGCTTCCCCGCGGACAAGGCGCCATGGAACGACCAGCGCGTGCGCATCGGCATCTCCAAGGGCTGGGACCGCTCGGTCTACGGCAAGAAGGCCTACGGGGGCGACTACAACGTGCTCGGCCCCTACGCCTGGATCGACGAGTTCGATTCGGCGCCGGACCTGGGCGACGCCTACAAGTTCGACCAGAAGGCGGCGAAGGACATGCTCAGCGCCGCCGGCCAGGCGAACCTGACCGTGCCGTTCGACTACTTCCCCTACGGCGGCGACGCCGACGACCAGCTGCAAACGATCCAGAACCAGCTCAAAGAGATCGGCGTCGACCTCAAGCTGAACAAGCTGGATGCCACCGCCTTCTTCGCCAAGTACTACGGCCAGAAGGCGGACGGCCCCATCTCCAGCTTTATCCCGACGACGCCGCGCTGGGCGCCGCTTTCGATGCTGGTGCTTTGGCACTCGGGTTCGCCCAAGAACTACCTGCGGCTCAGCTCGCCGGAGTTCGACGCGGCGGTGGACAAGCTGACGACGACGGAAGACAAGGACGAGCAGAAGAAAGCATACCAGGACGCCTTTAATAAGCTGGTGCAGCCGGCGTTCTTCGTCTCCTGGACCGAATCGCCCACGTACTCCGTGCACTCGCCCAAGCTGCACGGCTTCTTGCCGAACATGTACAACGACCCGACAGGTTGGGGAAACCAGGCGATGGAGGACTGGTGGCTGGATACATAGCAGAGCGGCCACTGTAGCCATGGCCCAGTACATCGTGCGGCGGCTGCTACTCGCGGTGCCCGTGCTCGTCGGGGTGAGTCTGCTCGTCTTCTTCATGGCACGGATTCTGCCCGGCGACGTGTTCACGGCGCAGTCCGGCACCGCCGGGCTCACGGCGGACCAGCGGGCGAAGCTGCGGCACGAGGCGGGGCTCGACCGGCCGCTGGCGGTGCAGTACTTCGACTGGGCCGGGCACGCCGCCGTGCTCAACTTCGGCGACAGCCTCTGGAACCGGCGCAGCGTCAACAAGGAGCTGCGCCGCGCCGTGCCGATCACGCTGGAGCTGACCGTGCTCGGCTCGCTGATCGGCCTGCTGATCGCGGTGCCGCTCGGCGTGCTCAGCGCCGCCACGCGCGGCTCGCCGGTCGACTACCTGGCGCGGTTGTTCGGCGTGATCGGGCTCTCGATTCCCAGCTACGTGCTCGGCACGCTGGCGATCACCTATCTGGCCGTCTGGTTCCGCTGGACGCCGCCGGCCGGCGGCATCTCGTTCTTCAGCAACCCCTGGCGCAACATGCAGCAGTTCCTGATCCCGTCCACCATCCTCGGCGCCGGTTTCTCCGCCGCCGTGGTGCGCATGACGCGCTCCAGCGTGCTCGGCGCCCTGCACGAGGACTACGTGCGCACGGCCTGGGCGAAGGGGCTGCGGGCGCGGCTGGTGCTGCTGCGCCACGTGCTGCGCAACGCGCTGATCCCGGTGCTGACGCTCTCCGGCGCGCAGGTCGGCTACCTGCTGGGCGGCACGGTGATCATCGAGTCGATCTTCACGCTCTCCGGCGTGGGCTCGATGGCCTTCGACGCGATCACCAACCGGGACTACTTCGTCTTGCAGGCGGTGACGCTGCTGGCCGCGGCGGCGTTCACGCTGGTCAACCTGCTGGTCGACATCTCCTACGTTTGGCTCGACCCGAGGATCCGCCTGCGATGACCGCCGCCAGCCGCAGCGAAGCCGCCCTTGCCCTGAGCTGGGAGCTGCCCGCCTCGCGCGGGCGCTGGCGCGCGGCGGCGCGGCTGGCGCGGCAGAACCCGGTGGGCACGGTAGCGCTCGTCATTCTGCTGTTGCTCTGCCTGGCTGCCTTGTTCGCGCCGCTGATCGCGCCCAATTCGCCCACCGCGCAGCCCGGCGCACGGCTTGAAGCACCGTCCACGCGCTACTGGTTCGGCACGGACCGCATCGGCCGCGACGTGTTCTCACGCCTGCTCTACGGCGGGCGCATCTCGCTGCTGGTGGGCTTCGTGGCGGTGGGCACCGGCACGCTGATCGGCAGCGCAATCGGCATGGTCAGCGGCTATCTCGGCGGCTGGTTCGACCTGATCGTACAGCGCTGCATGGACGTGATCATGTCCATCCCCGCCCTGCTGCTGGCGATGGTGATCGTCGCCAGCTTCGGCCGCGGCGTGGCCAACGCGCTGATCGCGATCGCGATCGTGCTGATTCCCACGGCGGCGCGGGTAATGCGCAGCGTGGTTTTGCAGATCCAGGCGCGTGCCTACGTCGAGGCGGCGCAGGCTTCCGGCGCAAGCAGCGGGCGCGTGCTCTGGCGCCACGTGATTCCCAACGCGATCGACGAAGTGCTGATCCTCGCCTCGATCGCGCTGGCCGCCGCCGTGATCATCGAGGCGGCGCTGAGCTTCCTCGGCCTCGGCGCCCAGCCGCCGACTGCCTCCTGGGGGCAGATGCTGGCCGAAGGGCGGCAGAACTACCTGCGGGCGCCGCACATGGTCTGGGCGCCGTCGCTGGCGATCTGCGTCACCGTGCTCACGGTCACGCTCGTGGGCGATACACTGCGCGACATCATCGACCCGCGCACCCGTGGCGCCCGCGCCTCGCGCTTTTGAGCGGGATTTGCCCTCCGGCGGCGGTTGCAACGGTTGTGGCCGCGCGCTTCAGCCGAATTCATAACCTCGGGCGACCCAGTAGTGCCAGTCCGCGATCGCCTCGGCGGTTTGCTCGTCCACGTCCACGCCTTCGAGCTGGGCGAGCGGAACTGCCAGCGAGCGCTGCCGCCAGCGGATCTGCACGTACATCTCGTGCTCACACTCGTCCTCCCCTGGCATGCCGGAAACCTGGACGAACTCGCCGACGCGCAGCGGCGAGCTCATGCGGCCTGCGACGCAGCGAGCGCGAAACGGGAAGGTCAGGTGTTCCTCGAGGTAGTAGTACCAACCTAAGACATGGTTTCAAAATCGGCGTTCCGGTGCGATCGCACACCTACAAGCGGGAACTCGAGCCGGTTTTGAAACCATCTGTTAGGCCTGCTCTTCGGGGTCGTAGGCGTCGACCACGATCTCCATCTGAATACGCAGCTCGCGGTTCTCATCGAGCTGGTCGCCGGCCATGCTGCCGCCCCCCGCGACATTCGCGAGCCTGAGCGCCGCCGGACGCTCGGCTACACCATCCAGGCGCCGCCGGAGACGGAGATCACCTGGCCGGTGATCTGGCGCGCGTCCGGGCCGCAGAGGAAGGCCACGGCGCCGGCGATCTCCTCCGGCGCGGTGACGCGGCGCAGCGGCGCCTCCTCGCCCGCCGCGCGCAGCCGCGCTTCGCCCAGGTTGCGCTCGACCCAGCCGGTTCGCGTCACGCCCGGCGCCACGACGTTGACGGTGATGCCTTCCGGCCCAAGCTCGCGCGCCATCTGCCGCGCCAGCCCGATCAGCCCGGCCTTCGAGGCGGCGTAGGCCGGCGAGGCGCCCATGCCCGCCGCGGCGATCGAGCCGATGTGCACGATTGCGCCGCCGCGCCCGCGCAGATGCGGCAGGCACACCGCGCTGCAGACGAACGGCCCCTTGAGGTTCACCTCCAGCACCGCGTCCCAGTCGGCGTCGTTCTGCGCCGCCAGGCCACCCGGCCGGTTCACGCCGGCGTTGTTCACCAGCGCATCCAGCCCGCCCCAGCGCTGCGCCACCCGCGCCGCCGCGGCCGCCATCTGTGCACGATCGCTCACCGAGGCCACGGCCAGTTCCAGCCGCGCCTGCTCGCCGGCCAGCTCCTCGCGCGCCGCGGCCAGCGCCCGTTCGTTGACGTCGACCACGGCCACGCGGAAGCCGTCCGCCAGCAGCCGCCGCACGCAGGCGAGGCCGATGCCGCGGCTGCCGCCGGTGACCAGCGCCACGCGATCGTGCACCATCCCGGACTCTCCATGCACCGCTACCCGCCCAGCTCCGCCTTCAGGCGCAACCGTCCCGAACTACGATCTCCCCTTCCCCTAGTATTGGGGGAAGGGGCCGGGGGATGGGGGCCACGTGCGCTCAGTAGCCCTGATCGTCGCCCGGCAGCACGTGATGCGTCCACTCGCGCCCCAGGCCGGTGAGGTCGGCCTGCAGCAGATCTTCGCCCCGTGGCTTCACGCCGTGCTCCACCCAGGCGATGAGGTCATCAAAGCCCTGCACCAGGTCGGCGGTGTCGAACTGGCAGTGCTTCGGCGCCCGCACGGTGCGTTGCACCAGCAGGTCGCCGTTGCCGGCGGCGTCCACGGTCTTGCGGTAGTTGATCTCGTGCAGCAGCGGCACGAAGTTGTCGCCGGTGGTGTGATAGGTGAGCAGCGGCACCGTGATCTTGCCCGTGGGCAGCGCGAAGACCGGATTCGTTTGCGCGTTGCGGTAGGCCGGGTCGGCGGCCGTGCGCAGCACGCCGCTGTTCAGCTGGTCGTCGGTGAAGCCGAGGTCGGGGTCGATGTGGAAGGTGAAGTAGTCGTCCGTTGCTGCCAGGCCGGCGAGCGAGGCGGGCTGCTGCTGCGTGATCGCGGCGAAGGCGCCGGTGTAGAAATCGACCATGCCCTCGTGGCGAAACGGCCGCGCACCGCCGGTCAGATACTTCACGGCCGACTCGAACGCCTGGCCGAGCGGTGTCCAGTCGTCCGGCGTGCCCAGCGCGGGCACGATCTGGTTCGTGAGCGTACCCTGGAAGGCCGCTGCGTCGGCGGCGGGCAGGGCGTTCACGCCGGAGATGAAGTCCGCCAGCGCCGAGTAGGCTTCGAGGTAATCGATCTCCTGCTCCTGCATCAGCACGCCGCACTCGGCCAGGGCGCCGTCGTAGATGCCGGGGTGCTGCTCCAGCGAGGAGACGACGATGTGCCCGCTCATCGACGTGCCTTCAAGATAGGTGCGCTTCGGTTTGCCGAAGGTGGCGATGAAGTAGTCGCGCAGGGCGAGCGTGTCGGTCACGCCCAGGTCGGGGTCGTAGCCGTTCTCGTCGTAGCTTGAGGCGGCCCAGGCGAAGCCCAGGTCGATCAGGTGCTTTCGGATCGGCGAGATGCCGGCCTGCAGGAGCGGCCCCTCGCCCGCGTAGCCGTGCGCGTACATCACCAGCTCGCCGTTCCAGTTGTCCGGCAGCTCGATGTGGTAGGTCGAGCGATCGAGCACGCCGAAGTAGGCCTTCGCCCCCGGCAGTGCCGTGAACGAGGGGTCGGTGAGCTGCCAGGCGCCGGGGCGGGCGATCACGGTCGGTGTGGGCGTCGCCGAGGGCTGCTGCGCGCCGATCGGCGTCTCGCTGCCGCCGAGCATGGCCGCAAGCGCCAGCGCGACCACGGCGACGCCGGCAAGACCAAACCGCCAGCCATGCATGCGGGTCCGTTGCACACTCGTATTCATACCGTTCCTCGACCTCATGCCGAGGCCGGCGCCGTAGACTGCGCCCAATTGGGCGGCCGCCCGTAGCCGTGCGCAGGTCGCGGTCCGCGTCACGCGTGCGGCAGCGAGTTCTGGTGCATCATGCCGCGAATCCCGTTCGAGGGAAATAGGGGGCGACGCCTTGCGCTTCGGCCTTGCCTACGATTTCCGCAACCCGGCGCAGTGGGCGCTGCCCTGGCGCGATCTCTACGCCGGCACGCTCGACCAGATGGTCTTCGCTGAGCAGCTGGGCTTCGACTCGATCTGGATCGGCGAGCAGCACCTGGCCGAAGACGGCGCCCTGCCGTCGCCCCTGTCGATCGCCGCGGCGATCGCGGCGCGCACCAGCCGCATCCGCATCGGCGTCTGTGTGCCCGCCCTGCCGCTGCACAACGCCGTCTCGCTGGCCGAGCAGATCGCGGTGCTCGATCAGCTTTCCGGCGGGCGCATCGAGCTGGGCCTGGGCGACGACGGCTTCGCGGCCGAGTTCGCCGCCTTCGGCGTGCCGCGCCGGCAGCGGGCGGCGCGCTTCCGCGAGGCGGTGCAGGTGCTGCGCCTGCTCTTCAGCGGCGAACGGATCAGCTTCAAGGGCCGCTTCTACGATCTGGACGGCCTCACGCTCGCGCCGCCGCCGTTGCAGGCGGGCGGCCCGCCGCTGTGGGGCGGCGCAATCAGCGCCAAGCAGGCGCTGCGCGCCGCCGCGCTGCGCCTGCACCTGCTGCCGCGTGGCGACCGGCGCGCGACGCTCGACATCTGGGCCAGGGCACTGGGCCGGTTCGGCCACGACCCGGAAGCCTTCCGCGTGCTCGTCAACCGCCCGGTGGTGGTGACGGACGATCCACTGCGCATGTGGCAGCGGCTGCGCCCCGGCGAGGAGTACCGTGCAAGCCTCGACGCAAGGCGCACGGAGGAAGCAGGCGTGCCGCGCGGCTCTCCAGTGCAGACGGACGACAGCCAGGCGCTGCCGCTGCTGGACGGGCAATACCTGCTCGGCAGCGCCGCTCGTGTCCGCGACGAGATCGATGCCTACCGTGAGCGTGTGCCTGTCACGGATCTCGTCGGCTGGGGCGTGCCGCTCGGCCTGCGCCCCGACGAGATGTACCCGTCGCTGGAACGCTTCGCGCGCGAGGTGATGCCGCGCTTCCTTTGACGGAAGCCGGGAGACGGGAGACGGAAGACGGGTGACGGATGACCGACGCCCGCCGCGGCCCGGTCCTTACGCGTGGCTCAGCATGGCGGCGGCGAAGCGGTCGAGCAGCGGCAGGATCTTCTCCTCGCCCGCGGGCGGCAGGCCGAAGAGGCAGCGTGTCACGCCGGCGGCGCCCAGCCGTTCGATCGTCTCGCTGTCGGCGCGGGCGCCGAATACGGTGATCGGGATCGGGGCGCGGCCGCGCTCTTTGGCCTGGCGCTGCAGCTCGGCGATCTGCTCTTCGATCGGGGCGCCGCGGCCCATGATTGGCAGCCACTCGTCGCCGTAGTCGAGCACGCGCTTGAACGTGCCGGGCGAGTTGCCGCCGATCATGATCGGCGGGTGCGGCCTCTGCACTGGCTTCGGCCAGCTCCAGATCGGGTCGAAGTTCACGTACTTGCCGTGGAACTGGGCCTCGTCCTGCGTCCAGATCTGCTGCATGGCGCGGATGCGCTCGCGCACGATGCCCCAGCGGTGCGCGGGGTCGCTGCCGTGGTTGCGCATCTCCTCGAAGTTCCAGCCGGCGCCGATGCCGAAGAGGAAGCGGCCGCCCGACAGAAAGTCGACGGAGGCGATCTCCTTGGCCAGCGTGATCGGGTCGTGCTCCGTCACGAGGCAGATGCCGGTGCCCAGCTTCAGCGTCTTCGTCGCCGCGGCCACCGCGCCCAGCGCGACGAAGGGGTCGAGCGTATGCCGGTACTCCTCCGGCAGCTGCGGCCCGCCGGGCCAGGGGCTCTCGCGCGAGGTGGGAATATGCGTGTGCTCGGGGATAAACAGCGACTCGAAGCCGCGCTCTTCCAGCGCCCGGCCCAGATCCACAATGTTCATCGCGTAGTCGGTGGGAAAGATCGTGACGCCGAACTTCATCGCTGCCGCCCTCCGCTCACGGTCTGCCAGGTATGAACGGCTTCATCCTGATGGCCGCGCAGGGGAAATGCAAGCCGAGGCGCATGCCCGGGGGCGTTGCCCGGAGCTGCCCTCGCGCCCGGCTGGGGCGGCCAACAAACCTCGCCACGGCAGCTCGTGGCTCGGTTTCGGTCCGTCGTGACCTTCACACCGGGCCAAGACGGCGCGCCCTCAGCTCACCGCCTTCTTCACGAGCGCGGCGATCCTTGCCTCGTCGGCGGCAGTCAACTCCTTCAGCGCGAAGGCGACGGGCCACATGGCGCCTTCGTCGAGGTTCGCGGCGTCGTTAAAGCCGAACGTCGCGTACCTCGTGTTGAACTTCTGCGCGCTTTGAAAGAAGCAGACGACCTTGCCGTTCCTGGCATACGCGGGCATCCCGTACCAGGTTTTCGGTGAGAGGGCCGGCGCACTGGCTTTGATGATCGCATGGAGCCGCTCGCCCATGGCGCGATCCGGTCCCGCCATCGCGGCGATCGCCGCAAGCACAGCGCTTTCTCCGTCCGCCTTCCCCGCGCGCCGGCCGCGGCGTGCGTCCGCCTTCTGCTCCTGGGCGCGTGCCCTGATCGCGGCTCGTTCCGCGTCCGTGAATCCCCGGGACGTCTCGCCGCTCGCGCTGCTGCTCTTGTCGACTCCTGGCATCGCGGTGCTCCTCCGGCGGTCACAGGGACCGGTTGTGGTTGTCACTAGTATGACGGATCACGACGGGTGAACATGACCGATGGCGAGCGATCGGCCGGCGGCGCCGTTCGAGACGAGGCGAGCGCCCCGGCGGGTCGTGGTCTACCGGATGCAGGATCCGGCGACGGACGCCGCCGATGCTGGGCAGGAGGCCTCGCCGCGGCGCAGCCGGTCCGACGCAAGCGAGATGGAAAACCTGGGCGGCTGGTTGCAGATAACCCCAGCCACCCGCCGACGAAGCGAATTCCGAGCACGAAGCCATGGTCTCCGGCTTACGGATGGTTTCAAAGCCCGCTGGCAGGTGAACGGCGTGTGCGGGCGCCGTGGGCCGGACGCAGGTTTTGAAACCCTGTCTCAAAGGGTTCGGCCCTGCTGCTCGTCCTGGACGCGCTGACTCCAGCCGAGCGGGTGGCCTTCGCCCGGCACGATATTGTGGACGCGTCGTTCAACCAGATCGCCCCTCGAACCCTCGTCACCAGAGTCGCGGGAGAGCCGGTATGCCATGGCAAGGTATGCGCCCAACCCAGGTTTCGCAGGCGAGGTCTGTTCCTTCCCGCGGGGGAGGGTTGTTCGAGGGCTCGCGGTCCTTCTCAGCCCACACCCTTCCCGCTGGGGAAGGGAGACGCACGTTCACGTGCGGCGGGGTTGGGCCGGTGGCAGGGTTAGGCGCCGCGGCCGGCGTAGATCGCCCGCTCGTAGCGGTCGAACAGGCGCATCACCGCCCCGTCGACGAAGGGCAGAACCTGGGTGAGGATTACACCGGCGATGCCCTTGGTCGGGTCGAGCCAGTAGTACGTGTTGGCGAGTCCTGCCCAGGCGAGGCTGCCGGCGCTGCGTCCGGTCGGCGCCTCCTCGGTGGTGATCATGTAGCCCAGCCCCCACTTCTTCACCAGGCCAGGGAAGAACTCGGCGTCGTTCGAGAAGGCCGGGTTGGCGGTCTTCAGCAGGCCGACGTTCAGCTCGCCGGTCTGGTTCTTCGCCATCTCGGCCACCGACTCCGGCCGCAGGATGCGCGCCCCGTTGAAGCTGCCCTCGTGCAGCAACGCCTGCAAAAAGGTCAGGTAGTCAGGCCCGGTCGAGTAGAGGCCGCCGCCGCCCATGAAGAACTCGGGCTCCTGCGGCAGCTCGAAGGGAATCGCGGTCAGCGAGCCGTCGGGGTTGCGCGCGTGCATGCCGGCCAGCCGCTCGCGCTGCGCCGCGCCGATCACGAAGCCGCTGTCGTTCATGCCCAGCGGCTCGAAGATGTGGGCGCGCAGATACCCGTCAAGCCGCTGCCCGCTCGCCGCCTCCACGGCCTTGCCCGCCCAGTCGATGTTGATGCCGTACTCCCAGCGCTCGCCCGGGTCGAAGACCAGCGGCGTGCTCAGCGCGGCGTTCTTGCACTCGGCGATGCCGGGCAGGCCGGCGTGCTCGACATAGCGTGCCATCTCGGCGTTCCAGATGTCGTAGCAGAAGCCGGCGGTGTGCGAGAGCAACCGCCGCAGCGTGATCGGCCGCCTGGCCGGGCGCAGCCGCGGCGCCCCCTGCGCGTCGAAGCCTTCGAGCACCTGCGGCGCAGCCAGTTGCGGCAGGAGCGTGCCCAGCGGCTCATCCAGGCTGAGCTTGCCCTGCTCGACGAGCTGCATCGCCGCGGCCGAGGTGATCGCCTTGGTCATGGAGGCGATCCAGAAGACGGTGTCGGGCGTCATCGGCGCGTCCTGCCCGAGGGTGCGCGTGCCGAAAGCGCCTTCGTAGATGACGCCGCCGCGATCGGCGGCCAGGGCGACGACGCCCGCCACCTCGCCCGCTTTGACCGCCTGTTCGAGCGCCTGATCCGCCGTCGTCCCGGTGACCATGCCTCGCCCCCTCTGCGCACGCTCAGCGCCTGCCGCGGCGTTCCGACCGCCGCGGGCAAAGCGTTACGGTGCATCATGCGCCGCCGCTGGGCGGTATGCAAGGCGTGCAGGAGGCAGAAAGAGAGCGGGACGATCCGGGCTAGCGCACGCTGGCCGGCTGCTTGAGCCGGGGCATCACCTCCGTGGCAAAGAGGCGGATCGATTCGAGGATCTTCTCGTGCGGCGTGCGGGCGCCCTGCATGAACAGCATGATCTCGTCCACGCCCGCGTCGATCTGCCGGTTGATCACGCGGGCGCAGGTCTCGGGGCTGCCGATGCAGGCCTGGTCCATCTCGACCAGCTCTTTCATCGAGTGCTCTTCGCGCTGCTGCATGCGCAGCCTGAAGCTCTCGATGATGTATTCGTAGGTGGGCGGCGGCGTGCCCTCGATCCAGGGGGCGAAGAGGCCGCCCACCTGCGTGTTGAACAGGTTGTAGTTGTACTCCTGGACGTCGATCGCCTCTTCGTCCGTTGGCAGGCAGAGGGCGACGCGCAGCACGGCGAAGCGGTCGTTGATCACGCTCGTCGCCGGCTTGGCGTGCTTCAGCGCCTCGCGGTAGACCTTCACGTAGTTGTCGCTGTGGTGGTCGCTGATGCCGAAGCCGAGCACGCCGAGGCCGTGCTCGCCCGCGAACTCGATGCTGGAGGGCTGGGTGGAGGCGACCCACATCGGCGGGTGCGGCTGCTGCACCGGCTTGGGCGTGATCTTGCGCCGCGGAATGCGGATCAGGTCGCTCTCGTACTCGAACTCGTCCTGCACCCACATGCGCGGGATGATCTGCATCGCCTCGGCCCATTGCCGCTGCGTGATCGCCGGGTCGACGTCGAACCCTTCCAATTCCTCCTGTGAAGTGGCGCGGCCGCCGCCGAATTCGACGCGCCCGTTGGAGAGGATGTCGAGCGTGGCGATCCGCTCAGCGGCGCGGATGGGGTGATTGATCCGATACGGCAGGTGCATGATCGCGTGGCCCAGGCGCAGCCGCGTCGTGCGCTGCGAGAGGGCGGCGAGGAAGACCTCGGGGCAGGACAGGCTGGAATAGCCGGGCAGGAAGTGGTGCTCGACGCACCAGACGCCCTGGAAGCCGACCTGGTCGGCGAGGATGCACTGCTCGATCGCCTCGTTGAAGCGCTGCTGCACGGCGCCGGGCGCGTTGGGATCGTCGGTCGTCAACTCGTAGAACAGCGACAGTTTCATGAGCCGCCCTCCTCGCCGGGAATCTACCGCGGCGGTGCGCACTTGTCAACGCCAATTCCGCCAGCGCTTGCACATGCAATGCGCAACTGATTGGCGCGATCCGCATCGCGATCTAAACTCTACGCCAGAACTGTTGCCGTGGCGAGCGCAGCCACGGGCTGGTGGAGACGTTGATCGCCGTGATCGCCGCGCCTGACGGCAGCGCGCTGTCGGCCTTGCAGCGGCGCTTGTTGGTCGGACTGCCCGGCCGTCCGGAGGCGCCTTCCGCGCCGGCGCGCTGCCGCTGTTCTACGGGGATTATGTGCCGCGGCAGTGAGCGGCGAAAACCTTCGCAGGAGGGCGCGCGGTGCGGTTCGGGTTCAGCCTCTTCCCCTTCACACGCTTTGCCGGCGCGGCCGAGCTGGCCGCCGTGGCGAAGCTGGGCGACGAGCTGGGCTTCGACGCCGTGCTGCTGCCCGAGCACCTGCTGCCGCCGCGCTGGCCCGACGCCGACCTCACGACCAAGTACTGGTTCGACCTGCCGGCGCTGGCCGCATACCTGGCCGCCGTCACGGAGCGCATCCGCTTTCTCACCGGCGTGATCGTCGTGCCCTACCATCAGCCGGTGGCGCTTGCGAAGGCGCTGGCCACGCTCGACGTGCTCTCCAACGGCCGCCTCTCCTGCGGCGTGGGCGCGGGCTGGATGCGGGCCGAGTTCCGCCGCCTCGGCATCCCCTTCGAGGAGCGCGGCGCGATCACCGACGAATACCTGCGGGCGATGCAGGAGCTGTGGACGAGCGAGGCGCCCGCCTTTCATGGCCGCTACGTCTCCTTCGAGGATGTCAGTTTCTTCCCCCGGCCCGTGCAGCAGCCGTCGATTCCGTTGTACATCGGCGGCACGGGGCCGCGGCCGTTTCGCCGGGTGGCCGAGCTGGGCGACGGCTGGTTGCCGATGACGGGCACGCCGGCAGCGGTCGCGGCGGGCGTCGCGCAGATTCGGCGGCAGCTGCTCGCGCTGGGCCGCGATCCGGCCGGACTCTGGGTCGGCTGCACGGGCCTCAGCCTCGGCGTCGACGCGGAGGTGCAGGCCATGCGCCGGCATGTCGTTGGCGGCGGCAGCACACGTAGCCGCGAAGCGCGGCCGCTGCGCGATCGCGACGAGATCGTCGCCGCCGTGCAGGAGTACGCCGCCGCCGGCGTGACCTTTCTTTCTGTTGGCTTCGCCTGGCAGAACGCGCGCGAGCTGATGCACGGCCTGGAGCGCTTCGCCCGCGATCTGCTGCCCGCCTGCCGCTGAGGCCGTCGCGCCGGGGCTGCGGCATTAAGTCCAATCCCGAACCGCTCGACATATTACGGCAGATGGCCGGGCCGTTTCCGCCGGTAGCATGAGAGATCGGACGGTCGAGAGCGACACGCCGCCGGTGTAAGCAATCTCACGCCACCGGTGTCAGCGATCGCACTCATTCCGGCGCGGCGCTGCGTTTAGCTAATGGTATGAGTTTGGCTCGGCGGATTAGTGCCGGGCGCAAACCGCCCGCGATAGGCTGAAGGTGACGGGAGCGTTTCGCGGGGACGGCGTGCAAACGGGCGCGCCGGCGGCGCCTCCCGAGGAGACGGTACGGTGAGCAGGAACGGCGGTCCGGGTGGCGGCAGGCAGGGAGTCTCACGCCTGGCGGCGATGGTCTTGCGGCAATACGGCGAACACCCCGGACGTGCACTGACGGAAGCGGAGATCGGCTCTCTGGCAGGCGTCGATCTCGGCGAGGCCCGGCAACTCATCGCCTGGCTCGAGCGGGCCGGCCTGCTGGAACCGGCGCCTTGCAACGGGCAGCCCGCGCTGGTGCTGGCCGATCCGTCCGAGCAGCGGCGGCTGCGCCCGCGCCCGCTGCTGCTGCTGGTCGAAGACCACGCCTCGATCGCCGGCATGACCGAAGCCGTGCTCACCAGCGAGGGCTACAACGTCGTGCTGGTGCGCAATCCGCTTGAGGCGCACGTGATCCTGCGGGTGGTCGCCTTTGACGTGATCCTCACCGACAGCTTCAGCCCTACGATCGACCTCGCCGCGCGCGTGCTGGCGCCGCTGCTGCGCCGCTCGGCGGGCACGCCGGTGGTGCTGTTCACCGCGCATCACTGGAACCCGGAGCGCGTGCACGCCGAAGGCTTCACCGAGATCATCACCAAGCCCTTCGATATCGACGGGCTGCTGGGCCGCCTCGATCAGCTCTGCGCCTTCCACCGCACCGCCAGCGCGTAAACCGGCTGCGCGGTTCGCCCACGGTTGCGTGGCCTGTGCTATCATCAGGACAAACGTTCTGAGCGTGGGTGCACCGTGTCTGCCGATCCGCGGCCGTCGTCCGAGGCGCTGGAGTGCGCCGAGGCGCTGTACGCCTTGCTGGCGCAGGACGCCGCCTTCATACGTGTGCGCCGCCTCTGGGAGATCGACTGGAGCGAGGCGGAGGCAACGGTCGAAGGCGTGGGTCTGGCACGGCTGATGCGGCACGAGGCGCGGAAGCTGCTGCCCTTGCTCGAAGGCGCCGGCATCGCCTGGGCGGACGTGGCCGACGCGATCCGCTGGACGGAGCGTCACGACACGCTGGCGCAGACGGCGCTCTGGTGGCTGGGCCAGATCGCCGCCGATCCGGCGCTCGCGAGCCGCTCTTCATGAGATGAGGCTCCGCCCGCAACGCGGTACGCTGTGTTGCGGCAGCCGAATTCACCTCCGGAGCAGGCCATGACCAGCAGTCCCGCGCGCCCGGCGATCGACTGGCCGGCAATTCAGGCCGAAGCGCTCGACCACTTCGTCCGATACCTGCGCATTCCCTCGGTCAATCCGCCGGGCAACGAGGCGCCCGCGGCCCGTTTCCTCGGCGGCGTCATCGAGGCGGCCGGCGTGCCCTGCGAGTATATCGAAACGCAGCCCAACCGCGAGGTGGTCGTGGCGCGGCTGCGCGGCGACGGCAGCAAGGGCACGCTGATGCTTTGCAACCACAGCGACGTGGTGCCGGTGGAAGAGCAGTTCTGGGACGTGCCCGCCTTCGAGGGCCTGGTGCGTGACGGCTTCGTCTACGGCCGCGGCGCGGTGGATATGAAGGGCGCGGGCATCATGCAGCTGACGGCCTTCCTGTTGCTCGCCCGCCATCGTGTGCCGCTGGCGCGCGACCTCGTCTTCTGCGCCGTGCCGGACGAAGAAGCGGGCGGCCGCTGGGGCATGCAGTGGCTCTGCGAGCAGCGGCCCGATCTCGTCGACGTCGAGTACGAGCTGAACGAGGGCGGCATGGGCATGGACCGGGTGATGGGCAGGCCGGCGCGCCTGATCACCGTGGCCGTGACGGAGAAGAAGATCTGCGGCCTGCGCCTGCGCGCCGTGGGCAAGCCCGGCCACGGCAGCGTGCCGCACTTCGACAACAGCCTCGTGCATCTTTCCCGCGCCATCGCCCGCCTGGCCGACTGGGAGCGGGCGCCGCGCCTCACGCCCGTCGTCGCCGAGTATCTGCGCCGCCTGGCCGATGCCGGCCTGGTGGAGGCGCCGGACGGCGACCTGGAGCGGGCGCTGCCCGGGCTGGCCGCCTCGCACCCGCGTCAGGCGGCGATGTACATCAATACGCTGAATGCGACGACGTTCCATTCCGGCATCAAGATCAACGTCATTCCGGCCCTGAGCGAGGCGACGCTCGACTGCCGCCTGTTGCCCGACCAGGACCCCGAGGAGTGGCGCCAACAGGTGATCGCGCGCATCGACGATCCGCGCATCGAGGTCGAGTTTGCCCAGTTCCGCGGCGATACGGTCGCCAACGACTGGAACACGGAGCTGTTCCGTGTGATCCAGCAGGTGGTGAGCGAGGCGATGGAGGACGCGATCGTTACGCCGGTAATGACGGTGGGCGGCACGGACAACCGCTTCCTGCGCGAGCGCGGCGTTCCGGCCTACGGCTTCATCCCCGCGCTGCTCTCGCCGGAGGAGCTGGCCGGCTTCCACGGCAACAACGAGAAGCTCAGCCTGGAGAACTTCAATCTCGGCTGCGAGCTGACCTACGAGGTCGTGCGCCGCTTTTGCGCCTCCGGCTAAGGGCCGGCCGGCCCACTACTCCGTCACCAGCTTGTAGCCCATGCCGCGCACCGTTTGCAGGCGCTGTGGTTTGCCCGGCTCCGTCTCGATCTTGCCGCGCAGGCGGAAGATGAGCTGGTCGATGTTGTAGTCGCCCACGGCGCCGTTGTACTCGGGCCAGACGTGGCTCGCCAGCTCTTCTTTGCGCACCAGCCCGCCGCCGCGGCGGTGCAGCAGCTCGACGGCCAGGTACTCCTTCGCCGTCAGGCTCACCTGCTTGCCGTTCACCCAGACCTCGGCGCGGCCGGGATCCACGCGAATCGAGGCGAACGGCGTGCCCTCCGGCTGCCAGGGCACCGTTTCGTCCGCCTGGTCGAAGCGCAGCGTGTGGCCGGGCAGACCGATCAGGTCTCGGTGGCGCAGCGGTTCGGGCCGCGTGATGCGCCGGCCGTTCAGATAGGTGCCATTGCGGCTGCCGAGGTCGCGCAGCACGTAGCCCTGGTCCTCGAAGCTGATGCGCGCGTGTTGACGTGAGATGCGGTCGTCCGGCAGCACGATCTCGCAGGTCTCGTCGCGGCCCAGCGTCGTGCCGGCCGGCTTGAGCTGGTGAATGCTCGCCGTGCCCTCGGCGCGTTGTGCGATCAGCCGTGCCGTCATGCAGCCGCCCTCACCATTCGCGGCGCGCCGGGCGCCGGCGTACGTTGGGCAGCGATCTACCCGCCGCCCTGGCGCCGCACGCCTTCGATCAGCGCGCCCGCCAGCGCTAGCGCGCCGCCGGCTATCAGCAGCCAGACGCCGAAGCCGAGACCCTCGCCGTCCGCGGTGCGCAGGCCGATATAGTGCACCTCGAGCACCCCAATCAGCGCCACGACGGCGCCCAGCGCGGCAGCGACGAATGCCAGCGCCCCGCCGCGCCGGTTCGCCAGCAGCCCCGCCACCAGCGCCAGGCCCAGCAGGCAGAGCAGCAGCAGCACGACAGCGTCGGTACGGCCCGCATGCCGGTTGCTCAGCCAATCGTCGATCTGGAACGGCACCCTGGGATACCAGCCGTTGACATAGTGCTTGCCTTCACTCCGGGGCACGGTTACCCACGGCAGCAGCGTGGCGACGATGGCGAGCACGAAACCCACGCCACCCGCCAGCGCCCACAGCGGTTGCACTCCCCCCGCCGCGCCGGCGCCCGCGAACGGCCCGGCCGCGGCGGCCACCTGCGGCATGCCGCCGTACGGCGCAACAGGCATGGGCGGCGGCATGCCGGCAGGGGACGGTGGTAACGCGCCGCTCGCGCCCGGCACGTCGATCAGCGTCGGGGCTGTGGCGCCCGCTGGCTGCGGAGGAACTCCCTCTCCTCTGCGATTGGGCGTAATGGGGGACGGTTGGGGCGCGGCCCGCAGCGCCTGGCCCAGGGCGGAGATGAACGAACCGCAGGAGGGGAAGCGGCCGGCCGGCTCGCGCGACAACGCCACCAGCAGCACCTGCTCGATCGGCCCGGCCAGCGCCGGGTTGCGGCTGCTGGGCGGCGGCAAGGGATCGCGCACGTGCATCCAGGCCACCGCCTCCGGGTCGGCGCCGGAGAACGGCACGGAGCCGGTCAACATCTGATAGGCGATGATGCCGAGCGCATACTGATCCACACGGCCGTCCAGCGGCCGGCCCTGCACCTGCTCCGGCGCCATGTAGGCCGGGGTGCCCAACGTGGCGCCGCCCGGTCCGGCGCCGTCCGGCTCCACGAGGTGCGTCAGCCCGAAGTCGTCCAGCAACGGCGCGCCGTTCGCCGCGAGCAGAATGTTGCGTGGCTTCAGGTTGCCGTGCACCACGCCGTTTTGATGCGCCGCGTCCAGCGCGGCGGCCACGGGCACGAGCAGCGCCTGCGCCTGTTCGGGCGGTATGGGCCGGCCGAGCCGCTGGCGCAAGGTGCCGCCGGGCAGCGCCGGATAGACCAGATAGGCGCGGCCCTCCGCCTGGCCGTAGTCGATTACGGGCAGGATGTTGGGATGACGCAACGCCGCCAGCGCCGCCGCCTCCCTGGCGAAGCGCGCGGCGAAGTCCGGCTGCGTCGAGAGCGCCGGAGCGATCGTCTTCAGCGTGACCTCGGCGGGTGCGCCACCTTGCCCGGTTGTGGCGGCGCGGTAGGTCTGGGTCATGCCGCCCTGGCCGGCGGGCGCGATGATGCGGTACTGGCCGAACACGGTATCGGCAGGAATGACCACGGGCCACACTCCCCGCGGCGCCGCGCCGCGACAGCCGCATTTTATACCGTTCCGTGGCAGAGACGCGGCCACCGGCCGCCGCGCACAGCCTCGGCCGCGCTGCGTGGCGCCGGACGCGGCCCACCGGCGCGGGCGACGGCGGGCCGCGTCCGGCGCCACGCAGCGCGGGGCCGCGCGTGCATTACGATCCTTCGCCGTCGTTCGGCGTGCCGCCGGCCAGCAGTGCGAAGCGCTGCACCCACTCACGCTGCTCGTCGGTGTCGGGCAGGGCAACGCCGCGCACGGCGGTGATGCGGGCGAAGGCGTCTTCCGGCGACACCCCCGCCTCCACGAGCACACAGGCCGCGATCGTGCTGGAGCGGCCGATGCCCGCGCGGCAGTGCACGGCCACGCCTTTGCCGGCGGCCAGTTGCGCCAGCAGGCGGGCGACGAGCCGCTGCGTGTCCTCGACGGAGGGCGGCACACGCATGTCTTCGATCGGAAAGGAGACGAACTCCATGCCGATCGCGGCGCAGCAGCGCGGCTCGTCGTCCAGTTCCAGTTCACCGATCTCGTAGGGGGTGAGCAGCGACACGAGCACGTCCACGCCGTCGTCGCGCAGCGAAGCGATCTCCTCCCGCAGCCAGTCGCCGGCGCGCGGCCGCGGCAGCATCGCCAGGCGCCCTCTGCCCACGTCCTGGATCCAGTACAGCTCGGCCTTCATCTCGCCGGCCCTCGGCGCCTGTTCCGTCAGCGCAGCGCCCGCGCGCATCGTACGCCGAAGTCGCGGGCAACGGGGAATGCTTGCACACCGTGCACGCAATCTGCTCGGTTGTCACGCGGCCGCCGGCAGCGCTGCGCGGACCGGTGGCTCCACGGCCGGGAGCCCGCCCCGGGCATCGGTTCGATCTGCCGATTTGCTCGCCAGGAGCGGGTGATTCGGCTCGGACGAGGATATAGTACGGGGGACAGCAACCGTTTCCGGACGGGAAGACGAACGACGGAGAAAGGCAGGCCGCCGTGCTCTCGAAAGAGGACAATCAGGTCGTCACCAACACCGACCCGCAGACGCCCATGGGCGAGCTCTTCCGGCGCTTCTGGCTGCCGGTGGCGCTGGCGGAGGAACTGGCTGAGCGCGACGGTCCGCCTGTGCACGTCAGGGTGTTGGGCGAGGATCTGGTCGCCTTCCGCGACAGTGACGGCCGCGTCGGCCTGCTCGACGCCTACTGCCCGCACCGCGGCGCGCCGCTCTTCTTCGGACGCAACGAGGACTGCGGCCTGCGCTGCGTCTACCACGGCTGGATGTTCGACGTGGACGGCGCCTGCGTGGACCTGCCCAACGCGCCCGAGGGCGAGACGTTCCGGCACAAGATCAAGCTCACGTCTTATCCCTGCCTGGAGGCGGGGGACCTGATCTGGGCGTATTTGGGGCCGCCGGCGCAGCAGCCGCCCTTCCCCGAGTTCGAGTGGCTGCACCTGCCGTCGTCGCACCGCTACGTGAAGAAGTTCCGCCTGGAGTGCAACTACCTGCAGGCGATGGAGGGCGACTACGACCCCAGCCACGCCCGCTTCCTGCACAGCACACTCTCGGACGCGACGATTCCCAATCCGCTGAACCAGAACGGCACGCTGGGCAGAAACCCGGCCGTCGCGCCCGGCGAGCTGAGCGCGAACGAGCGCTTCCCGCGCATCGTCGGCGACCGGCGTGTGACCAGGCCGCTGAACGCAAAGCTTGAGGACACCGACTCGGGCGTAATCGCCGTCTCGGCAAACGACCTGCCGGACGGCCGTGTCTCCGCCAGCGTGGCCGTGACCTGGATGATGCCGATCTTCTGCACGGCGGGCATCGCCGGCCCGAACACCTACTCCAGCAACATGCGCATCCCGATCGACAACAAGAGCCTGATGTTCTACCGCCTGCGCTGGAGTTACAGCCCCATCCCCGAAGCGGAGCTGGAGGAGTACCGCAGCGGCGGCTACTACTACCCGGAGCTGATTCCCGGCACCTGGACGCCGAAGGACAACATCAATAACAACTACAACATCGACCGCATGGCACAGAAGCAGCGCACCTACTCCGGCATCCGTACCTTCCCGCTGCAGGACATCGCCATGATGGAGAACCAGTGGGGGCCGATCGCCGACCGCACGAAGGAGCATCTGACCAGCTCGGACGAGCAGATCATCCACGTGCGGCGGCGCCTGCTGCGCGCGGCGAAGATGCTCGACGACGGCATCGAACCGTCCGAGCCCTGGCATCCACAGGCCTACCGCTACCACCGCGAGACGGCGATCGGCGACACGCGCGAGGAGGCGATTGCCAGGGCGAAGGCGCGGGCCATGGCGAGCCTGCTGCCGGAAAGCCGCCGGGAAGCGGAGCCCGCGGCCGCCCCCGCCGACTGATTCCGCTGCCGCTGACGGCGCCTACCGCCCCCGCAGCCGGGGATCGAGGTGGTCGCGCAGCGCGTCGCCGAACAGGTTGAAGCCGAACACGGCGATCGAGATGGCGATACCGGGAAAGATCGCCATCCACGGGGCGTGGACCGCCCAACGCTGCGCCTCGAGCAGCATGGCGCCCCAGGAAGGTTCGGGCGGCCGCACGCCCACGCCCAGGAATGACAGCGACGACTCCACCAGGATCGCCTGCGCCAGACCCGCCGTCGCGAGGATGATGTAGATCGAGGCGACGTTGGGCAGGATGTGGCGCACGAGGATGCGCGGGGTGCGCGCCCCGACGCCCCGCGCCGCCTCGACGTACATCGCCCCCTTCTGCGCCAGCACGGCCGCGCGGATCACGCGGCTGGCCGTGGGCCAGGTCACGAGCGCCAGCGCAAGGCCGACATTGAACACCGTGCGATCGAACGCCGTCGTCACCGCCAGCGCCAGCAACAGCGCCGGGAACGCCTGGAAGCTGTCCACCACGCGCTGGGCGAAGAAGTCGAGCTTGCCGCCCATGTAGCCGCTCACCAGGCCGACGATCAGCCCGAAGGTCACGCCGAAGCCGACGGCCACGCCGCCGACCCGCAACGAGATCCGCGCCCCATAGGCGATGCGGCTCCAGATGTCGCGCCCTTCGTCGTCCGTGCCGAGCAGGTACTGCCGGCTCGGGCTCTGAAACGTGGCGCTGGTGTGAAATTCGAGCGGATTGGCCGGCGCGATCAGCGGAGCGAACAGGGCGACGAGCACCATCGCCAGCACGAAGGCTGCGCCGATCGCGCCGAGCGGCTTGCGCTGGATGAAGGTGCCGACGCCGCGCAGCGGTGAGGGGTGGGCCGCGCCGTGCGCTTCGAGGAGCGGGGCCGTGGTCACGGCGGTGGTCATAGCCGGCCTCCCGGCGCCGCGCCACGCGGGTGCAGCGCCCGCCGCTGCGCCTCAGCAACGCGCAGCGGCTCGGCTCCGCTCTCGTCAGCGCGCTTCGTTGTACCCGACGTACCCGACATCGCAAACACCTGACGACGCTCGCTCGGAGGCCGCTAAACCGTCAGCCGGATGCGTGGGTCGATCCAGCCGTAGAGCAGGTCCACCACCAGGTTGAGCAGCGCGTAGGTCATGGCGATCATCACGATCACCGCCTCGACCACCGGGTAGTCGCGGTTGCGGATCGCGTCGAGCACGTAGCGGCCCACGCCCGGCAGGCCGAACACGCTCTCCGTGATCACCGCGCCGCCCAGCAGCGTGCCGAGCTGGATCGTCGCCAGCGTGACCACGGGCAGCATCGCGTTGCGCGTGGCGTGGCGCAGGATGACGCCGCGCTCGCGCAGACCCTTGGCCCGGGCCGTGCGGATGTAGTCCTCGCGCAGCACATCCAGCATCGTCGAGCGCGTCAAGCGGCTGATGATCGCCGACTGGACGTAGCCGAGCAGCAGCACCGGCATCCACATCTGCTGCAGGTTCGTGCCCAGGTCGTGCCACGGTTCGGCGTAGCCGGGCGGCGGCACCCAGCCGAAATACTTGGGCAAGATCAGGTTTCGCACGAGCGACTGGATCCAAAAGATCGGCAGCGCCAGGCCGAGGATGCTGAAGATGCGCAGGAAGTAGTCCGGCGCGCGGTCCTGGAAGACGGCGGAGATAATGCCTACGGGCAGGGCAATCAGCGTCGAGAGCAGCACGGCCCCGAGGGCCAGCTCGGCCGTGACCGGCAGGCGATCCTTCAGCTCGGCGGAGATGGGCGCCTTGGTAAACAGCGAGCGGCCCGTGTCCAGCCGCGCCAGGCCGCCCACCCACTGCGCGTACTGCACCGGCAGCGGCCGGTCCAGCCCGAGATTGTGGCGCAGCTCGACCTTCTGCTGCTCGGTCACGCCCTGCGCCGTGCCGAGCACGATCTCCACCACGTCGCCCGGCAGCAAGCGCATGATCACAAAGATGATCAGCGACACCCCGATCAGGGTGGGCGGCAGCAACAGCAGGCGGCCGGCAATGTAGCGCTGCATGCGAATCTCCTGCCTTCTGCCTGTCCTCGTATCACCGCCGTGCGGCGACAATCCCGGCCCCGCCGGCAACAGCTGAGCTGCCGATCAGGTCTTGAGCCACACCTGGTCCATGCGGCGGTTGCTGTAGAGCGACTGGTGAATGACGTAGTTGCGCACGCTCTTGGCCAGGGCGTGGTTGCTCGCCTGGAAGTAGAGCACCGCGACCTGGTACTGCGACAGCGCCCGCCGTTCCAGGTCCTGCACAATCTTCTTGCGTTCCTGGAAGTCGAACGTCGCGGACTGCTTGTCGTAAAGCTGGTCGATCTGGTCGTCGTACACGTGCGACCAGTTGCGTGCCGCCTTGCTGATCGCGATCTCCGAGAAGGTGGCGTCGGGATCGTCCACATTGATGCCGATCGTCCAGGGGCCGATATCGAAGTCGCCGCGGATCAGCACGGGCTGAGCCGTGGCCGTGTCCGCGAGGGTGAGCTTGAGGTTGATCCCGATCTTGGCGAGCTGATCCTTGACGAACTCGGCGAAGGTCTGGAAGTCGGTGCGCGAGGTGGCCGAGGCATCGAGCGGCGTGGTCACGCCCGCGGCCTGCAGCAACTGCTTCGCTTTCTGGACGTCCGGCTTGTCGTAACCGTCGTAGGCGCGCAGCTCGGCCTCGCCGATCGCCCACACACCCTGCGGCGCCATGTAGGCGCCGCGCCGCGCCTGGCCCTGCTTGACCACGTTGATCGCCGCGTCGCGGTCCATTGCCAGGCTGATCGCCTGCCGCACGCGCATGTCTTTGTACGGCATGCGCGTGGCGTTCATGAACACCGTCTCGTGGTTGAAGCCGGGAATCGAGAAGGTATCGTACTTGCCGCCCGCCTCCTGCTTCACGCGTTCCTGGTCGGTCTTAACGAACTCGGAGGCGAAGAAGATGTGATACTGCCCGGCGATCAGGTTGGTCAGCCGCGTGGTGTAGTCGGGCAGGATGAAGCTCTTGATGCCGTCGAGGTAGGGCCGCCCGGCGATGTGGTAGGCGGGGTTCTTCTCCACCTCCGTGATGTTGGCCCGCTGGTAGTTCTTCAGCTTGAAGGGGCCGGTGCCGATCAGCTTGCCATTGGCGCCGATCTCGCCGTTGTCGTGCAGATCCTTCGACTGGCCCATCGCGAAGTAGGCCGTGGCCAGGTTCATGATGTAGGACGCCGTCGGCCGCGAGAACTTCACCTTGACCGTGTACGGGTCGGGCACCTGGACCTCGTCTACCGTCACCTGCGTGCCGGAGCGTGGGCTGGGCCGGTCCGGCTTGAACGGCTTCTTCAGCCATTCGAGCGTCGCCTTCACGTCTTCGGAGGTGAAATCGGCGCCGTCATGCCACTTCGCGTCCTTGCGCAGCGTGAAGACGGTCGAGGTATCGTCCGGTTGCTCCCACTTCTCCGCCAGGTCCGCGACGATGTCCTGCTGCGCGTCGTCCGGCTTGGTCGTGTCGAACTGCACGAGCTGATTGAAGCAGGGAGAGAGCGGCCAGACGGCGGTGTAGGTCGTGGTCTGATGCATATCGAGGTTGGGCGACGGGTCGGTGAAGAACACCTGGGTGAGGATGCCGCCGGGCTTCGGCGTCTCGGCCGCGGCGGTCGCTTTGGCCTGCCCGCCGGCGGCGGAGGCGGCCGGTTTGGCGCTGCCCGTGTTGCCGGCGGCGCCGGCATTGCCCGCGTTGTTCTTGCTGCCGCCGCCGCAGGCGAAGAGGAAGGCGGCCGACCCCGTAACACCCGCTCCGCCGACCAGGAACCGCCGCCGGCTCGTCCGCCGCGGCATCGTAGTTGACTGCCGGCCTTCGTCGTTCCACATACGCGTCCATCCTGGCGCTACGCTGACGTACGGTGCAGCTCCTGCCGATGAGGCGCATCATACTACGTACGCGCGACCAAAACAGGCAGATTCAATCCGCTGCGTACAGTCTTGCGGAGGAACAGACGTAAGGCGTGCCCGCCGTCGCGGCCCTATGCGCTCGATCACGCGCTCAACCAGGCCGCGCCGTCTTCGCCAGCGTGCTTGCCGTGTGCTTCCCTGGCAGGGAGAATGAGCCGGCGCCCCGGCTGTCGCGGCGCTACGGGCTGAGCATCGAGTCGCCCGCGCTGGTCACGAATTCGGCTTTGCGCGCGATGAAGTCGGCGACGATCCTGGCGAACGCCTCCGGCCGCTCCTGCGCGAGCGCGTGGCCGGCATCGTACACGAGCACGAACTGGCAGCGCGGCATGATCTCCTGGTAGATGCGGCCCAAATCCGGCGCGGTGACGCGGTCCTCCGTGCCGAACAGCACGAGCGTGGGCGTTTGCAAGGCGCCCAGCCCCGCCTCCAGGTCCGGAGCGCGGGCCGGGCCGAAGACGCGGCGTACCAGCGCAATCTGCTTCTCCGTCACGGCCGGGTCGACCGCGGGCAGCGGCTGCCGCTCCGGATGCGCGTACAGCCGCGCCGCTATCTCCTGCGGCGACTGCGCCGCGGGCTGCGGATCCTCGCGCAGGATTGCCGCCGGCGCGACGAGCACGAGCGCCTCGACCTCGTCCGCCGCCTCGAGCGCCAGCCAGGCGGCCAGCCGCCCGCCGAAGGACGAGCCCAGCAGCGCGTAGCGCCCAAGGCCGAGCGCGGCGATCGCCAGGTGCATGGTGTGCGCCAGCTCCGGCATGGATTGCGAACGTTCATTGACGGGCGAGGCGCCGAAGCCGGGCACTTCGAAGGCGATCAGCCGGCAGCGCTCGGCGAGCAAGGCGTGCGCGCGGCCGGGCGCCAGCCCGCCGCCGCCGTGCAGCACGACCAGCGGCGGGCCGCTGCCCGCTTCCAGGCAGCGAATGTGGAAGCCGTCCGCTTCGAGGTATCGCTCGTTGAAACCGGCGAACGCCGCGGGAGCCTCAGTCTGCGACATGCGCCGTCTCCCGCTCGTGCTCCGCGCTCACACCGATCTGGTGGACACGCGGCAGCACCTCGCTGCCGAACAGACGCAGCGCCTTGTCCACCGCCTGCGGGCCGCCGGTGAAGATCAGGTCGAGCACGCCGACGCCCGTCGTTTCATGGAAGGCGCGGATTTGCGTGACCAACGAGGCCGGCGAGCCCCAGAACTGCAGCGAGCCCAGCCCGAAGCCCTCGCCGGCCCGGGCGGCGCCGTCCGCCTGGCCGCTGTTGGCATCGGCGAAGACGCCGTTGCGCGGCGTCGCGGCGACATGGCCACCGGCCGGCCGGGCGCCCGCGCCGCGCGAGGCGGCGAAGCGGGCGCGCATCTCCTCCGCCTCCGCGTCCGTCTCGCTCACGGCGATGAAGCCGCGGTAGAGGAGTTGGTCGAGCGAGGGCTGCCAGCCCTGCCGCGCGCACTCGGCCTTGTAGTGGGCGACGGCCTCGGCCACACCCGCCGGCGGGCGAAAGCTGATCGCCAGGCCGTGGCGCTGGCGGGCGGCGAAGGTAGCCGACTCCAGGCTGTTGCCGGAGGAGAAGATCGGCGGGTGCGGCCGCTGCGTAGGACCTGGCCAGACGGCGACGGTGGGGAAGCGGAAGTAGCGGCCCTCCCAGCCGAAGGGCCGCGGCTCGGTCAGGGCGCGGGTGATCAGCGCCACGGCCTCTTCGGTCCGGGCCCGCGTCTCGTCCGGGTTGACGTAATAGGTGGTGAACTCGTTGGGCGTACCGCGCAGCAGGAAGACGACGACGCGGCCGCCGCTGAGCAGGTCGAGCAGCGCGATCTCTTCCGCCACGCGTACGGGGTTGTTGATCGAGACGATCGGCCCCAGCACGGCGATCTTCGCCCGCCGCACCACCTGCGTGAGGGCGCCGGCGAAGACGAGCGGGTTGGGCGTGAGCAGCCCCGGCGCGAAGTGGTGCTCGGAGACGCTCACCCAGTCGAAGCCCAGCTCGTCGGCGAGGCGCGCGTGCGCCAACGCCGCCTCCACGGAACGCGTGCCGACCTCCGGGTCGTACAGCGCCGGCGGATAGGGATACGACGCCCGCGCCAGCGTGCGACCATCGATGTAGCTGTTTGAGCACAAATAGGACACTTTCACGTCCGGCTCCTTCGCCGCCACTCATCCCGATCGCGGCTGTGCCCGCTCAGCCGCGGGCGCTGCGTGCCTGCGGTAAGCGCTCGTCCCACCGACGCTGCAGGGCCAGGTGCGCCGCCTCAAACTGCTCGCGCTGCAGCGTGAACGCACGTCGGCGCGTACAACCTACTCCGTTCCGGCGGGCGCGGGTAGTGCGCCGCAGGCGGCTCAGTCGACCAACCCGTGGCGCAGGGCATAGGCGGCGGCCTCGGTGCGGTTGGCGCAGCCGGTCTTGTTCAAGATGCTGCGCACGTGCTGGAAGACGGTGTTGACGCTGATCACCAGTCGCTCGGCGATCTCGCGGTTGCTCTTGCCCACCGCGATCAGCCGCAGCACCTCGACTTCGCGCGCGCTCAGACCGGCGGAAAGCGCCATCCTTGCATGCCCGGTTGCCGCCAGTCTTGGCCACTGGCCGGCGAGCTCGAGCACCGGCTCTGCTGAAAGCCGTCCGCGCTCCAACGCCGCCGCCACGGCCAGCCCGAGCTTGATCGTCTCGTCGTCCGACATCGCCTCGCCGGCCGCGGCCGCTCGCGCGAAGGCCGCGGCTCCGAGCGCTGCTCGCAGCGCCGCCACCGCCGCACGATGCGCTGGTTCGCGGAGGTCGGCGTTCAAAGCGCCAAGGCTGGCGTGCAGGCGCTCTGCGGCGCCGGCCAGCCGGGCCCCGTCTACGGGATCACCTGCTCGCGCCGCGAGCTGCGCGAGCAGGTCGAGCGCGACGCTGAGATGCGCCGTTTGGCCGAAGGACTGACAGTATTGGGGCACCTCTCGGCAGGCTGTGAGCGCC
>Ga0070730_10000561_pt1 | contig 41902 bp, 33 predicted proteins | sample Coa_R1_3_FD_66447 | JGI IMG/M metagenome (GOLD analysis project Ga0070730, IMG submission 66447) | Surface soil microbial communities from Centralia Pennsylvania, which are recovering from an underground coalmine fire - Coalmine... | ecosystem: Environmental > Terrestrial > Soil > Unclassified ...
GTGGCTGAGTTTACGCCGATAGGAATCCGGCAAGCGCCCAGCTTCTATCCTGAGGAGTTGTCGCGGCGTGATGTCCAGCAGCACTGCGCGCGCTGGCGGTAGTTGATCGAGCGATTCAACAGGACAATGAGTAATGACTCTCCCTCCTAAAGAACCAAGATAGGAGACGAGGGCCTGGGTGAGCTGCTGCGCTCCTCCACGCACAATCGGCCAGCCTACAGCATGAGCACTGATGTTGAGCGTGAGTCCAAATCCGGCTGTGGAGAGGTGTTCCAACGGTAACATGGAATGAGCGGCCAATCCGGCGAAGAATGCCCGTCCACGATCTGTTGTGAAACAACTATTCGCCAGGGCGCGAGCGGAGCGTATAGCTCGAAGGCCGAATCTCGCAAATCCAAAAGGATGATGCGGAAATCCCGGAGGCGCCAGGAGATCTTCAAGCAGCTCTTCCCATCGCTGTACAAAACCTTGAATCAACCGGCGATAGTTGCCGCCATCCTGCCCAAGAGTGAACACAGTTTCATCAATCGATGTGGTTAGCTTTACGGCTGAGCCGTCATCGAATGGATGAGCCAGCGCCACCGGAGGAAAAATCCACTCCAACCCGTGGTCCTGCAAAGGCAACGTACGCAGGAATGGAGAACAAACTGTAAGCGGATAAACCGAAGAACAGACGTCATGGAGATAGCCTGGCAGCGTCAGCTCCTGCGAACGAACACCACCGCCCGGCATCTCGGCTGCCTCCAGCACCAACACCGACCACCCGGCCTGCGCCATGCGGATGGCCGCCGACAGTCCATTAGGGCCAGAGCCAACCACGACGGCGTCGGTCTTGGGCAGATCGAGTTTAGAGATTGGGACTGACACGCTTCAAAGATAAATGGTTTCACGGCTTTACGAGGTTGGCGGTTCAATAGTCGAAAAGGTGCTCTGGGCAGCCACCCGTAGATTTCTCACGTCTAAGTACATTGCATAGGCTAAGCCTTTAAAAATGAAGAGCTATATTCCGTTCTCTCGCGCAGCCATCCTTGCCGTCGTGGCAGTGGCTGTATTCGCCTTGCTAAGCTGGGGAATTGACGACGTCCAAAAAGGACACGCCAATCTCCCCAACCCGCAACAGGTAATCGATTATCTGAAGCAAGCCATCGACTGGCATCATCAGCTTACCGTTGAAGAACAGCTAGCTACCGATCCTTCCGATGTTCTGTTTCTGGAAGATGACCGCCAAATCGCCAAACAGGTTTTGCAGCTCTCGTTTGATTTTGCGCGCGCTTACGCTCCTCTTGCGCCCGCGCAGGCGACTCCGGGCACAACGAATGGAGGGTCGTCAAAGTATCAATCATTATTTCGTGAAGCTGCAGCGGCCGATGCCAACCTACGCCAGATCCAATCGGAGATGGCCGACCTCAAGGTAAAGTTGCAAACCGCGCGAGGATCGAACCGCCAGAAGCTGCAGTCAACTCTCGATGAAACGCAGAGCGAGCTTGATCTGGCGGAAACGCGCAGCCAGACGCTCCACGCCATGCTGCAGTTTGTCAGTGGGGCTGGCTCCGCCGCAAATAGTGGCAATCTGCTCACCCAGATCGAAGAGATCCAGCGCTCGATTCCCGAATTGGAAACAGACACCACCAAAGCATCCGGCGCCCGGACGACGTCCCGCCCCGCCTCCAACTCCGGGGCTCTTCAAGCCACAAGTCGCAGAGCACAGCCTTCGGGCATTCTCGCTCTGGTAGAGGATCTTTTTGCCCTGAAGCAAAAGCTGCATGCCCTGGATCAGAGGGCCAAAGCAACCGATGCGCTGTCGCAGTCTTCGCAACAGCTTCGCAATCCATTTGTGGCGAATATCACGGCAGAGGCGCAGCGTGGAGAACAATTGGCGCAGGAGGCCGATACCAGCGGCCCAGCGCAGCTTGAGCAGCAAAAACGAGAACTCGATGCCCTGACGGCGAGTTTCAAACAGGCTTCGTCAGTCATACTGCCGTTGGGAAAACAAGCTGTCCTTTTCGACTTATATAAAAACAACGTCGTGCGCTGGCGCAGCACCGTGGAAAGCCAATATTCCACCGAGTTGAAAAAGCTGATGGTCAGGATCGCTCTATTCGGCTTGATCGTGGCCGTTATTCTCGGGCTGTCCGAGATATGGCGCAGGGCGACCTTCCGCTATGTTCATGACTTGCGCAGGCGCTATCAATTCCTGCTGCTGCGCCGCATCGTGCTGTGGTGCGTGATCGGGATCACCGTTGCCTTCGCCCTGGCCACCGAAATTGGCTCTCTGGCCACCTTCGCCGGCCTTATTACAGCGGGAATTGCGGTAGCGCTGCAGAATGTCATCCTCGCCATTGCCGGCTATTTCTTTTTGATCGGCAAGTATGGAGTGAGGGTAGGTGATCGCGTACAGATATCGGGCGTGACCGGTGATGTGGTTGATATTGGACTCATCCGCCTGCACCTGATGGAGGTCGCGGGGGCGGGAGCAGATCGCCAGCCGACCGGCAGAGTGGTCGTCTTTTCCAACTCGATTGTTTTTCAGGCAGGCGCCAGCTTCTTCAAACAGATTCCCGGCACAAATTTCCTTTGGCATGAAATCACTGTAACCCTGGCGCCGACCGCCGATTACCACCTGGCTGAAAAACGCATCCGTGAAGCCATAGAGCGAGTGTATGAGCAATACAAAGAAAAGATCGAACAGCAGCACCGGCGGATGGAACAGACCCTCAACATACCCATTGCCATGCCCAAGATCAGAACGCGCATCAGCGCAAGACAGAGCGGGCTTGAAGTAAGCATCCGCTATCCAGTGGACGTGGAACACGCTGCCGACATTGACGACCAAATCACCCGTGAACTGATGGATGCTTTAAAACAATCGCCCGAGTTGCAATTGGCTGGGTCCGGAGTGCCCACCATCCAGGCAGTAGGCGACGAGCCCAAAGCAGCATAGCCTTCGCAAACTGTTGTCTCAAAGTTCTTGTTCCATCTCGCGTTCATCTGCAATGCTAACAATCAAATTCTTGCCAAGCCGCAAAGAATTTAGGCGTTTTTCTCTGTGTTCCTACGTGTCCTCTGTGGTTAAGGTGTTGACTTGGATTTTTGCTGTTCTCCGCGTCTCCGCGGTACATGCTAGGTTTTTTGGTTGCGGCTCCGCCGCGCTGTGAAGATCTGCGGCAACATTGATTCCTTTGCGACCTTCGCGCCCTTTGCGGTAAAAACTACTTCTTAAACCGAAACTTCCGCGTCGCCGATTTACCTCCATGTGTTGCCTGCACCAGAACTGCCGACTCCCGCCGGGTTTCTTCATTGAGAGGTATCTGCATCGCGGCATTGCCGGCGGCATCGGTCATGGCCTGGGCGATCACCTGAGACTCCGATGAATTGCCGGCGCGGGATACGATCTGTGCTCCGGAAACTCCTTGGCCTCCGTCGGTGACTTGAAAGTGCATAGTGATGCTGGTTGCAGCGCCTCCGGCATCGATGCTTACGCACTTTACCGAAAGCCCTGTGCCACCCACATCCTGAATTTCACCGGCGCTGCCCAGAATCGAGTTCATGTCTCCTTCGCTGATGGCATCGATGACTGTCTTGTGCTGAGATTTCAGTAATTCATGGATGGCCTGGTCGGAGAAGTCAGGATGCGAAACCTGCTGCGCGTAAGAGACGCCCCTCTTTCCGATGCATTGTCCCTTCACAAAGACCAGCGTCTGAATCAGCAGATCGCTTTTCCGGGCTTCACTCTGCACGTGGTAAACGGTGTCTCCGTGTTTGACGTCGGTGTTGAACCCAAAAATAGTCATAGTGCGGTCAAGCAAGGGGGAAGAAACTGACCCTCTCCACCGAAAATTTCGTCTTTTCCACCTGCCTGCCTGAGGAGAAAAAGAGTGTCACTCATTTTTTCTTATAACAACAGCAACCCTTGGCTGGTCAAGACCTTGACACTCTGAGGGCAGGCAATTACATTCGAGTGTTTAGCTTACGGTAGTCGCGCATTATATACAGGCCTGATCATGCCGGACAACAACTACTTCGTTCGCTACATACCGTTGCTGATCCAGTTTATCGTGGCTGCGGCCCTTGCCGGAGTCATGGTCCTGCTTTCCCATCTTCTGGGCAAGCATAAATGGACTCCAGCTAAAAATTCACCTTATGAATGCGGCATCGTGCCCACCGGCGACGCCCAGGGACGCTTCAACGTCAAGTTCTACATGGTGGCCATGCTCTTCATCCTGTTCGATATTGAAGCAGTATTTCTCTATCCTTGGGCCGTCATCGCACGCGAGTTGAAGATGTTCGGATTCTGGGAAATGCTGGTTTACATCGGCCTGGTGCTGGTCGGCTTCTTCTACATATGGAAAAAAGGCATTCTCGACTGGAACAAGCCGGAGAGGAGCGAGGGATAACATGCCGCTTGATCCGGCCGTTACAGATTTGGAACGGTTGAAAGACCATCCCGCAATCGCCGCTCTGCTGGGCTGGAACAGCAGTGCAGTTCAGGGCGCAAAATTCGACCGCAACGAGCTATCCATATATATTGTGCGCGAGTTTATTCGAGAGGCCTGCGAGAAACTCAAGAGCCAGGGCCTGGTCAACTTTCTTTCCGACGTTACCTGCGCCGACTATTATCCGCGTGATCCGCGCTTTGAAGTGGCTTACCACCTGCTCTCGCATCAGCGCAAAGAGCGCGTGCGCCTCAAGGTCGTGCTCGACGGTCATGATGCAGTGGTTGAATCCATTACTCCTGTATGGCCATCAGCCAACTTCTTTGAACGCGAACTGTTCGATCTGTTCGGCATCCACTTCCTCGGGCATCCGCACCTGAAACGGATCATGATGCCGGAGGACTGGGAAGGACATCCGCTTCGCAGAGATTATCCGGTGGAGGGTTACCGATAATGGCCAATCTGGAAACCATTCCCGTTCTCGATTCTGATCAAGATAAAACCATGATCCTCAACATGGGGCCGCAGCACCCATCTACCCACGGAGTGCTGCGACTGGTGCTGGAGATCGACGGCGAGCAGATCGTCCGCCTGGTTCCCGACATCGGCTTCCTGCACACCGGAATCGAAAAAACCTGCGAAGCCAAGTTCTACCAGCAAGTGGTGCCGCTCACCGATCGCATCGACTATCTCTGTCCCATGGTCAACAACCTTTGCTACGTGCTGGCGGCGGAGAAATTGTTGGGCATGGAAATACCTCCGCGGGCGCAGTGGATAAGGGTGATGCTCGCTGAACTGCAGCGCATCAGCTCCCATCTGGTCTGGCTGGGGACTCACGCACTGGATTTAGGCGCGATGTCGGTCTTTCTGTATTGCTTCCGCGAGCGCGAAGACCTGTTGCGGATTTACGAGATGGTCAGCGGCCAGCGCATGATGACCTCCTACTTCCGCATCGGCGGTCTGGCCCTGGATCCACCGCTGGGCTTTTTCGATTCAGTCAAAAAGTTCCTGGATATGTTCGCGGAGCGTGTGGACGAATATGAAGACCTGCTCACCGGAAACCGTATCTTTATCGATCGCCTCAAAGGCGTGGCCCATCTCAGCGCCGAGGACGCCCTTGCCATGGGCGTAACCGGCCCAGCCCTGCGCGCCAGCGGCGTGGATTGGGACCTGCGCCGCGATATGCCTTATTCCGGCTACGAGAATTTCAAGTTTAAAGTGCCGGTTTCCCAGGATGGCGACGTCTGGGCCCGCTACGTTTGCCGCATCGAAGAGCTGCGCCAGTCGCGCGAAATAGCAAAGCAGGCTCTGGAGGGCCTGCCCTCCGGCTCCACCAAAGCCGACATGCCTAAGGTGGTATTGCCCGACCGCGAAAAGATGAAGACCCAGATGGAAGCCCTGATCTACCACTTTAAGATCGTCACCGAAGGGTTCACGGTCCCTGCGGGCGAAGTTTACCAGGGCATCGAATCACCCCGAGGCGAGATGGGCTACTACATCGTAAGCGACGGAACAGCCAAGCCCATGCGCGTCCACATGCGCTCGCCTTCGTATGCGAATCTTCAGGCGCTGTCGAAGATGTGCGAAGGAAGATTGATCGCCGATGTCGTCGCCGCGATCGGGAGCATTGATATTGTGTTGGGAGAAATTGACCGCTAATGCCAGTCATCTCAGCTGAACTCGACAAATTCTTCGACGAGAAGATGAAAGAGTACCCGACCAAGCGTTCATTCCTGGTGCCTATGCTGCTTTACACCCAGGATGAACTTGGCCATTTGACCGATGATGCCATCGCTCATCTTGCCAAGAAAACAGAGCTGACAGAGCTGGAAGTTCGCAACGTCATCAGTTACTACTCTTTGCTGAGAACCAAGCCGCTGGGCAAATACCACGTCCAGGTTTGCACCAACATCTCATGCATGTTGCGCGGAGGAGAAGAACTCTTCGAGCACTGTAAAGAACGCTTGGGCATCGGACACAAGATGACCACGCCCGACGGTAAGTTTTCCCTGGAAGAAGTAGAATGCATCGGCGCATGCAGTTGGGCGCCAGCCATTCAAATCAACTACGACTTCCACGAGAACCTGACGCCGGATGCGATGGACATCGTGCTCGATCGTTATAAGAAGATGGCGTGATTGCCAAAATTGCCATAAATGTCAGAATTGCCAAAATTGAAAACCAGCAAAGTTGGGCGCAAGTTTAATCGCAGATTTGAGAATGAAGAAGTTGTTCTAATTAACTAATTAATAGAAATTCGAGCAGACCGTGCAGTTTTAGCTGTTCTAGCAATTATGGCAATTTTGGCAGTTCTGGCAATCTTGGCAATACTAGGAGTTCTTGTTGGACCCGAGAACGGAGCAGTTGCTCGACCGGACGAAAAAGTTTGCAGTTCGAACCGTGCAGTTATTTCGCTCACTGTCCCGAGCACCTGAAGCTCAAGTTCTTGGCAAGCAGTTACTAAGAAGTGCTACTTCCGTCGCTGCAAATTATCGCGCCGCATGTCGGTCCAGATCGCGCGCAGAATTTGTCTCGAAGATTGGAGTAGTAGTCGAAGAAGCAGATGAAACGGCGTTCTGGATAGAGTTTTTGTCCGATGCAGGAATAGTCAAGAAAGAGCGAGTTGGCGAACTGCTGAAGGAAGCCCAAGGACTAACAGCAATCTTTACAGCTTCTCGCCATACAGCAAAGCAACCCGGCACACGGAATAAGAGTGCGTTAGACAACTGAGAATGAATGCATTTGAAAACGATGTATTCGAGGAATAAACGAATTTGGTTTTCAATTATGGCAATTTTGGCATTTATGGCAATTTTGGCAATCAAAAATGGCTGATCTAGTTTCACACAAAGATGAAATCAAAGTTGTGTCGCAGCGCTTTGGCAAAGGCGCTACGGACATCAACCGCTACCTGGAATTGGATGGCTACAAAGCCGTCCAAAAGGCCCTCCAGATGTCGCCCGACGACATTATTAATGAAGTCAAGACCTCCAGTTTGCGCGGGCGCGGCGGGGCCGGATTTTCCACCGGCATGAAATGGTCTTTTGTTCCCAAGCAATCGGACAAGCCCAAATACATCCTGGTCAATGGTGACGAAAGCGAACCCGGCACCTGCAAAGACCGCCTGATTCTCGAACACGATCCGCATTCCGTCATCGAAGGCGTGGTGATTGCCGGGCTGGCAGTCGGCGCCAAGCTGGGATTTGTCTACATCCGTGGCGAATACCGCTACATGGTTGACATCATGCGCACGGCCATCGCCGATGCTTACGCCAAGGGCTTTCTAGGCAAGAACATCTTCGGCAGTGGAAAAGATTTTGACGTTCGCTGGCATACCGGCGCGGGAGCCTACGAAGTGGGCGAAGAGTCGGCGCTGATGGAATCACTGGAAGGCAAGCGCGGCATCCCCCGCATCCGTCCCCCCTTCCCTGCTGTGGTTGGCCTCTGGGGAGGCCCGACGGTCATCAACAACGTGGAAACTCTGGCCTCTGTTCCGCACATCATTCTTATGGGTGGACAGAAATTCGCTGACCTCGGCCCACCTAAGAATGGCGGCACGCGCCTCTTCTGCTTGAGCGGCCATGTAAATAAGCCGGGCGTCTATGAATTGCCGCTCGGATATCCGCTGCAAAAAATGATCTACGATGTAGGCGGCGGTATCCCCAACGGACGCAAACTGAAAGCCGTTGTGCCCGGCGGATCGTCCACCTTCGTTCTTACCGCTGAAGAAGCCGAGCAGATGAACATGGATTTCGATTCCTTCGGCAAACGCGGTGAATTCCTCGGATCGGGCGGCGTGGTAGTCCTCGACGACCAGACCTGCATGGTGAAATTCGCGCTGCGGGTAATGAAGTTCTACCAGCATGAGAGCTGTGGTTGGTGCATTCCCTGCCGCGAAGGCACAGACTGGCTGAAGAAAACGCTCACCCGCTTCCACGCCGGCGGCGGTCTGAAGAAAGACATCGACAACATCAAGTACCTGGCACAAGGCATACTCGGTCGAAGCTTCTGCCCGTTAGGCGATGCCGCAGCCATCCCCACGATCTCGATTGTGGACAAATGGCGAGACGAATTCGAAGCGCACCTGGAAGGCAAACCATGCCCCTTCGAACCAGCGGGAAGCATCAGCCAGTTGCCGGTGATTGCATGATTGGTGTGGTTGGGCAAGTGCGTGAATCTGATTTGGTAAGTGGGTAATAGGAACCAGCCTCGCAGGGGGAAGAAAGCAGGCTCAACATTATTCATGGAAGGAAGGCAAGCAAGCTTTGGATCTGGGATGAACCAGCCCTGAAAGGGCGGAATAGAGTAGCCCAGTACAGCCTGCCCTCGAGCGAAGCGAAGGGTCGAGCAGCGTGGCGCAGCTTGTGCGTCACACTGCTCGTAAGTGCTGGGTAACAGAAAGAGAAAACTTATTCCTTACGGCGTAGGCGAGCGCGCAGCGAAGCGCTCTAAGAAAGGGTTCCTTCTGACTCACACTTTTAATTACACCCGCGCTTACGAGCTTCGTGCGCGGACCAAGAAGTTTGCGATTAGAATTATCCGTTTGTTTAAAGCATCGAAGGAAGCAAAAGAATTGGCAGCAATTTTCTCAGCTTCCCAGAAAACAGCAAAGGGTCAAAGATAAATTACCCAATTACCAGCTTACCCATTTACCAAATTTTATATGTCCGAAACGAAGAACGTAACAATCACGGTTGACGGCAAACAGATCACAGCCCCAGCGGGCACGCTTCTGATCGAGGCCTGCAAGGCCGTAGGCATCGAGGTTCCCTCTTTCTGCTACTACCCTGGCTTGTCGCTTCAGGCTGCTTGTCGCATGTGTCTGGTACGCATTGAAAAGATGCCCAAGCTGCAGACTGCTTGCACCGTCGTGATCACCGACGGAATGGTGGTGACCACCGAGTCCGATGAGGTCAAGCAGGCCCGCAAGTCAATGATCGAGCTGCTGCTCGGCAACCATCCTCTCGATTGCCCCGTCTGCGACGCCGGCGGCGAATGCGAATTGCAGGATATGACTTTCAAATACGGCGCGGCTGAATCGCGCTATATGGAAGGCAAGCTGCACAAAGAAGAACAGCAGTGGTCTCCGGTCGTCTACTTCGATCGTCCTCGCTGCATTCTCTGTTACCGTTGCGTGCGCGTCTGCGGTGAGGGCATGGATGTCTGGGCCCTTGGAGTGCAGAACCGCGGCTCCGGCTCCGTGATTGCTCCCAACGAGGGCGATCACCTGGATTGCGAAGAATGCGGCATGTGTATCGACATCTGCCCCGTTGGCGCACTCACCTCAGGGGCCTATCGCTACAAGACCCGCCCTTGGGAGATGAAGCACGTCGGCACCGTCTGCACTCATTGTGGCGACGGCTGCAAAACTACTCTAGGCGTGCGCCGCTCCGATACCGGTATGGACATCGTGCGCGGCGACAACCGCGACAAGAGCGGAATCAACGGCGAATTTCTCTGCATCAAAGGCCGCTACGCCTTCGATTTTTTTGACCACAAAGACCGCATCCGCCAGCCGCTGATTCGGCGCAACGGCAAACTGACTCCAGCAACATGGGAAGAAGCCATCGCCCACGTCGGCAAGCGCCTGCGTGAAATTCTGGATTCCAAAGGCGGCCAGGCGATCGGCGTGATCGGCTCCAACCGCACCACCAACGAAGAAAATTACCTGCTGCAAAAGTTTGCCCGGACTGTCCTGGGCACCAACAACATCGACCACCATCGCACCACTGATTTTGCTGCCTTCGCACGGGCCGTGGTCGGAAAGACAAATGCCACCGCCACCATGCGCGATGTGGCTCATGCTCCTGCCATCGTTCTAATAGGCAACGATCCCACCGAGCAACATCCGCTGCTGGCCTGGAACATCCGCAGCAACGTGCGCCTCAATCGCGCCAAACTGTTCGTAGCCAATTCCCAACCCATTAAGTTAAGCCGCCAGGCATCAACTTTTGTTCAGATACCGGAAGGCCGCGAAAGTAAGCTGGTGGCATTCCTGAATGGCGACGACGCTGCTGCCGGTGCCCTGACCAGCGCCGGAGTCTCCAATGACACGCTCAAGAAAATGCGCGACGACCTGCGCAGCCAGAAAGACATGGTCATCATCTTTGGCTCCGAGCTTCGCGGCGCGGATATTGACGCGCTGGTGAAATTCGGGACTGGTCTTGGGGCCAAATTCATCTGCCTGGGAGACTACGCCAACTCGCGCGGAGCAGCCGATATGGGCCTCTACCCTGACCTGCTGCCTGGTTATGTCGCCGCCAACGGTCCTCATAAGTACAACGAAGAATGGGGCAAGATCTCTTCCAAAGCCGGGTTGAGCCTGCCGGAGATGATGCAGGCCGCCAAGGATGGAAGTCTGGCCGCACTCTATGTGGTAGGCGCAAACCCGGTGGCCGACTACAGCTTCGATCCCGCAGCCCTGCAAAATGTCTTTGTTGTCGTTCAGGAGCTCTTCCTCACGGAGACCGCCATTCTGGCCGAGGTAGTTCTGCCTGCGGCCTCTGCTTATGAGAAGGCCGGAACATTTACCAACACCTGCGGCGATCTTCAGATGTTGAAGAAGGCCGGCGAGGTTTCCGGCGTAAGAAGCGATTTCGAAATTATCGTCCGCGTGGCCGAGCGCATGGGTGCTCACATTCCCGCCCTGGTGCCCTTTGGCAACGGAGTCCGCGCGGACATGGGCCAGTCCCGGGGCGCACAATCCGGCGAAGCCGACCGCCATGCAGTCTGGCTCTCGGCCAATAATCTCGAATCCCGGATGAGCCCCTTTGATCCCTTTGCCATGCTGGACGAGATCCAGCGGCTGGTTCCGGGCTACGAATTTTCAAGATTGAACCTGCTTGCCGGAAACGACGAGCATGTGACCGCGCCCGAGCATAGCAACGCCGGCAAAGCCAGCGGATTAGTGCAAATTGTTCCGGCCAACGACACGCTCTTTACCTCCGGCACCCTCGGACGCTATTCCCAGGCGCTGAACTCAGTCCTGGAAAACCGGCGAACGAATCCGGCAGATAAAGAAGTGATGGCGGATTGAAGAACGAGTTCTTAGCCTTTAGCCATTAGTAGTTAGCCGTCAGTTGTGAGCATTAGATTATTCATCGAGCGGAAGAACAACCCTTTAAGAATACTGTTCACTTAAGGGATTCGAGATTGCATGATAGTACGAATGCAAGCCCCGAAGGGGTGGAATTATTGAGCCCAGCACGCAAGTGCTGGGAATGCATGAGATACGAAATGAGCCCCGTAGGGGCGACAGAGCATTCCTCGACCACTCTATTAACTGAGAAGGTTCAAGGGCAAGCCTTAAGTGAACAGTATTGTAGTTAGCCGTTAGTTGTAAGCGTTAGATGTACGGCCTTCAAGACTGTTCACTCAGGGAAAATGAGGCTGTCCGCGACAAAAGTAAATCAGCGCCAGAGGCGCGGCAAGAATTTAGAGCGGTTTCACAGTTGCTGTAGACCGAAATCGGTGGAAGAACGGCCCTTTAGGGCCGTGTTAGGAGCACAAATACGAAGGGCTTTAGCCCTGGTGTAAAAGGGTTGTAGTCTACATTCACTCTGAACCCGCTCTAGCCCAGGGTGAAGCGCAGCGGAACCCTGGGGAAATGGCCGAAATGCGGTGAGCCCCAGAGGGGCGGCACAAAGGTTTTTTGACTCGTAGATTGCCACGTTGCAGCTTGGATGGAAGAAACCCACGGATGCAACTGGCTAAGTACTAAAGGCTAATAGCTAAGTACTAATAAATAAATGACTGACACAACAATATTCATCATTTTCGCCGCAATCAAGATTGCCCTGGTGGCTTTTCTCCTGCTCACCGGTGTCGCCTATATGACCTGGTTGGAACGCAAGGTCATCGGGCGTATCCAGAATCGCTGGGGACCGACCAGGGTTGGCCCGTTTGGGTTGCTCCAGCCTCTGGCGGATGGCATCAAGTTCATCCTGAAAGAAGACATGGTTCCGGACAAAGTTCATAAGGTGCTGTACATCCTCGCGCCTATGCTGGCCCTTACCATGTCATTGATCTCGATTGCCGTAATTCCATTCGGCGAGACCATCAACGTGGCCGGAACGGATACGGCGTTGCAGATTACTGGTGTAGCCCAGGCGCACGGCACGCCTCCGTTGGATATCAACATCGGCCTGCTCATCATTCTCGGCGCTACCTCCATTGGCGTTTACGGAATCGCCTTGGCGGGCTGGTCGTCCAACAGCAAATATGCCCTGCTGGGTTCGTTGCGGGCCAGCGCCCAGATGATCAGCTATGAACTGGCGCTGGGGCTGTCGCTGGTAGGCGTCCTGATTCTCGCCGGCACCCTGAGCCTGCGTGGGATTGTTGACCAGCAGATTATAGGAAGCACGCAGCATCCCTGGCTCGGCTTTCTCCCTCACTGGTACATCTTCCCGCAGTTTGTCGCATTTTTCGTCTACCTGATGGCGGCCTACGCGGAGACCAACCGTATCCCGTTTGACCTGCCGGAAGCCGAAACCGAACTGGTGGCCGGATACCACACCGAATACAGCGCCATGAAGTTTGCCATGTTCTTCATGGCCGAGTACGTGAACATGATCACCGTGGGCTGCGTCGCTACCCTGCTCTTCTTCGGTGGCTGGCATGGTCCGTCCTTTGGCCCGCCGTTGGTTCGCGCACTACTGCCAGTGATCTGGTTCTCGGCAAAGATTTTCGTCTTTATGTTCGTCTACATCTGGATTCGCGGCACGCTGCCGCGCTTCCGCTATGACCAGCTTATGGCCTTCGGCTGGAAGTTTCTGCTGCCGATCGCCATCATCAATATCGTTGTCACCAGCCTGATCGTGGCACTGGGGGCATAACAGAAAATGTTTCATCAGATACTTTTCATTATTTTCGGGGCCGTCTGCGTGGCCGGAGCCATCAACCTCCTGGCCCAGCGCCACCCTATCAACAGCGCCCTTTCGCTGGTGGTGGTGATGGGCTCGCTGGCCCTGATCTACCTTCTGCTGGGGGCGGAATTTGTGGCGGCGGTGCAGGTGATCGTCTATGCCGGCGCCATCATGGTGCTTTTTGTCTTCACCATCATGCTGCTCAACGCCGGTGCCGAAGAGCGAACGCGCGGCAGCCATATTGCCCTGTGGGTCGGCGGGCCGGGAGTCGTTGTCCTGGTCGGGATGATCTCCTGGATCATGTTCAAGCAACTGGGCGAAGTCGAGATTGGCAGCATGGTGAACAAAACCGACAACACCCATGGCATTGCCACCCTGCTCTTCAAGGATTTTTTACTGCCCTTTGAAATCACCTCAGTGCTGATACTGATCGCCATCATGGGCGCGGTCGTGCTGGCCGGAAGGAGACGCTGACATGGTTCCACTTTCCTGGTATCTGATCCTGAGCGCCATCCTGTTCTGTTTGGGTGTTTCGGCTTTTTTGCTCAAGCGAAACATCATCACCATCTTCATGTCCATTGAGCTTATGCTCAACGCCGTGAACCTGAGCTTTGTCGCCTTTGCGAACCATTGGCGCAATTTGAACGGCCAGGTGTTTGTATTTTTCGTGATGGTGGTTGCGGCGGCCGAGGCAACCGTGGGTTTGGCCATCATCATTGCCGTTTTCCGCACGCGCGAGACGCTCAATGTTGATCGCGTGAATTTGCTGAAATTATGACCGAAAATCTCAATCTCTGGATCATTCCACTGCTGCCTCTGGCCGGCGCGGCCATCAATGGCCTTTTCGGACGGCGTTTTCCTAAAGCCGTCGTCAAGCTCGTGGCCCTGGCCTTTACCGCGGCCGCATTTGCCTATGCGGTTTGGGCTGCCTTGCAGGGCAGCCACATGCAACTGCCGCACAATGAAGCGCTGCCCTTCGATTGGATCGTGGCCGGCAATTTCCATGTGCCGTTCGGCTTCTACCTCGATCAACTTTCGACGGTCATGATGCTGATCGTGACCGGCGTAGGCTTCCTGATCCACGTTTACTCAGTCGGCTACATGGAGCATGAAGGCGGTTATTACCGCTTCTTCGCCTACCTGAACCTCTTCATGTTCTTCATGCTTACGCTGATTCTGGCCAATAATTACCTGCTGATGTTCGTGGGCTGGGAAGGCGTAGGTCTGGCTTCGTACCTGCTGATCGGCTTCTTCTTCCTCAAGGACTCCGCAGCCAATGCCGGCAAGAAGGCATTTATCGTCAACCGCATCGGCGACTTCGCCTTCCTGCTGGGGATGTTCCTGATCATTCAGAATTTCAGCTCGTTGAATTTTGCCGACGTCTTCGAGAAAGTTTCCAAGCTCTCACCGGAAACCGGGGCCTGGGGACTGATCACCGCCATTGCCCTATTGCTGATGTTCGGTGCTACTGGAAAATCGGCGCAGGTCCCTCTCTATGTCTGGCTGCCGGACGCCATGGAAGGCCCGACTCCAGTCTCAGCGCTCATCCACGCCGCCACCATGGTCACGGCTGGAATTTACATGACAGCCCGCTCCCATGTCATCTTTGATAAGGCCCCGCATGCGTTGCAAGTGGTGGCCGTGATCGGAGCTATCACCGCCATCTTCGCCGCCACTATGGGCCTCGCCCAGACCGACATCAAGCGAGTGCTGGCCTATTCCACCGTCTCGCAGCTTGGCTACATGTTTCTGGCCTGCGGCGTGGCAGCTTATTCAGCCGCCATCTTCCACCTGATGACCCATGCGTTCTTCAAGGCGCTGCTCTTCCTCGGCGCGGGTTCGGTCATCCACGCTATCGGTGGCGAGCAGGACATGCGCCGCATGGGCGGGCTGCGCAAGCTGATCCCTGTAACTTTCTGGGTGGTCACTATCGCGACCTTTACCATCGCCGGCTTCCCTCCCTTGAGCGGCTTCTTCAGCAAGGACGAGATTCTCTGGCAAGCCTTCTCCAGCCCGCAAGGTGGAAATGCAATACTCTGGATCGTAGGATTCATCACCGCCGGCCTTACCTCCTTCTATATGTTCCGCCTCTGGTTCATGACCTTCTTCGGCGAACTGAAGCTAGGCAAGGTTGATGCCGGCGAAGAAGCCCACGCAGCCCATGCTCCGGCGCAGGCGCAGCATGGAGCGGCATCCGCCTCTCATGGTCATGGCGAGGACGGGCACGGACACGGCGGAGTCCACGAATCACCCTGGATCATGCTTGCGCCTTTGGTCATTCTCGCAATCCTGTCCGTGGTTGGCGGATGGGTTGGCATACCTGAATCCATGGGAGGCTCCAGCAAGATTGGACACTATCTCGCTCCCGCAGTCGCATCCACCTCCGAGGCGTTGCAGTCAGCTAACGCCGAAGGCTCAGAGCATTCGAAGGAATTAATATTTGCAGGGCTGTCGGTCGGAGTCGCGACGCTCGGCTTCCTTATGGCGTGGCTGCTCTACTACAAACGCCCTGAACTTCCCGAGCGAATCACGGGCCGCATCCACGGTCTTTACAACTTCGTTTATCACAAATATTACGTCGACGAGGCCTATGGAGCGCTCTTTGTCAAACCCTTGCTGGCCCTCTCGACCCACGTGCTCTGGCATGGCATCGACCAGTCAATCATCGATGGCGCGGTCAACGGCGCCGGCTCGGCTTCGAAAGGAATCGGCAGCGAACTGCGGAGAATGCAGTCCGGCAATATTCGCTCCTATGCTGCCTGGGTTGCCATCGGCGGAGCGGCGGTAGTTGCTTACATGATCTGGTGGGGGGTGGGCAGGTGAACGACATGATTCTTACGCTGGTCACTTTCATCCCTGCCGTCGGCGCAATCGTACTGATGCTCATGCCGCGTAACGACCGAGTCATCCGTGCAATGGCCTTGACGATTTCGCTGCTGGCCTTTGCTTTCTCCATCTTCCTGCCACTGAACTTTGACAGCAGTAAGACCGGTTTTCAGTTTCCGGTAGACCACCCCTGGATCGGGCAGGCCATTCACTACCACCTGGGCGCCGATGGCATCTCCATGTGGCTGGTGTTGCTCACCACCTTCCTGGTTCCCCTGAGCGTGCTGATCTCCTGGAAATCCATTCACGACCGCGTGAAAGAATTCTTTGTGCTGCTCCTCCTGTTGGAGACAGCTATGATCGGCGTCTTCCTCTCCCTCGACATGTTCCTCTTCTATGTCTTCTGGGAGGCCACGCTGATTCCCATGGCCCTGCTCATCGGCATGTACGGCCACGAGCGGCGTGTCTATGCTGCAGTCAAGTTCTTCCTGTACACCATGGTGGCCTCGGTCTTCATGCTGGCCGCCATAATCTATCTGTACACACAGACGCATAGCTTCGACTATGCCGTTATCCGGGCGGCACTTGCCAGCGGCACAAACTATGCCTTCAGCCCATCTGTGTTGCAATGGCTCTTCCTGGGCTTCTTCATAGCCTTCGCCGTCAAGGTCCCTCTATTTCCCTTTCACACCTGGCTGCCGGACGCCCACGTGGAAGCCCCAACAGCCGGCTCTGTGCTGCTGGCCGCCGTCCTGCTCAAGATGGGCACCTACGGTCTGCTGCGCTTCAACGTCGGATTATTTCCTGAGCAGGCACGACGCAATGCGCCCTGGATCATCTTTTTGGCAATTATCGGCATCATCTATGGCGCGCTGGTGGCGCTGGTGCAACCTAACCTCAAGAAGCTGATTGCCTACTCCTCGGTAAGCCACCTGGGATTTGTAGTGCTCGGCATCTTCACCTTTACCCAGATGGGCACCGACGGCGCCGTGTATCAGATGCTCAATCACGGTATCTCCACCGGAGCCCTCTTCATGCTGGCGGGCATGATCTACGAACGCAAGCACACCTACGAGTTGAGCGCCTACGGCGGGCTGGCCACGCCCATGCCCGTATACGCTACTTTCTTTCTGATCGCTGTGCTCTCTTCCGTCGGATTGCCGCTGCTGAACGGTTTTGTCGGCGAGTTTCTGGTGTTGAGCGGCGCGTTTCAATACAAGATGATTTACGGAATCCTGGGAACAACCGGCGTGATCTGGGGCGCTGCCTATCTTCTCTGGATGTACCAGAAGGTGTTCTACGGCCCCATCAAGCACGAGGAGAACAACCGGCTATTGGATATTGGCGGGCGCGAGCAGATTTCTCTGTGGCCTTTGGTTGCAATGGCGTTGATCATGGGCATAGCCTCCCCGCTGTGGATGAAATCCATCGATCCGGCAGTGGCCCAGATTCAGACGAAGCAGCCGCAATCAGCACAAATCACAGATGGCTCCCGCGTCGGAGCAACGGCCCGAGCAAAGAATGGAAGTAGTTCATCGAATCCGGGAATGAAGTGAAGCTGGGTCATGGGTCATTTTGCGTGAAGACATGTATCAGGGCACGAATTTATTCGTGCCGCAAAGCTTTTAAAATCAACTGGGCTTTAGCCCCTGCAGATTCCAAAGCGTGTACGAAAATGTGTTTTCCGCAAACTCTTTAGTCGTGCCGAAAGATATTTTAATACAGGGCTTTAGCCCCAATACTGTTTACTTAAGGAATTCGAGGTTGCATGAGCAACGTGAATGCAAGCCCCGTAGGGGCGTAATTATTGAGCCCAGCACGTAAGTGCTGGGAAGAATGATAGGGATGAACCAATGAGCCCCCAGAGGGGCGACACGGGTTTGCAAAGGAATTGCATGAATGTTCTGGTCGTCGATGTAGGCGGGACCCACGTCAAGGTGCTCGCCACCGGACAAACCGAGCCGCGGAAGTTTGAATCTGGTCCCACATTGACACCTGCGCGGATGGTTTCCGGAGTTAAGAAGCTTACACGGGATTGGAAGTATGACGCGGTGTCGATTGGCTATCCCGGTCCGGTGCTGCATGATCGGCCGGTCACTGAGCCGCATAACCTGGGGCGGGGCTGGGTCGGTTTCAAGTTTAGGTCCGCATTCGGACGTCCGGTGCAGATCGTGAATGATGCTGCGATGCAGGCGCTGGGAAGCTACAAAGGCGGCAAGATGCTTTTCCTGGGCCTGGGAACCGGCCTGGGCACGGCCCTGATTGTAGATGGCGTCGTAGAGCCTATGGAACTCGGCCATCTTCCTTACAAAAAGGGTACATACGAAACTTACGTCGGCGCGCAGGGACTGGAACATTGGGGAAAGAAAAAATGGCGGAACCACGTAGCCGACGTAGTCGGATGCATGATTGCTGCTCTCCAGCCCGACGACGTGGTCCTTGGAGGCGGCAACGTGAAGAAGCTGAAGGAACTGCCCCCAAACTGCCGGGCCGGCAACAACGCCAATGCCTTCCTTGGAGGCTTCCGGTTGTGGGATAACAACTCCGATGGAAAAAAGATCGGCGCAAAAAGAACAAACATATCTCAGTAATTGGGTGGAAGAGCGGGCCTTTAGGCCCGCGTTAAGATGAAACACAACGGGGCTTTAGCCCCGGCGCGGCGAAATTCAAAATGAATCCTATCTCAAGCATTGATTACATTCGCATCCTGCCTGAACTGGTGCTCACCCTATTCGGCATCGGGGTCATGCTCATCGATCCATTCCTGGAACCCAAGGCAAGCCGCAGGGGATTGGGCATCTTCTCGCTGGTCGGAACTCTGGCCGCAGTCGCCGCCGGCTTTTACCAGGCGCAATGCCTCTCCAGTGATCCGCATTTCAGCGATCTGGGCTGGTTCGGCATGGTGCGGGTCGATAGCTTCAGCGTCTTTTTTCACATCCTGATCCCGGCCATCTCCGCTGTCTGTATCCTGGCCTCGCTCGAATACCTTGATAACCAGAACATTCGTACCGGCGAATACTACGGGCTGATTCTCTTTGGCACCGTGGGTATGGTGCTCATGTCATCGGCGATCGAGCTGGTTCTGATCTTCATCGCCCTGGAAATCTCTTCTATTTCCACCTATGTCCTGGCCGGCTACCGCCAGCGCACCGCCGCCAGCACCGAATCATCGATCAAATACTTTCTCCTAGGCTCCTTTGCTACAGCTTTCTTTCTCTATGGCGTAGCCATGATGTTTGGCGCCACCGGCTCGACCAGTATTCCCAGAATCGCCGAAGTTTTATCGGCCGGAAATTTGACCTCGCTGGCCTATGTCGCTACGGCCCTCATGGTGATCGGCCTGGGCTTCAAAGTAGCCGCCGCGCCCTTCCATGTCTGGACTCCGGACGTCTACGAAGGCGCGCCCGCTCCCATCGTCGCTTTGATGTCCACCGGCCCCAAGGCCGCGGCATTTGCGGTGCTCCTGCGCGTGCTCTTCTCTACTAACGCCCCCGGATGGTTCTGGCTGGTCTGGGTTTCAGCTGCCGTCTCCATGACGTTGGGCAATTTCGGCGCACTGCTGCAAAACAACGTAAAACGCATGTTGGCCTACTCTTCCATCGCCCACGCGGGATACTTGCTGGTGGCCTTCGCTGCCGGTAAAGAATTGGGACTATCGGCGGCCATCTTCTATACCGCCGCTTATGCGGTCATGAACATCGGGGCCTTCGCCGTGGTGAGTCACTTGGCCGGCTCAGGCGAGCGCTATACCTCTATTGACGATTACGCCGGACTAGGCCGCCGCTCTCCCCTGCTGGCCTTCACGTTGACCATCTTCATGCTCTCGCTGATCGGCATCCCTCTCACCGGCGGCTTCTTTGCCAAATACTACGTATTCAGCGCCGCGCTGAAATCCAACCTGGTCTGGCTCTCGATCATCGGCTTGGTCAACAGCGCCGTGGCAGCCTATTACTACCTGCGCTTGATCGTCGTGATGTACATGCGCGAGCAGACAGTGGAAACAGAACCCATAAAAGTTACCCCGGCGATGGGCCTGGCATTAGTCCTGGCTGCCGTTGCGACCATCTACCTGGGAGTGGCTCCCAACAACGTCGTGCAATATGCAACCCAGGGGGCGCAGAACCTGATGCCCAACTCTGGGCAGCGGGCTGGAACACAACCAAAACTATTTTTACCGCAGATCTTCGCTGATCAACAACACTGATAATCGGGTAGTGGGTCATTTTTGCATGAAGATGTGTGTCAGGGCATGACTTTAGAGCTTGCGTAAAAAATAGACTTCCGAATTTGATTTGTATCAGGGCACGAGTTTACTCGTGCCGCAAAGCTTTAAAATCAATCCGGCTTTAGCCGCTGCAGGTCCAAAGCGTGTGAAATACATTTTTTCGCAATCTCTTTAGTAGTGCCAAAAAGAACTTTTAAATGCGGGGCTTTATAGCGGTTTCATAGTTGGTGTAGACCGATACCGGTGGAAGAACGGCACTAAAGGGCAAATACGATCCACTTAAGAAAAGGATGTTGTTGCATCAACAACCAATCCGATTCCACAAAGTCCGGCAGAGCCTGCCCTAAGCGGAAGGGGACGGCTGAGTTATTCCCCCAAGGGGCTTTGCCCAAAAACTCCATGACCATCCTTCTCCAAACAGCCGAGGAATGATTGTGCCGTCCTCTGTGTGCCTCCGTGTCCTCTGTGGTGGCGATTTTTGGTTTTCCTTTGTGCTACTTCGTGGTTAGCATTTGCTTTGGTTCTGAGTTTTTGGGCAAAGCCCCAAGGGAGCAATCCCATGCCGTTTCAACAGCATAGCTGGGCGGCCGCCTGTGGAGAGATTCTGTTGTCATCTTATAAATCAAGTGCCGGTAGGCACGACTTATAAATCAAGTGCCGGTAGGCACGACTTATAAATCAAGTGCCGGTAGGCACGACCCGAAAGTAGCCCGGCACGCAGCGTTAGCGGAGTGCCGGGTATTTGTTCTACCCGGGAGGAGAGTCCCGCAGGGACGACTGAGTCTTTTACAAAGTGTGGCGTCTACACTCACTCTGAAACCGCTTTAGCCTAATGTCACTTACTTTAGAAGCACCTGGCTAGGGACGAGTAGAGTCCTCACCGGACAAATGCGCCATTCATGCTGGCCCGTGTGATAGCGTCGCAGCCAAAGCTCTGATCGGCATGCTCAATAATTTCTTGACTGAATGAGAGATGGCGGCGGCTGGCGCTCCGGCAGTTGATCCAATAGTGCAGTTTTGCAGGGAAGCGCATATCTGCGCGGCCAAGAGGCTGCTCGCCTTTGAAGTCTTTGATCAGAAGGTCTGCGCCTTGTTGTCCGAGTTCCGTCCTGTTGGGGCTTATGCCGAGCGCGGACGGACCGTCAGGCTCAACATTTTCCCGCCTCGTGGCTACAAAAATCCGGTTTTGCAGCACCTTGGGATGCACGTCCGCCTGCTCGAATGGATACCACGAAAAATACACCTGAGCAGGATCAGGAAAATCATCATCGCTCAGAGTGTGGTCAACGCCGGTTATCAGTACAGGTGGCGTGAACTTGATTTTTCTGAGAGGATCCGCCAGATGTTCGTTCTGCAGAAACCCGGTTTCATAAACATAGTGCAGGGTACGATCCGGAACAATTTTTTGCGCCAGCCAGGCCCAATCTTCCGGATGCCGGACAAATGCGACCACCCCAATTGGAAGAGGGTCATTCGATTCGTGGCCTGCGTGATCAGCCCTGCAACCAGGGGATTAGTCAGTCCTATGCCAATCAAACGATATCGACCCAGCATGGGCCCGAATCTGGCCTTGGCGCGCATGGAAGCAGGTGTACCAACCGAGATGATGTAGTTGGTATCTTCTCGAGGGAAACTGGCCAGTTTGGCCTCAAGCCCCTCCAGAGCAATATTCTACTCTTTCTCGCGGTCTGCTCCCTTCCCGAAAGGACCTACCCTCGGGTAGGAAACGTCGCCGATAACGTCAGAGTATTTGACCAGGACGTTATAGCTGAGGTGCCATCCGCCTGGGCAACATAGAGCCTGATGACGCCATACCACCATTCATCTCCTACTCGCTCCACCAGGTAGAATATATTGGTTGTGTAGCTGATAATCGCAACGAGGTGATACATGCAGGTCAAGACCATAACTTATACGAAGGTTCTCGGGACATATATCTTGGGTTTTAAGAAAATGGACACTCACATGGCGGAAATGATGAACGAAGGCTGGCGGCCACAAGCACAAAACGCGCACGATGGTAAGAAGGGACTTATTAGCAATAAGCCGGACACAATGACGGTTACGTATGTTAAGGACTGAAGTATCAACCACTTTCCTCAGCCGTCAATCTTGCCCAAGTAGAGATTTGATCTGCTTTTCTTTCATATTTGGTTTCCTCTTCTGCTCATGTTCAGCCCTTCAGGAACTGCGTGACGTGTTCAACAAACAGCTCTGGGGATTGGTGCTGCGCATCATGATTGCCGTCGGGAAGGTATCTTGAGGAAAGGGATTGGAATCAAGGGCTTGCAAAGCTCTTCTCGGCGCAGATTCAGAGAATTGAAGATGCGCCGTTTGCAGCCCTCAGTCCGAATCACGTTGCACATCGAGCTACCTTGGCCGGCAGCTTGGGCTTTCCCTCCGGTTGCATTCAAGAACAGGTAGGAGTATTGTTGTTCGCCGAACCGGAAGACCCAGAATAGGAATATCTGATGAGCATCTCTTAATTGTCTTCCAGTTCCTGATTCGCTTATAGATGGTCCACTGTGAGGAAGCGCCTCATTTGGCCTGACGGCCACTCCTCAAGGCATCTTTACCAGCACGATAGCCGGACACAAACGGAAACCTATCGCGCTCAACACAAACCAGGCTGCAAACACGGGAACACCGAGAAGCTGTTGAATCACACCATCACCCCAAGGAGATAGAAACGATGTTTCAGACAAAACGCAAAGCTACATTCACGCTCTTTCTGTACATATTGGCGCTCGCTGCGCCGGCCATGCTGGGTCACGCGGTGCCTGCGCCCAAGGCGCCGGTCGTCGCCACACCCGATTTTTCCATGTCGGTGACGCCTGCTTTCGTGGCGAGAAAGAGAGGCACGGGATTTTTGTGGGACATATCGGTTACGGCCCTAGATGGATTTAATGGGACCGTTAATTTCAAGGTGACCGGCTTGTTCCCAGGCGCCTCTATACCCTCATCTTTTCTCCCGGCCCCGGTGACCGGATCCGGCGCCTCCAGTTTCGGGATTTTGACTCAAAAAGTGGTTACGCCGCGAGGCACCTTCACCTTAACGGTGACTGGAACAAGCGGCAGCTTGTCACACTCGCAGAATGTAACGATTCAAATGCTATAGCCATTGGTTTACCGGGCGGCTCGGGATTGAGCCGCCCTTTTCTGCCGTCGCCCACTCCGCTAAATAGTCGCGAATTGACTTGCTTCTTAGAATGTCGCTGGACAGGATTGGTCGGAGCAAGAGGATTTGAACCTCCGGCCCCTGAGCCCAGGCAGAGAATTTACCCCCAAATGTTGCACGACTCCAAATAGCACTGTTACATAGAGTAGGACAACAGTGTTGTGTCCGCGTGCCAATCCGCCGTCTTCCGCGAAGACATTAAAGTTCGTGGCCAATTTCATCTGATGGCGTAGCTACGCCCAAAAAAATACCAGCCGAGCGCCACAGTTTTGGCAATTATGGCAATTCCGGCGATCATGGCAATTCTGGCAATCCCAAGCGCCCGCAGTCCGCCATATCATCACCAAACCTGTCCACAGAATCTTCCAATTTTGGCAATTCCGGCGATCATGGCAATTTTGGCAATCCCATCAATTTTGGCAATTCAAAGCGTTGGACATGGACCCTGATCGAGACCGACAACGACGGCAGCCCTAACCGTCATCATCTGCGCCGCTCCCCGGAGGGCAAACTGCTCCTCAAAGAAGAACTCATGGGCAAGCCATATCTCATCGTCGCTGAGAATGTCGATCGCAATGCTCCCGCCGAACCTCCAGCCCAAAACGACAGAACTGTCCCCTCCCGGCCCATCGCTAATGTCCAAATTGGCGCCCGAGCCTATATCGGTGTCTATACCCTTCCCGATGGGCGCCCCGAGATGCCCGCGAGGTGAACCTCTACTGCCCCAAGGCTTTCGCCGGCATGGCCTCGCTGCCTCCCTCTTTGGCCCAGCGTTGCATCCCCATCGCTCTTCAGCGCCTTAAGCCCCACGAAGAGGTCACTCCAGTCTTCATTACCTTAGCCAAGCAAACCACCCAGCCCTATACCTCCTGGATGCAGAACTGGACTCGCGACAACCTGGAAGCCATCAGGCAAAACACTATCGGTTGCTGCTACCGAAAGTCGCTCCCAAGCCTCTCTCCCCATCAACAGGACTACGCTCAGACCCTGCTAGGCCTGGCGGAAACCATCGGCGGCCAGTGGCCGCAAAAAGTCCGCGCCGCGCTGCTCGAAATCCTCAAGGAAGAACAGGACCGCGAAGCCTCGTCCGTACAACTGCTCTCCGACGTGCGCGACGCCTTCGCCCATCACCACAATTCCGGGCGCATCTTCACCCATGAACTTCTGGAATATCTGCACAATCTCGATCACCGTACCTGGCACGAATGGAACAAAGGCCAGCCCATGACCGCGCATTCTCTCTCCTGCTTGCTGCGCAAACACTTCCATATCTACAGCCGCAGCCAGCGAAGAGACAAACAAAAACGCCGAGGCTACCAGCAATCCGACTTCGCAGAAGCCTGGGAGCGTTACCTGCCCGCCCAGCAAACAAGCAATGCCTCCGGCAACAAACTGAGAAACAGCATCGGCCATGAGAAGGTATTAGAAAAAAATTATGGCAATTATGGCAATTATGGCAATTCCGGCGATTTTGGCAATTCCAGCAATCCCAAATCGTGGTTTCAACCAGCAAAATCAACCCTTGTCTCAATGTCCCAGTTCAAAGCAGGATGGGCAAAAAGCCTCTCCTTCTTAAGCCGATTTTCCGGCAAAGCCACTGGATTACTCAGGACCACTCGTACATGAAGTCAGAAACGATAGAGTGAACTTGTGGCACAGCCGCCCCGGCTGTGTCTTTATCGGGGAAGGAATTTCAACTCGCACTTTTAATTACACCTGACAGCTAGCAAAGCTGGCGATATACCTGTAAGCCCACAATGCAAGAAGCTGTGGGGGCAAGTTCAAGCAAAGTCCAAGCCCGCGTAGCGGGCGGCATATTCGAAGAGATATCGCTATGGTAGAGTTGACTGTTGCAACGCTTTCAAAAATTACTATATGCGCAATAATAACGCCTCGTTGGTGAAATTATTTTTGTTGTTCATTCTTTTATTGGTGTCGTTCGGGGCTTCCACAGTCGCGCAAGAGGCTCCCAAACAGGATGATCCCGAGCGGCAAAATACCCTGGGCACGAGATATCTTAAGAATTTATTTGCCGACCAGAAGAACATTTGGAGCAGCCCGGCGCGAATCCGGCAGGACCATTTGCCCTGGCTGATTCCCTTCGTTTCGATCAGTGGCGGACTATTCGCTACCGATTCCAACGTCGCCAAGCAACTGTCGCGCAACCCTTCACTGATTTCCAACAGCCGCAACCTGGCCAATGCAGGCGCGGCCTCCCTGGTCGCAGGCGGCGCCGCCTTCTATCTCTATGGCCGTGTCACGCAGGATGATCATGCGCGCGAGGCCGGGGTACTTTCTTCGGAAGCGGCCATCAACGCTCTCATCGTCTCCGAGGCGCTGAAGCCGATTACCGGACGTGAGAGGCCATCGGAAAATGTCCGAGGAAGATTTTTTCAGGGAGGCTCATCGTTTCCGTCGGAGCACGCCATGCTCTCATGGTCCATCGCCAGCGTGATTGCGCACGAGTACCCCGAGCCGTTGATCAAGACAGCGGCCTACGGCATAGCCTCGGCGGTTTCTCTTGCACGCATTTCCGGCCGTGACCACTTCCCTTCTGACATTTTTGTCAGCGCGGTCGCTGGCTATCTTATCGGGCGCCAGGTGTATGCCGCCCACCACGACACGGATCTGACGGGCGCCAATATCGGAACTTTCGTCCACGACAAAGAGATGTTTGTACTACGGGCCTCGGGAGCAACTTACGTGCCTATGGATAGCTGGGTCTATCCGGCGCTGGACCGGCTGTCTGCCCTGGGCTTTATCGATACCGACATACCAAGCCTGCGGCCCTGGACACGCTCAGAATGCGCCCGCCTGGTTCAAGAGGCCGGAGAACACATGGAGATCCAAACCGCCGGCCATAGCGCGGACGCCATGTACCAGGCGTTGCAACAGGAATTCTCGCCGGAGATTGAAGGAATTGAAAAGGTTTCCGATTCTCGAATCGAGAGCATCTATGCGCGCGTGGGCTTTCTATCGGGACAGCCCTTGGCTGATGACTACCACTTCGCCAAGACGTCGGTTGACGATTTTGGCCGACCGTTTGGGAACGGCGCAAATGTAATTACTGGAATCTCATCGCGGACCATCGCCGGACCTTTTGCTTTTTATGTACGCGGCGAGTATCAACATGCAGGAACGTTGCCGCAGGAAAGCGCATCGACCCTGCAGGCCATCGCCAAAGCCGACGATACGCCTTTTGCGGTCCCCAACCGAACAAACTCGCTGGACCGTTTCCGTTTTCTCGAGAGCTACGTCTCACTCAATTTCCACGACAACGTGATCTCGTTCGGGAAGCAGGCGCTCTGGTGGGGGCCGGGAGCGGATGCACCCTTTCTCTTCAGCACCAATGCCGAGCCTTTGCCTCTGCTGCGTTTTTCGCGGGCCACGCCTGTTGTTCTGCCGTGGATCTTTCACTACCTGGGCGCGCTCCGTTTCGAAACGGTTTGGGGCCAGCTCAACGGCCAGCACTTTGTAGTTCTCCAGGACGCGAACGGCGGGAACATCAGGGTTTTTACTCCTCCCATCAGCCCCCATCCTTATCTGCACGGCGAGAAATTTGCCTTCAAGCCGACGCGCAATTTTGAATTTTCATTTTCACTTACAACCTTGTTCGGCGGACCGGGATTCCCGCTTACCCTGGGCAACTTGCGGCGCGCTTACGGCAGCGGCAACGTCGCAGCGGGCACACCCAATGATCCAGGGGACAGGAGGTCGGCATTTGATTTCTCCTACCGCATTCCCGGAATGCGGGACTGGCTTACGCTGTATGGGGACTCCTTCACCGAAGATGAATTCTCCCCAGTCAGTTACCCGCGGAAATCGAGCTTTCGCGGCGGCATCTACATGCCGAAGTTGCCGGGCATACCGGCGCTTGATCTGCGGGTTGAGGGTGTCTTCACCGATATACCCAACCTTGATTTTGGACAGGATGCGGGAGTGGAGTACTTCAACACGCGCTTCCGCAGCGGGTACACCAACTTTGGCCAGATCATCGGGAGCTGGGTCGGGCGAGAAGGGCGAGGCGTGAGCGCCTGGGCCACCTATCACTTCTCAGCCCAGAGCAACATCCAGTTGCACTATAGAAATCAGAAGGTAAACCCGCTCTTTATTCAAGGCGGCCATTTACAGGACTTTGGAGCTAACGCCACGTTCGCCCGCGCCGGCGGCTTTGTCTTCGGTGGCTCCACTCAATATGAGCACTGGTCATTTCCAGCCCTCTCGCCTACGCCTAAGTCCAATGTAAGCGCGGGACTGGAGGTACGGTATCAGCCGAGTCAGGGATGGAAGCTGTGGTGAAGCTGAGTTTCACAGCAAAGGTCACTAATGAAAACAAACTTTTTAGCCACGAATTTACGCGAATTAACACGAATAAAAAAATCAAGACGAAGAAATGTTTTTAATTCTCCGTTTCTGATTCGCGTTGACTCGCGTGTATTCGCGGCTAAAAAGGGTTCTCTTAACTTAGCGGATTGCTGACGCCATCGATGCCTGCGATGGTTTCTTTTCGAAGAATTCGAGATTTTCCCGATACCAGTCAGCCGTCAGCTTCAGCCCTTGGCGCAGGTCATAGACCGGCTTGTAGTCGAGAATTTGGCGGGCCTTCTCCAGAGAGGGGACACGGATTTCAATGTCCGGAAAGGGCGAGTCGGTCAGCATGATTGGAACGGTTCGTCCGGTCACTTCCAGCACCATGCGCGCCAGTTCATAAATGGTGATGGTGTTTTTGGGATTGCCGACGTTGAAGTCCTCTCCCACGGCCCCTGGGCGGGCAATCATTTCTATCAGAGCGTTGCAGAAGTCGTCGATGTAGCACCACGAGCGAATCTGCGAACCGTCGCCATGGACTTCGATGGGGTTTCCTTGCAGCGCATTGAGAATGAAACTCAGCACCGCATGAGAGCCAAGACGCCGGGGTCCGAAGACATTGAACGGGCGCACGGTCACAACCGGTATTCCCGCCTGGCGATGGTAGGCCTTGACCAGGTGTTCGCCTGCCAGCTTGGCGATGGCATAGCTCCAGCGCGCTTCGGCGGCTGGTCCGATGGCCGTGGGCGTATCCTCGTTCACGCGGAAGGAGTTCACCCCAAAGACCTCGCTGGTTGAAAAATAGAGGAAGCGCTCCAGGCGGGGGCTCTTCTCCAGGGCTTTCAGGATCTGCAACGTTCCCACAAAATTGGTTTCCAGCGTCTCACGCGGATAGCTGCAGACCCGGCCTACACCAACCATGGCAGCGGCATGGACAACGACATTTGCCTCGTGCGCCAGATCGCCAAGGGCTTTTCCATCCAGGATATCTCCCTCCACCTTGCGCACCCTCGGGTTCTTGTACAAAGAGGTAAACGTCACTGGCTGGTTATGGAAAAAGCGGTCGAAAAGAACAATCTCATTGTCTTGCACCAGGCGCTCGGCCAGAGTCGAGCCGATAAAACCTGCGCCGCCGGTAATGAGAATGGTCTTGTTACGGGTTCCGACGCGCTGCTGCGGCGCAGGACCTGGCTGGACGATGTGTACAGCTCCATTCCCATTGGTTTTTGGGTCGCCAAGAGCCAGGTGGAGACCATCTTTAGCGTTGAGAATCTCCGTGATCGTGGGAAGAAATTTACTGGTGACCGGCAAGCTATCGAGCAAGGCCACCAAACGATTGAACGACCCTCTGGCGGCGGGTGAAATACAGATCAGGACAGAATCAACTTTTTCGGTTCTTACGATCTCGGCCAGCAACGACGTGGAGCCGAGCACCTTGGCGCCCCCGATGAAGCTGCCAAATTTTCTGGGATCATCATCGAGGAAGCCTACGATTTGGACCGAAGAATCGGTTGCCATTTCCCGCGCAACATTGGCCCCGATCATGCCTGCTCCGACCAAGAGCAAGCGGCGCTGCTCTCCCTTTTTCAGCGAGCGGGGCCGTTTGGATTGAACTTCGTAGATGTGACGGCGCAAAGCCCGTATGCCCAAAGCCCCGATCGAAGACAACAACAGCTCAACTACTAAGACGCTCAAGGGGAGTCGAACGATCCCAGCCTTAGCGGAAACGCCAATCTGCGCCAACAAAAACAGAAAGGAGAAAGCCAAATAAGATTGAGTGGTGCGAAACGCATCCTGCAGCCCGATGTATCGCCATTGGATCCGATGCAAGCCAAACAATAAGTTGGATATCAATCGGCCGCCGACTAGTGCCAGCAGAAAGCCCCAGAATTGAAAACCAGAGAGCGGAATCCTTCCGTCGTAGCCGATCAGACAGGCGAAATAGAATGCAACTCCTACGATCGCACCATCAAGTACCTGCTGATTGGTGCGGGAATACGGATCGTACGACATCGATTACTCCTGGTCTTTTCTCGTTTGTGTGCAGATTTCTTTGGCGAGAGGCATCACGCCCTTGGAACTTGGGGGATTGTTCTTTTGGTGCGTAACTTTAACATTCTACACGGTGATCTTTGGTTTCAAGAAGAACAAAATGGGGCGGGTGTGTTGTTTTTCATAACACGAAGGAAGTCGGCACAGCATGAGAAGAATTTCATGGATAACAGTAAACAGAGATCCCCGAGCCGCTGAACAGTTTTGCGAGAAAAACCACCATTTCAAAACACCTCATGTTTTTTTCTGATCTAAGGAAGCGAACTGGTTTTGGGAGGGGTCTCTGAGATGGTGGTCGTGGATGCCGAGCGTCGAAAAATTGCACCCAAGGTCCTCAGAATAAGGGTCAGATCATAGCGGAGCGAAAGTGCCTGCACGTATTCCAGATTCAGGGCAAGCTTGTGGGGCAAGACCACTTCCCTATAGTAGCGTTCACGGTCGGCCGCCTTGGCCAGAACCTCTTCTTCATGCCGGTATTCAAGCGCAGCCGGATCCGTGATTCCTGGGCGAACCGTGAATACCTGACGCTGCTCCGGCGTGTAGTCACGCACATAAAACGGCAGCTCTGGCCGAGGTCCAACAAAACTCATGTCGCCTATCAGCACATTCCATAGTTGGGGAAGTTCATCCAGCTTCCATCGCCGCAAATACCTGCCGATCCCTGTGATCCGAGAGTCGCCGGAAGCCGTGATGAGCGGCCCTATCTTGTCTGCGCCGGAAATCATGGAGCGGAACTTCCAGATCTGGAAAATCCTGCTGGCTCTGCCCACCCGCTCCTGGCTATACAGCACAGGCCCTTTCGAGCCGCACTTCACCGCGAACGCAACCGCCAGGAGTACCGGCGACAACACAATCAATCCGACGGCAGCGCAGCAGAGATCGAGAAGCCGTTTACCATAAATGCGATAGAGCATGATAATTCAACAAACACTTTCATTACTTCAAGAATGCCCGAGGCGCCTCAGCGACAAAACGTATGTGTCACTTCAGAAACTGCATTGATGACCGCGTTGATCTCTGCATCGGTCATGGTGGGATAGATCGGCAGAGAAAAGGCGCGGGCATATTCCGCTTCCGCCTGGGGGAAATCTCCGGGTTTGTAGCCGAACCGTTTCTGATAAAAAGGATGCAGGTGAAGCGGGATGAAATGGACGCTGGTGCCGATGCCCCGGCTCTTCAGTTCGGAGATAAATCGGTCACGATCGATCGAAAGCTTCTCCGGATGGATCCGCAGCACATATAGATGCCATGAGGTCTTGCGGTCATTGTGATTGTCGGGTGGCTGCAGGGCTGGATTTCCGGAAAATGCCACAGTGTAGCGCTCGGCAATTGCATGACGGGCATTGGAGAGGTCGTCGCACTTGCCCAGTTGCACCAGGCCAATCGCGGCCTGGATGTCGGTCATGTTGTATTTAAATCCGGCATCGAGCACCTGGTAGAACCATGAACCGTCACCGCTGTAACGCTTCCAGGCTTCGCGTTCGATTCCATGCAGACGCATGATCCGCATGCGCTCGGCGATCTGGTCGCTGGCGGTAGTCAGCATGCCTCCTTCGCCGGTGGTCAGTGTCTTGGTGGCGTAGAAGCTGAAGGCCGTCACTTCACTCAACGCGCCAATGGGAGTGCCCCGGTACGACGCCGGCAAAGAGTGAGCGGCATCCTCAATCACCCGTAATCCATGCGCAGTAGCCAGCTCCTGTATCTCCTGCATCTCGCAAGGCACGCCGGCCAGATGCACGGGAATGACCGCCTTAGTGCGGGAAGTAATCCGCCGCGCGGCATCTGCGGGATCAAAATTCATCGTGCGGGATTGGATGTCAACCAGCACCGGCTTCGCTCCGAAGTAACAGACCACTTCGGCGGAGGCGGTAAAGGTTGTGGTGGGCAGCAGAACTTCGTCCCCAGCTTGAATCCCAATGGCTTCCAACGCAAGGTGAAGGGCCGCCGTGCAGGAGGAAACGGCGATGGCATGACGCGCTCCGACATAAGCGGCAAACTGCCGTTCAAACTCGAAGGTCCGCTGGCCCATAGTGAGCCATCCGGAACGGATTACGTCGGCCGCAGCCTGCGCTTCCTGCTCGCCGACCGCAGCTACATGGAAAGGCACTGTCATTACGCTGGATTTTTGAGTCATACTCTTCACAGTTTAGACGAAAAGACACGAAATAAAGAGAGATTCAATCAGCGGTTCCACTACCCAGAAGTTATACACGTTTCTCTGCTCTCAGCCCGGCAGCGACATAAATATCCCGAAACGGACGAGCACCATCAAAAACTGAAGTGGCCCCACTGGCCTTGAGCAACCTGGGCAATTCGCTTTTGACATACCGGTATACCGAGATCATTTCAGCGACAGAGGGCTGTTGCCGTTCGCCGATAAAAGCGTTGCAAAGTTGTTGGAAAACTCCTCGAACGGTACCTCGGTGAATGTAGACATCTGTACCGCTGAGGTCGCTGAGAGATTTGGAGATTCGATGTCGCTCTGATTCAAACACAAACCATAGATGACTGATGTCCCCAAGTCGCTGCCAAGCCACAGTAAGGCCGAGCTCAAAGGGCATATTGAATCGCGGTGTGCGCGGCTGGTTTTGTTCCAATTGAACACGAGACAGATCGTGGATAGAGAATTTACAACTGCTGATGAGTTCGACGATCCTGTCCAATCGCCTCGCGCCTCCCGGAATCTCCAGTGTCGTCCTGGCCGTCAAGCCGAAGCACGCCGTACCCACAATATATGCCAAACATAGATCCTGGAATTGGAGGTCGTAGGGAATATTCAGAAAAACAAATTGGTTACTTTGTTTTTGAGGCACTCCGCTTTTTTCCTGTCTTTGCGCGAACTGCTTTTTCTTCCCGCGACTTATTCAACAGCCTTTCTATGGTGCGAACGCGCGAAAGAGGAATTCCAAAATTCCTTGCTATCTTCTCAGCGGAGACAATATTGTCACGAATTATGGCTGGCTGTCGCATATTCAAATCTTACAACGGATTAGATGCCAATTGACAGCCCCCAAATTAATCACCTGCCACCCAATCCTAAAGCTTTTTTGGCTTCCGCAACAAACACAAAAGATGCGTGCATAGTGGACGCACGCGCGACAGCAAATAATAAAGCACGATCGAGAACGGAGCCACGATCCTGCCCAGGGGCGGAGCCAGAGTGACTCGTTTGGTCTTGCTTTCCAGGCCGGGAAACAGCGCCCTGATTTCGCGCTTGCCGATGCCGCGAACGTCAGGATTCCGGGGATTATTGAAGCTGAAGTCGTACCACAAAATCCGGCCTCCGGGAGCCAACACTCGCACCATCTCCGCGGCGATGGCGCGCTTTACTTCGTCGTTGAGTATGGAGGTAAATAAAGTGAACTGCAGCACCAGGTCAAAGCTTGAGTCCGGGAATGGCAAGCGGGAGGCGCTGCCGCAGATTACCCGCAGGTGGGGAGAGAGGCGTCCGGCCTTCTGGATGTTTTCGTCGAGCAGGTCGATGCCGGTAAGAAGCTCCGGATCGGCGCCGTATTCGAGCAGTTGCCTCAGTGCATCGCCTCGTCCACAACCTACATCGAGAATTCGCAATCCCGTGAGAGTCGTAAGCCCCTCTGCACGAAACAGTGCTGCCATCTCTTCTTCACGCTCGTGGGCAGCGCACAGGGTAAAAGGATCGGTGCGAGCATAACGTCCTGCGGGAATCGACTGGCGGCGACGCGCATAGGCTTCGCGTACGCGGTCGTCTTCAGTTCGTTCTGTGGTGTCTTTGGTCATGGTGCTCTAATAGCTGGCAATCTTTTGGCCGCGCAGTACTTTTACCATACCCAACAGGAATCCTACATTCGCCAAGCAAAAGGCAAATGGATACGCAAACACCCAGGCCGGCGCGCCCTTGCGGGCACGCAGCCAACCGATGAAGGCAGCCACGTAAAAGGCGACTTGCAGCGCGCAGAGCAAGATCCACTCACCATGCACGCTCAGCAGGAGGTTTGCGAACAGGAGAATGGCCAGGAAGAAAGGCGTAAGCCACCTCAACAACTTGTGCGAGATCAGGGCCCAGGCAGTCAAGGGGAAGCGGAATGGATTCAGGATGGCCGGCTTGCTCAGGGTGCCGGTCCAGTTGCGCGCGGTCATCCTTACGCGGGCACGTAGTTCGCCGTGAATACTGTTGGGCATGATGTCGTATACGACCACACGAGTGTCCTGGATCACCAGGTATCCTTGCAGGCGAACATCGAGCGGCAGCACGCAATCGTCGCCATAGATGACGGGAATAGGACGGTAAAGCTCCTTGCGCATCAACAGCGCCTGCCCGCTGCCCGTTGCCAGGATCCCCAGTTCGGATTCCAGCTTACGCAGGAAGAGTTCGAAGCGCCAGTACATTCCCTGGCCCTCTGCCACGGCGTTGCCGGGTTCTCCCAGGTAAACGTCGGCGGTGACGAGGCCCACCCGAGAATCGGCGAAGTTTTCCATCAGGAGCTTCAAAGTATCCGGGCGAGTTCGTGTATCCGCGTCCGTAAAAAAAAGCATGTCGCCGGACGCACTCTGTGCGGCCAGATTTTGCGCGCCGCTCTTGCCTAGCGCGCCGTGACCGGCCAGCAAATGGATACGGGCGTCACGCATGGCTAAGTCTTTTACGATTTCATCAGTACGGTCGGTCGAATTGTCGGACACGACCAGGATTTCCAGACGGTCGGGCGGATAATCGAGGTTGGCGCAGTCAGCCAGTTTGGCGGCAATCTTCGCTTCTTCGTTGCGGGCTGCAATGATAATAGATACTTTGGGACAATCCTGACTGGGACCGCGAGCGATTTCGCGCTTGAGGAACTTCCGCAAAAGCCACAAAATCACTGGATAGACCGCCCATGTGTAGGCGAGAAGCAGGAATGCAAATGCAAGCGCTACAAATTCTAAAGTTCTCTCTGAGACGATCATGCGACAGGCTTCGCTGATTCAAAACAGACCCGGATTATTTGTTTAAGGTCCATCTCATTCTGGCGATACAACGGCCTCTTGGAGAACTTGCTGCGGGTCCAGTTCCACAGCCAGCGCAGGCTTGACGACGCCACGACCATGGAGCGAACGGTAACCACCATGGCAGAAGAAAAGTGCTTGCGATAAAAGTGAAATAAGGCCCGATAGGAATGCACGCTGTAATTCCTCATGCGTCCCCCGGAGCTCATGCCTCCGAAATGGATGATCTCGCCCTGGGGCAGGTAGTACATCTTCCATCCGGCGTTCTGGAGCCTGAGGCAATAGTCCATGTCTTCAAAATACATGAAGAAGCCTTCATCCAGAAAGCCGATTTGCTCCACCGCTTCCCTGCGCAACATCAGGCATGCGCCGGAAATATTCTCCACCTCAACGGGAGTGTCGTGCGTCGCATAAGGAGCGAGGTAAGAGCGTATCGTCTTTCCCAGAAAGAAGCCGAATGTCCGCGAAAGCCAGCGCCGTGCACGGTCACTGGAGATGATTCGGGACACGCCCATAAGCCGAAAGAACAGGAGTACCGGGCCGGGCCGGTTGCTGATGCTGGCCTGAATGGTGCCATCGGCATTGAGCAGTTTACAGGTGACGGCGCCCACTGTTGCATGAGAACTTAGGAATTCCGCCATAGTCTCTACGGCGCCAGCATGAATAACCGTGTCGCTATTCAGAAGCAAGAGATACTTACCCTTGGCCTGGCGCATGCCCTGATTGTTGGCCTTGGAGAATCCGACATTCTGCTGGTTGCGAACCAGAGCGACACCAGGAAACTCTTTTTCAACCATGTCGCCGCTGCCATCGATCGAAGCATTATCCACCACAATCACCTCGCATGCTTTGCCCTCCGTGTGCATCAGCGAATTCAGACAATCACGAAGCAGACTGACGGTGTTGTAGTTGACGATGATGATCGAGACGTCGCTCAAGGAGGTATTCATAGTTGGCCGGCGCTATTATCAGGGCCTGCCGGCGCATGGTCCAGCCTGCCAGACTATCATTTTGCCCTTGCCAACCGGGTACGGAAATCAATGGCAGAGCGCACCAGGCTCCGTTCATTGTGGTCAAGCACGTATCCCCATACTGCGGTGACGAAGACCAGCAAAACCAGCCCGCTTAACGCAACCTGGAAACCCAATGAAGTGTTGATCCAGGACAGCGGCAGCAGAACGGCGGGCAAAGCAAGCGCAACGAGGGTTTTCCGCAAAGGTCTCTCGATCATGGCGCGCGGCGAAACGAACTTAAGTTTCAGAACAGCAACAAAGAGAAGGATGGTATCGAGTGTCACGCGAAGGGTCCAGGCCCATGCAGCCCCGGGCAAGCCGAAGCGCGGCAAGAAGAACCAAAGAGCAAGCGCGTAAAAAGGCATCTCCAGCAGGTGGAATTTTGCGGTCAAGTCGGGACGGCCCAGTCCCTGAAGCAGTCCGAAGGGCACGAAGGCTATGCAGTTGATAAGCACTCCAAGTGCCAGGATTTGAAGCGTGGTGGCGCTTTTTGCGGCAAAATCCGGACCAAGCCAGATAGCGAGGATCTGCCGGGCAAACGCCGCAAGCACGAGCAGAAGTGGCCCCGAAACCAGCAAGATCGATTTCAGCGAGCGGGCATACAGCTCTTCCATCCGCGTATGGGATTCGCTGGCATGGAGAGAGCTGAAAGCCGGAAACACTGTGGCCAGCAGACTTGCCGGAATCAACCACATCTTAGTGGCGATCTCGTAGGGCGCTGTGTAATATCCCACGGCTGCCATGGAAAGCATCGCGCCGATAAAGAAACGGTCCACATACATGAGAAACGGCCCAATGAGGTTTGAGACTGTGACCCATCCGCCGTAGATGAAAAGACCGCGCACCAGTTTTGCATCAAAGACGAAGCGCCCTTTCAGCACCGGAAAAAACTTGAAACAGAAGACCAGAAAAGCAATAGCCGAAGCCAGCCGCGCAGCAACCAGCAGAAGTACGATTCCGGGAAGACCGACACCCAGTGGTATTCCAAGGACGGGGAGCAGGAATACCGAGATATTGGCAGGGATCTTTATATAGTTGATGATCGTGAAATGCTGGCCGGCTTCGAGCACTCCGCGCAAGGAATTGCTGGCGATCACCAACGGCAAAGAGCCCGCGAGAATCAACAGAACATTCCGGGTTTCCAATACTTGGGCCGGCGAAACCTTCAGCATCCTGTGTACCAGGACGGGCGTAAAGGCCGCCAGCAGACCAGCCGCAACCACGCCGAAGGTTACCTGCGATAAGAGAGATGTCCAAAACAAACCTGGCAGGCTGCGGGTGTCGCCACGGCCCAGACACTCTGCTACATATTTGGTGGTAGCGCGGCCCAGGCCAAGATCAAACTGTCCGATATAGCCAAGCAACGCCCAGGTAATTGAGAGGACACCGAAGCGCTCCACACCCAGGTACCGCAAGAGCCAGGGTATGGTGACCACGCCAACCAAAAGCGGCAAACCCTGGCCAACAAGGTTGACCAACCAATTCCTGGATATCAACCTGCCCGAGATTTGCTTTTGATCCATGTTTCACTTGGAGGGATAGCCATTCCCTGCTGCGACTGCCTCCATAATGCTGCTGGTTTCTCTTTTGCGGTCGTTGCGGCTGTTGCGCCAGTTGACTCGGGGAAGCAGCAGTGAGGTATCAATTCTCTCCCGATACTGAATCGCAATATTCAACATGGAGTCCAGCAGCGACTCGGAGAGCAGATGCGGCCTCAAGCCAAGGTCAGTGAGCTTCGTATGCCGGGCGTTGTAATAATGTTCTTCCAACTCGACGCGGGGATCAGGGAGATGGTCAATACTCACATCGAGCCCCAGCTTTTTGCCGGCGGCATGCACCATCCGGGCCAACTCCAGTACCGAGAACTGCTCCGTGAACTGGTTGAACACCCGGAACTCGCTCCGTTGCGCGGGATTCAGACAAGCCAGTTCGACGCAGCGAACGGTGTCGCGAATATCGAGGAAGCCACGGGTCTGCCCGCCCTTTCCATAGACTGTGATGGGATGACCGATGGCGGCCTGGACGCAGAAGCGGTTGAGCGCTGTCCCAAAAACTTCATCGTAGTCGAATCGATTTATCAACGAGGCATCCAGGGCCACTTCGTCGGTCACTGTGCCATAGACAACACCTTGATTCAGATCGGTTGCCCGCAATCCCCAGATCTTGCAACAAAAGGCAACGTTGTGACTATCGTGGACCTTGGAAAGATGATAGAAAGAGCCGGGCTGCTTGGGAAATGGAAGAACGTCTTCACGCCCGTTGTGCTGGATTTTGATGAAACCCTCTTCGATATCGATGTTGGGTGTACCGTATTCGCCCATCGTACCCAGTTTCACAAGGTGACAGTCGGGCTGAAATTCCTTGATGGCAAAAAGCACGTTCAGGGTGCCAACCACATTGTTGACTTGCGTGAACACGGCGTGCTGGCGGTCAATCATGGAGTAGGGAGCGGCGCGCTGTTCTGCGAAGTGAACCACGGCTTCTGGCTCAAAAGCTTTGAAGACCGACCCGAGAAATTCATAGTCGGTCACATCTCCCACAAATGACTCGATACTCTTTCCGGTAAGGCCGTTCCAGGAACGAAGCCGCTCCGGAAGAGGAGCGATAGGAGTGAGCGTCATCGCACCCAGTTCATGGTCCCATAGGCGGCGAAGAAAGTTATCGGCAATGGCAATTTCATGTCCCTTGTGCGAGAGATAGAGGGCAGTAGGCCATCCACAATAACCATCGCCTCCCAAAACCAGTATCCTCATTGAGCAGTTCCTCCCTGACCTATTGCTGCTAGATGATCTCCTAAATCATTGTATCGCAAACACTTACATCCGACCTGTCAACTGCTGGTAGATGTCATGCTCAAGTGTGTTCACCCGGACGCACACCAACATGACCGGCCTTACCCGCAGTGGATAGATAGAACTTGAACAGTTGCAGATGGGCGGCATATTGCGAATTCTCTTTGGCGCGCTCGATCGCTTCCATGACAAAGGCCGCGATTACCGCACCCAGCAGAAAAAGCACCACGACCACAAGCGCTATCAGCGTACGTATTTTCCAGTCACGCAACTGAACTTCAGGCCGCACAGCCGGATCAACCACCTGGATGATAGCGGCATCTTTGGCTTCGTCGATCCTGGCAACCTCATATTGCTTGATCAACAACTCGAAGAGAGCCTCATGATATTTCAATTCACGAAACTTGCGAAGGTATTCCAGGCCAGCTCCCGGTACCTTTGACAAAGGAACATTGGCAACGGACATGCCGCCCTGTCCGCGCTCAAAGTGGGCAACTTCACCGCGCAAGGCCGCAAGTTCGTGCTGGGCACGGACCAAATCCGGGTTTTCGCCGGTTGCAAATGAGCGCATGGCTTCCACTTCCGCATCTTTGGCCGCAACCTGGGCACGCAACGTCATGTAGGCTTCAATCATCGCCTTGGCCTGACTGTCGAGTTGAAGCATGCCTGTGGTTTCTTGCGTCTGCTTCAGGGCCAGTTCGGATTTGGCCAGGTCCTCGCTGGTGTTCTGAACTTCACGCTCAAAAAAGACCCGGCGACGGCCCGCTTCCGTAACTGCAAGGGTTTGGGTAAGGTGGCGGAGTTCTTCAACGTAAGAATTCGCCAGGGCAGCAGCCTGCTCGGGATTACGGTCGCGCACCGCAACGGAGATTACGCCCTCTTTCCCGGCTTGGATTTCGGTTACCTCCTCCAGATGCTTACGGGTATCCGTCAGAGTTTTCTCGCGATAGACCTGCATGAGAGAAAACTTCTTGATGATCTCGTCGGCCACAGTGCGGCTCTTGAGCAAAGCAATATAGAGGTCACTTGCGGTGTGCAATCCAGCGTCTTTTCCGGCCAAGGCAGCCAATGGTCCTAACTGGGCCAGCATGGCGGTAGCGATTGATTGGCTTTGCTGGGGAGGCATGATCCGGGTGGTTGCCTCATACTTTTTAGACAGGAGCAGAGCGACGGCCACTGCCGCTAATATTCCTATCAGAAAACACTTGAGGATGAAGCGTTTGCGCTTCGCAAGGACGATCAGAAGCTCCAGCATCTTAAATTCCGTGGGCTGCTCGGCTGGAAATTTTGATGGCTCTTCCAAATGGAGCCCGGAGCCCGCTTCTTGTCTACTTTCCACCTGTTACCTTCTCGAATAGAACTTCGCCTGGAATACTAGAATACCCGAAGCACAAAGATCCAGATTGAATCATGGGCCAGCGAGGAGTGGGTTACAGGAAACTATACCTGCTTTGTCTGATGATCGTCCAGCCCCGTTGCTGGTTAGAATTCTTTTATTCAACTAGGGATTTCTGGACCAGCAATTCTTGTCGCCTCACGAGATGCAGCCAGTTCCTTGACCCGACCAAGTTGAGTGCTGACGCGCGGTTTTCAACTATATCGCATCAGGAGGATTTTCCATAGGCGAAATGATCAGATGGACCAATTTCAGCATTTTGGAAGTCGAGTCAAACCGCTCACTTTACTTGGTGAATTCCAACACCGTTACCCAGGCATAGCGGCGCAGTCGAGGAAATCGCTCCAGCAAGAAACCATCGACTCTGCGAAGTTTTTTGAGCGCAGAGCGAACTATCCGGCTACCACTTTTCCACTTGGCGATTGGATATAAGACAGGCGAGAGGAGGTGGAATTGCCATGACCGACTTCTGGAAAATCGAGAAGCAAGAGGCTCGATGGCGGCCAAGTCAAGCCGACAAATCATTGACTCCCTTTTTCGCTTGGAAGGACGCAGCCGATGCAGCTTCAGAACCGGGTTTTCCGCCATGGTCTCCATCGAGAATAGAAGGCGTCCGCCGGGCTTCAAAACGCGCTTGCACTCTTGCAACACACGGTCCTTATCAACCCATAACAAGACACTGTTGGCCAGAATCAAGTCAAACGAATCATCTGCGAACTCCAAATGATGAGCATCCATGTAGTTGACAAACACCCTATCCGAGAGATTGACCCGTTTGATGTTGGCCCTTGCCTGAGCGACGCGCTCCTCGGCAATATCGATGGCCCACACTTGATTGGTTCGTCCGCTCAGCATGATTGCATTAAGTCCGTAGCCGCAACCCAGATCCAGCACTCTGAGTCCACGATCGATGTTCTCCAGAAGACTGGAAACTAGCCGATAAGACTCCAGGAAAAACTCGGCTGGGCCGGCCCCTTGGGCTGGACCGGTGCTATGGATGTCCGAACTGGAATCAAACCATGCAGCGACGGCTTTCAGGTTGACAGGGACACGGCTGAATGGATCACCGTTGCGTCCGTGAGCAACGACATGTCCTGATGGTTGGTAACCGATTTGCTCGGTGCTCAGAGCTTGGCTGTCGTCTATTAAGCCAGAGGTCGAATCTGTCACCGTGATTCAAACACCGGCTTGTTGCGATTAGTTGTTCCAAACCGCAAAAAAATTTGAGGGCATAGCTACCAGGCTATGCCCTTTGGACTTTTCTTTAGATTTGTAAATTTCTTACAGATTCTACAATTCGCCTCGCCTGGAGGATGTCGCGAAGGTTTCTTCTCTGCGCGTGTAATGGCGCTCAAAGTATTTTTGGTATTCACCGTTGAGAATCTCTTCCAGCCAGGCGGTATTTGACTGATACCACTGGATGGTCTCCACTAGTCCATGATCGAAATCCCAGGCGGGCTCCCACCCCAGTTCGGTTTTTATTTTCGCGCAATCAAGGGCATAGCGACGGTCATGGGCGGGACGGTCGGCAACAAACTTTAACAAACTTTCCGGACGACCCAAGGCTTTCAGGATTTTGCCGGCAACGACGATGTTCTCCAATTCGCATTGGCCGCCGATGTTGTAGACCTGGCCTTCCCTGCCCTTGCGCAAAATGAGATCGATGGCCTCACAGTGGTCTTGGACATGAATCCAGTCGCGGACCTGACGTCCATCTCCGTATACCGGCAGAGGCTGGCCGGCCAGCGCCCTGGAGATCATCAACGGGATAAACTTTTCAGGAAATTGGAAAGGGCCGTAGTTGTTGGTGCATCGGGTCACGATCGCCGGAAAACCATGGGTTTTCACCGCGGAGAGCA
>Ga0070730_10000562_pt1 | contig 41872 bp, 34 predicted proteins | sample Coa_R1_3_FD_66447 | JGI IMG/M metagenome (GOLD analysis project Ga0070730, IMG submission 66447) | Surface soil microbial communities from Centralia Pennsylvania, which are recovering from an underground coalmine fire - Coalmine... | ecosystem: Environmental > Terrestrial > Soil > Unclassified ...
GAGCGACCAGCTTGGCCCACTGCGCATGACGTTGCTGGCCTGCGACCTCCATCGCCTATTGCCCCAGCCAGACAAGCCAGCAGAGGCTGGCGACCATGATGCCGATGGCCGTACAGACCCAGAGCTGGAAGGGAATGACAGTGGCGAGGCCGGTGGCCACGAAGCCGAACCGTGCCGCAAGCGCGCCGAACACGCCGAGCAGGCCGCAAAGGAGCCACGCCGGAAAATAGGCCCCGAATAGCGTCCAGGAAGGGGAGGCGCGGCTGGCGCAGCCAGCGAGGCCCAGGGCGATCATGGAGAGGAGGGTCAGGCCGGATTTTCTGACCGTCACATTGGGCAGGCTTGAACTCATCGAACCGCACGCCCCCCAGGTCGTGGCCGGCAGGGCCATCGCGCCGCCAATTGATCTTCGCTAGTACCGTGGTTTGTCAACCACGGGCTCGCGCCGCGGCGTGTGTGATGTCCCTCGCTGGGGTCGACGAGCAGCCGTGCGGTGTCCAGCGAGACATCGATCCCGTGACGTGCCGCCGATGCTTCGGCGCCAGCGGCACGGATCGATCAGCGCAGATGCTTGTCGAAGAGCGCCCAGGTCCGCCCATTGGCGAGCTTGGCCGCTGCCGCGTCGTAGCGCGCGCCGGTATGGCGCGCGAAGGCGTGCGAGCAGCCGGGATAGCTGAACAGCTCGACATTGGGATTCTCGGCTACGGACGCCTTGATCTCGGCCTGTGCGTCGGGCGAGATGAACTCATCCTCCTCGCCGAGATGGATGATCATCGGGGTGGTGATGTTCGCGGCCTCGGCGGCGTATTTCTCGGTGCCCGCGCCATAATATTCGACGGCGGCGTCGGCACCGATACGCGCCGCGGTGAGGAAAGTCATGAGGCCGCCCAGGCAATAGCCCATCACGCCGACCTTGCCGGTGCTCCCCGGCAGCGTCCGGGCGGTCTCGATTGTCCGGCCAACATCCTCAACGCCCTTGTCGAAGTCGAAGGCGGTGTAGAGTTCGATGCCCTTCTTCCACTCCGCTTCGGTCCAGTGGGACAGCGAGAGGCCAGGCTCCTGTCGCCAGAACAGGTCGGGGCAAAGGGCGATGTAGCCGCTTCCTGCGAGTTCATGGCAAGTCGCCTTCATGTCGTCGTTGATCCCGAAAATCTCCTGGATCACCACCACAACCGGGGCTGGTTCGGCAGAAGGACGGGCGATATAGGCCTGGAAAGAGCCGTCCGGGCCGCTGATGGTGATCATGTCACTCATCCTGATCTCCGAATTGGTACGGCCGACGCGAAGGAACCGGCCTTCCGATCAACAGTGCACGAAGGTTAGCAGGTCCGCGTGACGGATGTCAGCAGGGCCGTGCACTCCCCCTTTGCTCCGGCTTTGCCGGGATCAAAGGCAATGGGATGGGCGACACCTCACTCGGCTGGACTTTGGCGCCCGGCGCAGCGAAGCGGTTGGCGAGGCTTTCGTTGGTAGGGATGAAGGCTGTAGCGGGTTGGGCGGCGGATGCAGCGAGGTTCGGGGCTACACCGGGGCTGGCGCTGTCCATGACACCGCCGGCCTCGGTCACCGTGCCGTCGTCGCCAGTGAGAAGGAGCCCGCCATCGACGTTTGGATGATCGGCTGGCGATGCCAAGCCGAACAAGCAGGGAGCACGGATGGGTCATGGCATGCCGTCTCGCCGACAGCGCGCATTCAACAGGATTTGGCAGCCAGCAATTTTCGGTACTCGGCGACGGGCATGCTGCCCCAGCCCCAATTTTCCATCTCGACGTCCTGGAAAACGACCCAGGTCCAGTTGAGCGTCTTGCCCAGCATGTCGCGCAGTGTGTGTTCCATGGAACGGAGGAATGGCCTACAAACTTTAGATATTCGATCATGGATCGGCAATGAGTGCGGCGTGTGGAAACTGCGCTTCTTGACCTTCCGCTCGGGAGTGGCCAGCCAGCGCGCCGGCTCCTCCACTCCAGGGACCGGGATGGCGAAGAAGAGATATTACCTGACCGCGACGTTGCCGGACGGCTATGTCAAGACGATCGGGCCCACCTCGGTAGAGTTTACCCACTATTGGAGGATCGTCGCGGATCTCGGCGGCGGGAAGATGGAGGTGTTCTGGGGACATACCAAGTCCCTCGCCGACGCCAAGAGAAAGAAGAGCGCCGCGGCTGAAGCCTCCAAGATGCGGGGCTGGGCAGGCTATGATTTCGAGATCGTCGAGCTGGTGAAGACATCGGGATAGGGCCGCTTCCGGTCCAGCAAGCCACCCGGCGAGGTAGATGTTGCACAGGAGGGGCAACGATCTGCCCCGCTTGCATCACGCGATATCGTGGCGCGTTTCGGCCAAGGCTCATGTCTGCAACAGCCGGCAATAAAAGCGGAATGGCCTGACACAACGCCGTTGCAATATCATTACGGCTTAGTCACCCTGCCTGCAGACGGGGGACAAACGGTGCGGACGGGAAGCCGATCTGTGCCGCCAACAAGCCCCTGCAATACAAGGGGCTTACACATGAAGCAGGCGCATTTCCTTGGCCAAACCGCATTCGCAGCACTGAGCCTCGCGCTCGCCGCGGGCCCATCCATCGCGCAGACCAGTGTCGCCTCCGGCGCCCCATCGGACGCCGCCGGTGAGATCATCGTCACCGGATCGCGCATCCGCCACAGTCCGCTCGACCAGCCGTCACCGGTCTCGTTCGTCGATCAAAAGGACATCGCGCGCACCGGCTTGAGCTCGATCGCCGACGTGCTGCAGCGCCTGCCCGGCTCGGCTGGCGGCCTCAACACCAAGAACAACAGCTCGGGCAACCTCGGCAATCCGCCGGACGGCGGCGGCGTCGGCGCCGGCGCGTCGGAAATCAACCTGCGCTATCTCGGCTCCAAGCGGACGCTGGTGCTAGTCGACAGCATGCGCTTCATCAATGGCTCCTCCGCCTCGGGCATTCCCGCATCGGTCGATCTGAACGCGATCCCGCAGGCGGCGATCGAGCGCGTCGAAGTGCTCAACGACGGTGCCTCGGCGATCTACGGATCGGACGCGATCGGCGGCGTCGTGAACATCATCACCAAGACCAAGCAGGACGGCCTTGAAGCCAGCGCCCAGCACGGCCTGTTCAAGGAAGGCGACGGCTTCACCCAGAACTACGATGTCAGCTACGGTTTCGGCATCAAGAGCACCGGCACCGAGATCATTGTCGGCGGCAGCTATGTCAGCCAGAAGCCGGTGTTCGACGGCGATCGCGCCTTTTCCGCCTTCCCGCATCCGTTCCTGACCCAGTGCGATACGAACTGCAGTTCGGCGACGCCGCTCGGCCGCTTCCTTGTACTCGGGGATAACCTCACGCTGAAGGCACCGGTTAGCGGCCGCCCGAATTTCGATCCGCTCAATCCCACCGGCCCCGGCAGCGACTATAAGAAGTTCACCACGGCGGACCGCTACAACTTTGCACCGACCAACTATCTGCTGACGCCGTACAAGCGCTATTCGGCGTTCGCGAACCTCGAACAGCCGCTCGGCGACGACATCAAGTTCAGCGGTAAGTTCTTCTTCAATCGCCGCCAGTCGGCCAACCAGGCCGCGCCGCTGCCGCTCTTCATCGGGCCGGATTCGGGCAATGGCAATCTGCTCGACAACATCACGATCGACGGCAGCAATCCGTACAACCCGTTCGGCACGCTGACCGCCGCGCCCAATGCGAGCAACTACAGCTTCATCGCCCGCCGCCTCGTCGAAGGCGGCCCGCGTCATTATGATCAGCGCGTCGATTCCTATTATGGTACCGCAACGCTCAGCGGGAAGTTCCAGCTGTTCGCGCATGATTGGTTCTGGGATGTGAACGGCATCTACGGTACCAGCCATGCCCAGCAGTCGGTGTCGGGCAACGTCAATGCGGCGCACGTCCAACAGGCGCTCGGCCCGATCGCCAATTGCACCGCTCCGTGCGTGCCGCTCGACATCTTTGGCGGCGTCGGTTCGATCACCCCGGCGATGTACAATTTCATCGCCTTCACCCAGCACGACCGATCGATGCAGCGCATCTGGGATGGCACGATCAACATCACCGGTTCGCTGTTCGACCTTCCCGCTGGCCCGGTGGGCGTGGCGCTGGGTTACGAGCATCGCGACCTCAAGGGATCGTTCACTCCTGATCCGATCATCCAGGCGGGCCTCGGCGCCGATATCCCTGCCGCGGCGAGCGCCGGCAAGATCCGGTCGAACGAAGTCTATGGCGAGCTCTCGGTGCCCGTCCTCAAGGACAAGCCGTTCTTCGAGATGCTGAATGCGTCGTTCGCGGCGCGCTATTCGGATTACTCGACTACCGGCTCCAAGACGACGGTCAAGGCGGGAGCGGACTGGAAACCGACCCGCGATCTGTTGCTGCGCGGTTCCTATGCCCAGGGCTTCCGGGCCCCGTCGATCGCGGAATCCTTCGGGTCCGCCTCGCGCTTCGATGATCCGGCGACCGACCCCTGCAACGGCGTCCAGACCGGCGTGTCACCGGCCAATCTGGTCGCCAATTGCTCGGCCAACGGCGTCAACCCGAACGGCAATTACAGTCAGAACAACGGCCAGCTGCCTGTCTACACCAGCGGCAATCCCAATCTGAAGCCGGAGACTTCGCGCAGCTGGGTCGGTGGTGGCGTCTATTCGGCGTCTTGGGCTAGCGCGTGGGCGCGCACTCTGACGCTCGAAGCGAGCTACTACCATATCAAGGTCAAGAACGCGATCGGGGCGGTCGACACGACCGCTCTGCTGACCCGTTGCGCCGCCGACGGCGATCCGCTTGCCTGCGCCTCGATACATCGCAGCGCCACCGGACAGATCATCCGGATCGACGGCATATTGCAGAACCTGTCGAGCCTGAAGACCGACGGCCTCGACCTCAACTTCAACTATCGTTCGCCCGAAACTGGCTATGGCAGCTTCGGCCTCAACTGGCAGAACACCTTCACCTTCAGCTTCGACCAGATCGAACCGACGACGGGGGGCACCGCGACGATCAAACGCGTCGGCACGGAATCGGGCAGCCAAGCCTATCCGCGCTACAAGTCGACCGCGACGACCGAATGGACACTGGGCAACTTCACTGCCTCGCTGACCGGTCGCTATCTGAGCGGCGTGACCGAGACCGGTGGCGACCATCCGGGCCACACGCTCGGCCGGCGCCTCTATGGTGACATCCAGCTCAGCTGGGATACCAAGCTGGCGCATGACGCGCTCAACTTCTCGGTTGGCGTCAACAACCTCGCCGGCACCGCGCCGCCGGCCTGCTACAGCTGCCAGCTCAGCAACTATGATCCGGCCGTGTACGATCTGCCCGGTCAGTTCGTCTACGTCCGCGTCGGCCTGAAGCTCTGACCCTGCTCCAGCCGCCGGCCTTGGGCTGGCGGCTGGTTTCGATCCCACAGCACTCCCTGCGCGGCGCTCCGGCATTTCCGGGGCGCCGCGCTTCCATGGGACGGAGCTCGCGACAGCCGATCGGCGAGCGCGGTGGTTTCGGGCGAGAGCAAGGCTGCGGCCCGGATCGGGTTATGCTAAGAAGTGGTTCGCCAATCGGGGATCCGCGATGAGCCTTATCGAGACCCGACGGGAACAGATGTTCCCCACGCTCACGCCTGAACAGATCGAGGTTGCGAGCCGTTTCGCCAGCGGCCCCGCGCGGCGTTTCGATCCGGGCGAGGTGATGTTCGATATCGGCCAGCGCAACGCGCCGGTCTGGCTGGTGCTGGAGGGTGCCATCGACGTCGTGCGACGCGACGGACTGGGCCATGAGGAGCCGATCATATCCGAACTGCCGGGGCAGTTTTCAGGCGAAGTGAACCAGCTTGGCGGCCGGGCGTCACTCGCCGCCGGCCGGGCTGGGGCGGAGGGGTGCACGGCCCTGCCATTCGATCCGCCCGATCTGCGCGCACTCGTGATCGGCACCGCCGAGCTGGGCGAGATCCTGATGCGGGCTTTCATCCTGCGGCGTCTCGGGCTGCTCGAAAGCGCGTCCGCCGGCTCGGTTTTGGTCGGGCGGCGGAATACGCCGGATATGGTGCGGTTGCAGGGCTTCCTCACGCGTAGCGGTTATCCGCATTCGGTCCTCTGTTCGGAGGATCCGGAGGCGCGGGATCTCATCTTGCGGCTAGGCGTCCGCGACGACGAGCTGCCGCTGATGATCTGCCCCAACGGCACCGTGCTGCGGTGCCCGACCGATGCTGAGGCCGGCCTGTGCCTGGGCATGACCCCGGACCTGGACAGCGATCATGTGTTTGACGTCGCGGTGGTCGGCGCGGGGCCGGCGGGTCTGGCGACGGCGGTCTATGCTGCGTCCGAAGGCCTGTCGGTGGTGGTGTTCGATCAGCGCGCGATGGGCGGGCAGGCGGGCGCCTCCGCGCGGATTGAGAACTATCTCGGTTTCCCGACCGGCATTTCAGGTCAGGCTCTGGCCGGGCGCGCCTTCACGCAGGCGCAGAAATTCGGCGCGGAGCTGGCGATTCCCCTCCAGGTCACAAAGCTCGATTGTGGCGATGATTCGGCGGGACGATCCGGCCTGCTGCGGCTGATGCTGGCCAATGGCGAAGTCGTGCAGGCGCGATCCGTCGTCATTGCCACCGGAGCGCTCTATCGGCGGCCGGACATTCCGAACCTCGAGATGTTCGAAGGCGCGGGCGTGTCCTACTGGGCCTCGCCGATCGAAGCGCGGATGTGCGAGGGGACGGAAGTGTCGCTGGTGGGTGGTGGCAATTCGGCCGGGCAGGCAGTGGTCTTCCTCGCGTCCAAGGTGAAGCATCTCCACCTGATCGTGCGCGGCCCGGGGCTCGAGTCTTCGATGTCGCGCTATCTGATCGATCGCATCCGGGCGCTTCCCAACGTCACCTTGCATACCCACACGGAGATCGCGGCGCTGGAGGGGGAGCGCTGCCAGGGGCTGACCGGGATCGTCTTGCGCGATCGTCGGACGGGGGCGGAGCATCGGTGCGCCAGCCGCCATCTCTTCCTGTTCGTGGGCGCCGATCCGAATACCCGATGGGTGGAGGGCTGCGTCGAGCGCGATGCACATGGCTTTGTCATGACCGGTGTGGCGCACGATGGCGGCCGACCGGTGGCGCCGCTCGAGACAAGCCGTCGGCGCGTGTTTGCGATCGGCGACGCACGCGCGGGCTCGACCAAGCGCGTCGCCGCAGCGGTGGGCGAGGGGGCGGCCGTCGTGGCGCAGATCCACCAGGCCCTCGCCGACTGACGCTCACCATACAGGATATCCGAAACCGGCGCGCATCGGGCTGATCGAGGCGTCGCCGCGGGAAGATGCGGAGCTCGTGGCCGCCGACTGCAAAAAAGGCCGCGCCGTCAGCTCTGCCCGCCGGCACCGGCACCCGCCATCAGGGATGGTTCTGGCGTGCCCGGCATGAAAGCGATGGGCACTCAGATCATTGGGAAATTTCTAATTTGCGCGAAGCTTGGTCTTTGCGCCGCCTGCCGCCTATTTGAAGGCCGTTGTTCTGCGGGCCGGTGTCGGCATCACTTGATCTCAGGTGATGTCCCTTTCTCCGTGCCCTCCCAGCCACCACCCAACGCGCGAATGAGATTGGCGGTGGCGACGAACCGCCGGGTCTGAACGTCCAACGAGGATTGTTGCGTCTGGAGCAGCGTGGTCTGCGCGGTCACTACGTCGAGATAGCTGGTTGCGCCTTCACGGTAGAGGCCCAGGGCCGCATCGGTGGTCCGCTGCGCGGCCTTGACGCCGGCGTCCGAGAATTTGCGCTCCTTGCCCAATTGGAAGAGGAGCGCGCGATTGTCCTCGACCTCTTGGAATGCGGTCAGTGCGGTGGAGCGGTAGTTCGCCGATGTTTCCCGGAAGCGGGCATAGGCGCCGGCCAATTGTGCCTTCAGCCGCCCTCCCTCAAAGATCGGCAGGCTGATGCTGGGGCCCAGCGACCAGAAGATGTCGGCGAGTTTGAGTAGGTTGGTACCGGAGCTTTGGACGCCGCCCAGCGCGTTGAAGCTGATCGTGGGATAGAAGGCCGCCCGCGACACTCCGATCTCGGCATTGGCCGAGGCGATCGCACGCTCGGCCGAGGCGACATCGGGTCGACGTTGCAGCAGACTCGCCGGAATATCGGTTGGAATGGAGGGGATGTCAGCGGGAAGAGTCGCCGGCTCGATCGCAAAATCCGAGGCATTTTCTCCGACCAGAACCGCGATCGCATGGGCCAGGAGATCTCGACGTCCGGCGACATCGGCCTGGGCCGCACGTGCCACATTCAGCTGCACCTCGGCGCGGGAGACATCCATCTCTGCCGCTATCTGGCCCCTGTAGAGGGTTTCGGTGAGGTCATAGCTCTTCTGATAGGCATCCGATGTCTGCGCGAGCAGATGCGCATCGGCATCGAGGCCGCGAAGCTGGAAATAGGTGCTGGCCAGCTGGGCCTCCAGGCTCAGCTGTATCGACGCCCTGTCGGCGTCGCTCGCCTGCGCCAAATCCCTGCGGCTGGCCAGCTCGTTGCGCAGCTTGCCCCAGAGATCCAGCTCGTAGCCCGCCACCGCGTTGACCTGATCGGAGCGATAGGTGTTCGGCGAGCCGGAGCCGCGCAATGGCCGGTCACCGGATTGCCGATTGGCCGTGACATTGCCTTGTAGGCCGATCGACGGCAGCAGGCCACCCTTCGCCTGATCCGCGTAGGCCCGCGCCTCGTCATAGCGTGCGACGGCGGCAGCGAGATCGGGATTGCTCGTCACCAGACGTTGCTCGAGACTGTTGAGGACCGGATCGTTGAACACCGTCCACCAGGTCCCGCGCGGAATCGCGTCCGAAGGCTGCGCCGGTGCCCATCCGGGCAGCGTCTTGTACTGGGGCGGAACGGGCAGCGACGGCGGATGATAGGGCGGTGCGAGATTGCACGCTGCCAGTGAGCCGAGCGACACCGCCAGCAGGCTCGCACGGACGACTTTTCCTTTCCTGCTCATGCCACTTTGGCCCCCGTCGCCGGAGGCTCGAGCCGGACGGTATCGCCGGCCCGCAGTGTTTCGGGAGGCGCATCGATGACGCGGTCGCCCGGCGCAAGGCCCGCCACGACGTCCACCGCGTCGCCATAATCGCGCCCGAGTTTCACGCTCCGCAACGACACTTTGTTGTCCACCCCGAGAATGGCGAGCTTCGATCCAGCGTTTGTCACGACGAGCGCGGTCGCCGGCACGCGCAGCGCATTGCCCGCCGACGGCATGTGGAAACTCACCTGGCAGTAGGAGCCCGCGCCGATGGCGGTTCCGGGATTGGCGGCCTGGAGCTGGACCAGCATCGTGCGCGTGGCCGGATCGAGCGCGTGCGAGATCGCGGCCACCGTCGCCTTGAATGGCTGGCCCGGGGATTCCGGCAGTGTGAAGTCCGCATCCTGTCCGGCAACGAGCTTGGCGGCCAGCGCCTGCGGCACCTGGACATAGATGCGCAGCCGACGGAGATCGGAGACCTCGAACAGTTCCTGCCCGGTCGATCCCGCGTTGATGAGCGCGCCGATATCGGTTTTCCGAGCCGTGACAATGCCGTCGAACGGGCTGGATATCCGCTTATAGGCGGCGATCGCCTCGATGCCCCGCAACTTGGCCTGCGCCGCTTCGACTACTGCCAGCTTGGCGTCTCGGTCCCCGGCCTTTTCATCGATGACCTGCTGCGAGACTGCGCCGGTTTGCTTGAGCGCTGCCCAGCGCTGTGCGGTGAGATCAGCAAGCCGCGCGTTTGCGCGCGCCGTCGCCAGATCGCCCTTTGCCTGAGCGAGTTGCTGATCGAGATCGGGCGCGTCGATCTCCGCCAGGGTCTGCCCGGCTTTCACCTGGGTGCCGATGTCGGCGGTCCAGGATTTCAGATAGCCGCTGACGCGTGCGAATATCTGCGCCTTATTGAAGGGTTGGACGGTGCCGGGCAGCGCGACGTCGCTCGCGCTCTCGGGCTGCACTTTGGCGAGCGCGACGGTCGGCACGGATTGCGCGCTGGCCCATAGGGCGTTCTGGCTGGCGGAATGGGCTCGGGAGACAAACCCCGAGGTTCCGACGATGGCGGCCAGCGCGAGGCCCGCGGCACCGGCCATCAGGAGAAAGTGCCGACTGGGTGTCTTGGCGGATAGCGAGGACATGGGGATGCTCTCTCAAGATTGAGTCGAAAGGGCGGCGGGTGTGTCGGGATTCTGCGGGGCCTTCCTGGTCCGGGTGCCGTGGACGACGCTGAACAGCGTCGGGACGAGAATGAGTGTGGCGCAGGTCGCGAACATCAGCCCGCCGATCACGGCGCGACCGAGGGGGGTGTTCTGGCTCGTCTCGATCGCCATCGGGACCATGCCGAGGATCATCGCGATCGCGGTCATCAGCACCGGGCGGAAGCGCCCGGCTCCTGCCTCCAGCGCTGCCTGAATCGCGGTGGAGCCGGCCGCTATGCGATCGCGCGCAAAGGCGACGATCAGGATGCTGTTGGCGGTGGCGACGCCCATGCACATGATCGCACCGGTCAGGGCGGGTACCGACAGGGTGGTGCCGGTCGCGAAGAGAAGCCAGACGATCCCGGCTAGCGCTGTCGGCAGGCCGAGCACGATCACCAGCGGATCGAGCCAGGACTGGAAGTTCACGACGATCAGCAGGTAGATGAGTATGATTGCGAAGGCGAGGCCGACGAAGAGCTGCAGATAGGCACTCGACATCGTTGAGACCTGGCCTCTCAGGGCGACGGTCGCGCCTTTCGGCAGATCGTGGGCGGTGTCCTTGACAGCCTTGCGGACGTCGGCGGCGACGCCTCCCAAATCCCTATCCTGGGGCGAGGCGTAGATGTCGATGACCGAGCGCACATTATAGTGCGACACCAGGGCGTTGCTCGGGGAGCGACTGATGCCGGCCAGGTTCCGAAGCAGTTCCGGCGTCTGGCCCGTCGCCCCGGTGGCGGTGAGCGGGACATTCTGAAGGCTGTCGAGCGAACTCACGTCACGCTGGGGTGTCTGGATCGCGACCGGATAGGAGACGCCCGTCTTCGGATCGAGCCAGTAAGTCGGCGAGACCTGCGAGCTGCCCGCGAAAGTCGTGAGCATGGCGTTCGCCGCATCCTTCTCGCTCAGGCCGACAAGGCCGGCGATCGATCGATCGATGTTCACGTTCAGCGTCGGCTGCTGGAACGCCTGCTGGATCCGGGCATCCGCCACGCCGGGGATGGCCTTCATCCGCGCCAGCATTTCCTCGACATATTTCCGATTGGCTGCCGTATCGCTGCCGACGATCTGGAGATCGATCGGCGCCGGCGTGCCGAAGTTGAGGATCTGGCTGACCATATCCGCCGGCAGGAAGGCGAAATCGATACCCGGGAAACGCTTGGGCAATTCCTCGCGCAGGCGCTTCACATAGCCCGCGGTCGCGCCATGCTTCGGCGTCAGGCTGACCTGGATATCCGCATCCTCGGTGCCGATCGTGCCAGAATTGTTATAGGCCATGTTGATGCCGCTGACGCTGAGACCGATATTGTCGACAATGCCGGCCACTTCCTTCGCCGGGATGATCTGACGGATCGCAGCGCCGACTTGATCGGCAATTCTGGTTGTGACCTCGATCCGCGATCCGGTCTGGGCGCGCATGTGGATCCTGATCTGGCCACCATCGACCTGTGGGAAGAAATCCTGACCCAACTGCGTCACGAGCGTCAGCGACAGGAGCGAGATGGCAATGAACCCGACGATCACGGCACGGCTGTGCTTGAGGGCAAGTTGGAGCAGGCCCACATAATATTGGCGGAGGTTCTCGAAACCGGCCTCGAAGCGCCGCTGGGCACTGCCAAGGGCTTGCGACACACGCCCCCCTGCTGCGGCATGATCGCCATGCTGCGGGGGCTTGAGAAGCGCATCGGCCATCGCGGGCACCAGGGTACGCGACAGGATGTACGAAGCGACGAGCGCGAACACGACGGCTTCCGCGAGCGGCCGGAAGAGACTGCCGGCGACGCCGCCCAGGCCGAACATTGGTACGAAGGCGATGCAGATGCAGAGCAGCGAGACGGTCGCAGGTTGGACGATCTGGTCGGCGCCGAGCAGGATCGCCTCCCGCACACCTTCGCCGGCCTCGAGATGGGAGTTGATATTCTCGATCGTGACGGTCGCGTCGTCGACCAGGATGCCGACGGCCAGCGCGAGGCCACCCAGTGTCATCACGTTGATCGTCTGACCAAGGGCGGCCAGCGTCGCCAGCGACGCCAGGATCGAGAGGGGTATCGAGACGGTGATGATCAGGGTCGATCGCCAGCTTCCCAGAAACACCAGGATCATGAACCCGGTGAGGGTCGCCGCGATCAGGCCTTCGCGCACCACGCTCGATACGGCGCTGGTGACGAAGACGGACTGGTCGCCGGTCGACAGCAACTGGAGTCCGGCGGGCAGCGTGCTCTTGATCTGCGGGAGCAGGCTTTTCACGCCCGAGATCACCGCGAGCGTGGATGTCGCGCCCGATTTGATGATGCTCAACAGCACCGCGCTCTGGCCATCGACATGGACGACATTAGTCTGTGGCGGATTGCCATCATGCACGAAGGCGACGTCGCGCATGTAGACGACCGCGCCGTTGACCGTCTTGATCGGCAGATTGTTGAACGATGCGATCGCATCGGGGGAGTCGTTGAGGTTCAGCGTATATTCGAGGTTCCCGATCTTTTGCGTGCCAACCGGGATGATCAGGTTCTGGTTCGCGAGGGCGGTTGTCACGTCGTTGGCCGACAGGCCGTATTGCTGGAGCGCCTGCGGATTGAGGTCGGCCTGAACCTGCCGGACTTTGCCGCCATAGGGCAGGGGGATTGCGGCCCCCGCGACCGAGGCGAGTTGAGGCCGAATGAAGCTGGAGGCCTGATCGAACAAAGTCGTGTCCGACAGCGTCTTGCTTGACAGGGCCAGTTGGAGGATCGGCACGCTCGATGCGTCGAAGCTGAGGATCGTGGGTGGCGTGATGCCGGCCGGCATCTGCTTCAGTACGGTCTGCGACGCCGCCGTCACCTGCGCCAGTGCCGCATTGATGTTCACTGACGGCTGGAAATAGATCTTCACCACGCCGTAGTTCGGCAACGACTGGGATTCGATATGCTCGACGTCGTTGACGCTGGTCGTCAGCGCGCGTTCGTAGAAGGTGACAATGCGCCCGGACATCTGATCGGGCGACAGGCCATTATAGCTGAACACAGCGCTGACGACGGGCACGTTGACGGCGGGAAAGATGTCCACCGGGGTCCGCAGGGCGGCCGACGTCCCAAAGATCAGGATGAGGATCGCGAGGACCACGACGCTGTAGGGCCGGTCCAACGCGAGTTTAACAATGCGGTTCATGAGCCACTCGCGATCTGAAGGATGCGCTGGATCTGCGGAACGAAAGCGACAAGCCTCGCCTGACAGGGGAAGGCCGCGCTCATCGCGTCACCGGGGATCTGTGTCGGCTGGCATTCGCCACGAGCTCGACAAGAAAGGTGCCGAGCGCCCGGCTCGCCGGATCGGGGCCTTCGGGCAGTGCGATGATCCGGATGTCGAGCGACGACAGGCGGAGGGCCTGCACCAGGGCGTCGAAATGACCGCCATCCGGATCATCCGGCTGGCGATGCTGAACGAAGCGCACAGACCCCATGACCCCACCGGGAGAGATCGGGATCGGTCCGGGCGGAATATCGACGATGATGGCGCCGACCCCACGGACGATCCCGAGCAGGACGAGATCGAGGGCGCGCTGGCCCGCCTTGCCGCTGCCGACGATGATGATCTGCAACGGACCAAGGCCGAGCTTGGCTGCCTCGTCCAGGATCCTCTCCCGAAGTGGCGCGAGCGTGATACGGCAGGATTCAAGGTCCGTCTCGAGGCCGGCGAAGGCGCTGCGGGGCACCGCCTCCGCCCAATCCCGCGCCAGATCCTCAGCGTGCGAGAGATCGCCCTTCGCGAAGAGCACGAGCACCAGGGCCTCCACGGCTGCGCGAACCTCGCTCAGTGGGTGCCAGTGTATCACGGATGAGTTTTCGATTCCGCCATCGGCCTTCAATGAAGCTGCGCGAAAAATTCGGCCAACGCATTATACGAATGCACTCATGCATGATATAAATTCGGTCGCCGCTTCGGAGGAAACACGATTGAGCCGGATCGATCTCAACCTCCTCCTCGTGTTCGAGGCGATCCTGCGTGAACGCAGCGTCACCAAGGCTGGTGATCGGCTGGGTCTCAGCCAGCCGGCGATGAGCCATGCGTTGAACAGGCTGCGCCATCTTATGAAGGATCAGCTCTTCGTACGGGCACCCGAAGGGATGACGCCCACGCCCCGCGCGGAGCGGCTGGCCGAGCCGGTGCGCAATGCCCTGCTGGAGTTGCGGAGCGCGCTGGAAGCGGAGGAGTTCGTTCCGGAGGAAACACGGCAGCGCTTCGTCGTTGCCGTCAACAACTACGCCGCGATCGCGCTGGTCGGGCCGATCTTGCGCAAGGCGCGCGCGCTGGCACCGCATATGCATCTGAGCTTCCGGCCGAGCGGCACCCTGGACGTGGCGGGCATGCTGGACCGCGCGGAGCTCGACATCGCGCTCCTCGCCAATCCGCTCAGATTATCGCGTTTCTCGGCCTGCACGCTGATCGAGGACGATTATGTCGGCGTCGTCCGCCGCGGCCACCCCATCCTCGACACCCATCTCGATATGAGCGCCTTTGCGCGCCTGCCCCATCTGACCATATCCTCCAGCGGTGACGATTTGAGTGTCCTCGATGCGCAAATGGACGCCGCAGGCCTGTCGCGCCCTATCAGTGTCGAAGCGCCCTATCTCTCCGCGGGCTCCATCCTCACCCAATCCGATATGATGGCCGTCATGGGACGACAGATTGGGGAGGAATTCAGGCGCGCCTATGCCGTCCAGCTTGTCGAGTTGCCTCTTCAGCCTGCGCCGTTGAGGAGTACGATGGTTTGGCATAGCCGTTTCCAGGACCACGCCGCCCATCAATGGATGCGCGGGACGATCCTGTCGGCAGCCATGGAGCTATATCCCCCAGACCACCGCTCTGACATCCGAAACACGCGGGTTGCCGATCGTTGATTGGGGACCACCATGGCGGGCGTTACGGCGACGGGGATACCGATCCCGCCCGCTCCCCTCGGGGCGATTTGCTTGCCTGCCTCCCTGCGGGCGCCCGTGACAATCCGGCAATGTAAGTCGCAACGGCTTTACGTTCGGACGGGCTGAGCGCGGCGGCAACCTGCTTCATCGACGCATTATGCCCTTGAGGGCTGGCATAATGTTCGAGCCGCGCCAGGATTGTCGCCGCCGGGAGCCCCGCGATTGCGGGAGCATGGATGGCCGGATTTCCGGTCAGCGTGGGACCGTGACAGGACGAGCAGGGAGGTGCTCCGCTCGCATTGCCCTGTTCGACGATGATCCGTCCACTTGGCGAAGGCGAGGCTGCCACCAGCGACAAAAAAGCGAGGGATACCGGGAGGCGGAGATTGCCGTTCATGGCTCCGTTCCTTCTTGGTAGGCCGGCCGGGGCGTTGTGGGTTCTTCAGGCTTCGTTCGGGTTGGCCGGACCGCTTCCGGCCTCGAGCGCGTCGATCGCCCTTGCGATATTCGCCATGTCCTCGGCCGAGAGCTGGAGTGAAGCGGCATCGATCCAGCCGTCGACCTGCTGCGGATTGCGCGCACCAACGATGGCTCCGGTCACGCCTGGCCACGCGAGCGTCCACGCCACAGCCGCCGCGGCCACCGTCGTGCGATGCCGTTCGGCGACCGGCCGGAAGGCGTCCGCCAGCCGCAGGTTGCGCTCCAGCGCCTCTCCCTGGAACAGCGCGTTGCGCGAGCGCCAATCATCGTTGGGCAATGCGGCCGCCCGCTCAGCGGTGAAGCGACCACTCAGCAGCCCCGCCTGCATCGGGCTATAAACGATCACGCCGGTCTCATGGGCGTCGCACCACGGCAGCAAATCCTGCGCGGCATCGCGCCGGATCGCCGAAAAAGGGGGCTGGAGCGTATCGATGTGGCCGAGCCGCTCGGCTGCCTCGAGCTGGGCGACATTGTGGTTGGAAAGGCCGACCGCGCGCACCTTGCCCTCGGCCTTCAGATCGAGGAGCGCCTGCCAATATTCCTCGATCGGGGTGCCGTCCTCGGCCGGCCAGTGCATCTGATACAGATCGATCCGTTCGACGCCGAGCCGCTTGAGCGAGGCCTCCACCTCGCAGCGAATGCTGTCGGGTGCGCCGACCTGACGCGGCGTCGCCTTGCGGTTCTGTTCGTCCCGGATCAGTCCGCATTTGGTGAAGACATAAGGGCGGTCGCCCTCAGGCATCTCCGCCAGCGCGCGGCCGACCAGTTCCTCCGAGTGGCCAAGCCCGTAGATCGCGGCCGTATCGATCCAGTTGATGCCGCGCTCCACGGCGTGACGGATTGCGATCACGGAATCGCGATCGTCCTGTGCGCCCCAGCCAACGGCCCAGTCCGGCCCGCCGATCGCCCAGGCGCCGAAGCCGACGCGGGTGATTTCCATGTCGGTCCGGCCCAGCCGGCGAAGCGGCAGGCTCGTGGACACGGTTGCAATGCCTACGTTCATGGAATGGCTCCATGCTTTGAGAAGGGCCGGCGGCTCCTCGATCAAGAGGGGGGAGACGGGGAAGCCGCTGACCGGGGGGGAAAGAAAGCGCCTTCCTAGGTGAGTCGCTCCAGAATCTTGTCCATCGTGGCGGGATAGTCGCGCACGCGCACGCCGCAGGCATTGTAGACGGCATTGGTGACGGCGGCTCCGACCCCGCAGATGCCGAGCTCGCCGACGCCGCGCGCCTTCATCGGCGAGGATTTATTGTCTTCTCCCTCGATGAAGATGACGTCGAGGTTGGGAATGTCGGCATGGACCGGCACGTGATATTCGGCGAGGTCGTGGTTGACGAAATAGCCGAAGCGGGGATCGACCACGAGTTCCTCCATCAGCGCCGCGCCGATCCCCATCGTCATGCCGCCGAGGCATTGGCTGCGCGCCGTCTTAGGGTTCAGCACGCGCCCGATCGAGCAGACGCTGAGCATCCGTCGCACGCGCACCTCGCCGGTCGCTGCATCGACGCCGACCTCCGCGAAATGCGCGCCGAAGCTGGCCTGGGCATATTTCTTGGTAAGGTCGCCATAGCGCATGCTGTCCTCGGCCGTGACGGGGGCCGAGGCCGCGAGCTGCCGGAGCGATACGCTACGCCCGCCGGCCGAAACCTTCCCGTCGGCGAACTCCGCGTCCGGGCCGAGGCCGGCTTTCCGCGCCAGCATGGAGCGCAGCGCAACGCAGGCGGCGTAGGTACCGGCGGTCGAGCTGTTGGCCCCGAAGGAGCCGCCCGAGCCCGGCGAGGCGGGAAACGCGGTGTCGCCTAGCTTCACCTCCACCGCTTCGAGCGGCAGCCCCAGCATTTCGGCGGCAGTCTGCCCGTTGATCGTATAGCTGCCGGTGCCGATGTCAGTCATCGCGCTCTCGACGAGCAGCGTGCCGTCGGGGCGCAGCGTCACCCGCGTACCCGATGCGAGCACTGGGTTGTTGCGGATGCCCGCCGACATGCCCATGCCGACCAGCCACTGCCCGTCACGCACCTGACCAGGCTTTGCATTGCGCCGCGACCAGCCGAAGCGCTCCGCGCCGGTGCGCATGCATTCGACCAGCCTGCGTTCCGAGAAGGGGCGGCTGGGGCCGGCCTGCGGATCATATTGGATGTCGTTGACGATGCGCAGCTTGATCGGGTCCATGCCGATCTGCTCGGCCAGCTCGTCCATCGCATTTTCGAGCGCGAGCAGCCCTACCGCCTCGCCCGGCGCCCGCATCGCGCCGGCTCTGGGCAGGTCGAGCTCGGCCAACCGTGTCTGGATCAGGCGATTGTCGCCGGCATAAAGCAGCTTGGTCTGGCCCGATGCCTGCTCGCCATGGCCGCCGGGTTGATCGCCGGTGAAGGTTTCGTGGCCCACTGCGAGTAGCTTGCCGCTGCGATCCGCCGCCAGCCGTAGTCGCTGGATGGTCGCCGCGCGATGCGTGGTGTGGTTGAAGATCTGCGGCCGGGTCAGCGCGACCTTGACCGGCCGGCTGAGCTGCCGCGCGGCGAGCGCGGCCACGATCGGATCCGCATAGACCACCAGCTTCGATCCGAAACCGCCGCCCACGAAGGCCGAGATCAGGCGGACATGATCCTCTGGCAAACCCAGGGTCGTGGCGATGCTGCTCCGTGCGCGCGGCAGCATCTGGTGCGCGGTGTAGATGGTGACTGTGTCGCCATTCCATGTCGCGATGGAGGCGTGCGGCTCCATCATCGCATGGCTCTGGTCGGGCGTGGTGTAGATGGCATCGACCTTGAACGGCGCGGTGGCGAAGGCGGCGTCGAAATCGCCCTTGCTGCTATCCTCGCCTGCCGGCTGGGCCGAGGGCTTGGCCGCCGCGAGCAAGAATCGGCCCTTGTCCTGCCGATAGCCGATGCGGATCAGATCGGCGGCGCTGCGGGCCTGCTCGAAAGTCTCGGCGACGACGAACGCCACCGACTGGCCGGATTGCTTGATCTCCGGCCCCTGAAGCTGGGGCACGGCGCTGTCGCCGCTGCCTTGCCTGGCGACATTCTTGTAGGTCAGCACCAGCAGCACGCCGGGCGAGCGCTCGGCATCATGGGTGTCGAGCGTCTCGATTCTACCCTTGCCGATCCCCGAGGTGACCAGATAGCCATAGGCGGCGTTGGGTGCCTCAGCATGATATTCGTAGGCGTAGTGTGCGCCGCCGCAGACCTTGAGCGGGCCATCGATCCGATCATGCGAGTGGCCGAGCACCTTCTGGCGGTCGGTGGGGTTGGGTCCGGCGGGCTGGGTGAAATCCATCGCGGCCTCCCTCAGGCTTCCGTCAGCACGGCGGCGAGCGTGCGGCGGGTGAGCGCCAGCTTGAAGCGGTTCTGCTGGGTCGACTGCGCGCCTGCCAGCACCGCTTCGGCGATCGCATCAGCACCGGACAGCCGCTCGGCTGCCTCGACACGCCACGGCTTCGTCCCAATTCCGCCAAAGGCGAAGCGCTGCACGCCCGGTCCCTTCACCATCGCCACCGAGACGGTCGCAAAGGCGTAGGAGGCGCGGTCGCGCACTTTGCGGTAAAAATGCTTGCCGCCGAGCGGCTTGGGCAGAGAGACGGCGGTGATGAACTCGCCCGCCTTCAGCACATTTTCGATATGCGGCGTTTCGCCGGGCAGCGTGTGGAAGTTGGCGATCGCGATGGCGCGGGTGGTGCCGTCGGGCATCATGGTCTCCACCTTGGCGTCGAGCAGCCGCATCGCCACCGCCATGTCGGACGGATGCTGGCTGATGCACTTGTCGGAAACGCCGAGAATGGCGAGGTTGCGGCTGAAGCCGCCGATCGCCGCGCAGCCCGAGCCCGGCTGGCGCTTGTTGCAGGGTTTGGACGTGTCGTAGAAATAGGGGCAACGCGAGCGCTGAAGCAGGTTGCCGCCGGTCGTCGCCTTGTTGCGGAGCTGTGCGCTCGCGCCCGCCACCAGTGCGCGGGTGAGTACGGCATAATCCCGCCGCACGCGCGCGTGGGCGGCGAGGTCGGCGTTGCGCACCATCGCCCCGATCCTGAGGCCTCCCTCCGCCGTAGCCTCGATCGTATCGAGGCCCAGCCGGTTGACGTCGACCAGATGGGTCGGCCGCTCGATGCCGAGCTTCATGAGATCGAGCAGGTTGGTACCGCCGGCGATGAACCTGGCGCCCGGCGTGCGCGCTACTGCTTGCGCCGCTTCCTGCGGCGTGCGGACGCGCTCGTAGGTGAAGGCCCTCATTCCGCTCCTCCATGCACTTCGCGGATTGCGGCGACGATGTTGGGATAAGCAGCGCAACGACAAATATTACCACTCATGCGCTCGCGCACTTCGGCGTCGGAGAAGACCACATGGTCGAGGTCGGGCGTCACATGGCTGGGGATGCCCTTCTCGATCTCGCCGAGCATCGCGACCGACGAGCAGATCTGTCCCGGCGTGCAATAGCCGCACTGGAAACCGTCATGCTTGACGAAGGCAGCCTGCATCGGGTGGAGCTTGTCCGGGGTGCCGAGGCCCTCGATCGTCGTCACCGCCTCGCCATCGTGCATCACCGCGAGCGTCAGGCAGCTGTTGATCCGGCGGCCCTCGACAATCACCGTGCAGGCGCCGCACTGGCCGTGGTCGCAGCCCTTCTTGGTGCCGGTCAGCGCCAGATGCTCGCGCAGCGCATCGAGCAGCGTGACGCGCGGATCGAGCCTCAGTTGATGGCGGTGTCCGTTGACCGACAGGCTCACGTCAACGGTCGGCGGCGACGGGGCGGTGGCCTTCGACTCCGCCTCGAAGGCCAGCACGGGCGTCGAAACCGTCGCAACACCGACGGCGCCTCCAGCAAGCAGTGCCCGGCGCGTGACGCAAGGAGACAAGGCCTCATCGTCGTAAGGCAAGACGGTGCTCCTTTCGCGGCGATACCTGTTCCGCGAATAGCTCCTCAGCCTATGCAACACCAACCCCCGGGGGGAGACTGGACTTCAATGCCCCCTTGACCGGCGTTCCTCGTGGAAATGCTACAGCCCCTCCCGTGTGCGGATCATCTCGATCAGCTGGCGGAGGCCGGGATCGGTCTGTCGACGGCTGGCGTAGTAGGCAAAGAAGGCTGGCCCGGTGGAGGCCCAGTCCGGCAGCACGATCTCGAGCAGCCCCCGCCCGACCTCTTCCTGCGCCCGTCGCTCGAGCACATAGGCGAGGCCCACGCCGTTGATCGCGGCGCTGATGGTCGCCTCGGTCTCGTTGACCGCGAGAAAGCCCCGGGTATCGAGACGGAGCATCGCGTCGCCATCGCCCAACTCCCACTTGAAGCTCGTATGGTCGCCCAGCCGGACCTGGATGCAGGCGTGGTCCGCCAGATCCTCCGGCCGTTCGGGCCGGCCATGGCGAGCAAGATAGTTGGGCGATCCGGCCACCACCCACCGCAGCGGCCCGGTGAGCGCAACCGCCACCATATCCTCGGGCACGGTCCCGCCATAGCGGATGCCGGCGTCGAACCCTTCCGCCACGATGTCGATCGGCCGGTCCTCCACCGCCATGACGAGATGGACATGCGGATAAGCGGCGGCGAAGGCAGGCAGTACCGGCCCCACCAGCAGTCGCGCTGCGTCGCGCGGAACATTGATCCTCAACTCTCCAGCGGGGTTCTGGCGGAAGCTCTCGATGTCCCCGAGCGCGTCGCCGATCGTCGTGAAGCCCTGCTCCAGCCGCTCGGCCAGCCCCTGGCCGACGGCGGTGGGGACGACGGTGCGGTTGGTCCGATGGAGGAGGCGGACGCCAAGCCGGTCCTCCAGCCGGCGCATGCTGTGGCTGAGCGCCGATGTCGTGACGCCGAGCTCGGCCGCCGCGAGGCGGAAGCTGCGTCGCCGGGCGATCGTCGCAAAGACATGCAGTTCGGCCAGATCCGATCGATTGAAAGCGGGCATTGCGGGACCTTGCACTCTATACGGTACGGGAACGATAGCGAAAACAGGGCCCCGCGTACCGTCTCGCTGCCTATCAAGGTGAGCGCCGCTAGCCTGTGGCTGAGGATCGCGCCGCCGCCGGTGTGAATGGCGGTCCCCCTGGATCGGACTGGGGGTGCAGTGTTGCCGTCCTCAATCCCCGAACGTCGTGATGAGCCAGCGCCGGACGGCGTCGGCGGCTTCATCCGTGATGTCGAGGAAGGTCCTTCGGCCGTCGCCTGTGTCCCTGCGTCGGACGACCAAGCCCTCGGCTTCGAGGCGAGCAAGCCATCGGAGCGCTGTCGTGGCCGCTGCGCCGGACGCGATGCAGGCGCTCGAAACGCCGCGTGCGGCAATTGAGGGTCGTGTCCTCGGCGTCGACATCCCTGCCGGGTCGCGGTTCAAAGGATATGCGGAGGGGCGGACGGCGATCGCGCCCCTGCCGGCCGGCATCAACGGCCATTTTGGGCCCGAACTGCGCCGCTTCGTCCTGATGCAATATCATCAGGGCCAGGTCACCGTTCCGAGGCTGGTTGCACAGTTGCGGGACATCGGCATCGATATCTCGAAGCGGCAGGTCATGCGGCTGTTGACCGCCGGGAAGGACGCTTTTCTCGACGAGTCTCGCGACGTGCTGCGCGCGGGTCTGGCCACTGCGCCCTGGCTCACGGTTGACGACACTGGCGCGCGCCACAAGGCGAAGAACGGCTTTTGCACCCATATCGGGAACGATCATTTCGCATGGTTCGGGACGACGGGGCCGAAGAGCCGGCACAACTTCCTCGATCTGATGCGCTCCGGCCATGCCGACTATGTGATCAACGACGAAGCGCTGGCCTATATGCGCGACCGCGCGCTCAGCGCCCAGGTGATCCAGCTGCTGGTCGACCATCCCGATCGGCACTTCGCCAATCACCAAGAGTGGCAGGCGCATCTCGAGCGGCTCGGCATCGCCGCGCTCACGGTCACGCCCAATCCGCTGCTCATCGCCAGCGAAGGCGCGCTGTGGGGGAGCATCAAAGCCCATGGGTTTCTCGACCGCACAGTCATCGTCAGCGATGATGCCGGTCAGTTCGATGTCGGACGCCATGCCTTATGCTGGATCCATTGCGAGCGTTTAATTCACAAACTCCGACCGGGACCGGACGGCGCAGCAACATGTCCGCGGCCTCGTCTGGGACTTCTACCGCGACATCAAATCCTATCGTGAGGCCCCGTCACCCCGTCGCCGGGCCAGCTTGCGCACACGGTTCGATCGGATCTTTCGCCGCAAAACCGACGCCGTCATGCTCGATCGCCTCCTCAAGCGGACCCACGCCAACCGGCGCGAGGTGCTGATCGTGCTCGATCGTCCCGAAGTCCCGCTCCACACCAATGGATCGGAGAATGACATCCGGTGCCACGTCACCAAGCGCAAGATCAGCGGGGGTACGCGCAGTGATATCGGGCGCGCCTGCCGCGACGCCTTCCTCGGAATCGCCAAGACCTGTGCCAAACTCGGAATCACATTTTGGGATTATCTCGGCGCAAGACTTCAGATCACCGATCCTCCAGGCGTTCCTTATCTGCCCGATCTCGTTACTCGACGCTGCGCTCTCGCCTGAACGCCCGCGATTCTGCCCCCTATTACACGATCGCCAACCCGAAACCGAGCTTCAGGTGCATAATTCAGGCTTCGTGGCCCACCGATCATAACCGGAATTTTCCAGCTCAAAACGGTCCAGGAAGCGGGCAGCAGGCCACTGGGCGGCGGTGAGTCATGATGGATGCGGTGCAAACTCGGGCACAGCGTTTTAATAGAAGCCGCTGCGAGCTCCACGTCGTCGACAGGCTGGAATCCGCGAGAAGCTGCTGATCGGGCGTACTCATGGAGAGGCGCTACCCCAATTGCAGTTACCATGCGGGATGCTATGCTCGCGCCGCAGTGAGCTGTGGGGGTTGTGGTGGTCAACATCCGCGGTGACTTCATCAAATTCGGGCCATTCCAGCTCGCCGCTGGCGACTACAGCCTCACGCGCGTGTTGGCCGACGGCACTGTAACCGAGGTTCCGTTGCGCCCCAAGGCGTTCGACCTTCTGCTCTACATGGCGGAGAATGCCGGACGTCTGATTCCGCCCGAAGAGTTTTTCGATCGCCTCTGGCCCAACATCCACGTCCAGCCCGATGGCCTCAAGGGGCATGTGCTTCACGTCAGGACGGCGCTGGGGGACGATCCCAACGAGCCAACCTTCATCGAAACGGTTCGTGGAAGGGGCTACCGCTTCATCGCGCCGGTGTTCCTGCCGGACGCCCCGGACTGCCGGGATACTGACCGGGACCGCCTGGCGGGGCCGCTCCTGGTCGGACGATCCGCTCCCCGCCGCGAACTCGACACAATGCTCCGGCGCGCGCTTGGGGGCGAAGCGGAGGTCGGTTTCGTCACGGGCGAACCGGGGATCGGCAAGACCAGCCTTTCAAGCGACTTCGTGCGTGCGGCGGCGGCTAGCGGCGCACTCGCGGTCACGAGCCGCTGCCTGCCGGGCGGTGCCGACAGCGACGCCTATTATCCCGTTCTCGATGCGCTGACGCAGCTGGCGCGAGGCAAGGTGGTCGAGGATTTCGTCGGCCTTCTTTCGCGCATCGCTCCGACATGGCTGATCCAGCTCCCCTGGCTGATACCCGCGACAATGGCGGGCGGAACCCGCCAGGAAGTCTTCGGGACGACGCAGCACCGAATGATCCGCGAACTGTGCGATCTCCTCGACATGCTTTCGCGCGAGAGACTCCTTGTCCTGCTGATCGAGGATATCCACTGGGCCGACCAAGCGACGCTCGACCTGATCAACGTGATCGCTGCCCGTCGCCTCCAGTCACGCCTCCTCGTCCTTGCGACGATGCGCGGATCGGGCGACGGTGCGTCTGCACGTGGCGCCAGGACGCTCTGTCAGACCCTGTCGCTCTACCGTCTCGGCACGGAAGTGTCGCTGAAGCCCCTGACCGTCGACGATGTCGCGGAATATCTCTCCGGCGTGTTGGGCTTCGCACCGCCGCACTGTCTTGCGATCCTCCTTCACGAACGGAGCGAAGGCAATCCGCTCTTCATGACCGCGATGCTCGACCACTTCGTTCAGGAGGGGCTGCTCGTCGTCGGCGAGGGTGGCTGGATCATGTCGGATCGCATGGCCGAGGCCGCGATGCGAGCGCCGCCGAGCCTCGCGCACATCATCGAGAGCGAGATCGACAAGCTGGACCCGGATGGTCAGGCGGTTCTCGAGGCCGGGAGCATCTGCGAAGGCGATTTTTCGGCGGCCGAAAACCGTGTGGCGACCGCGCTCGACGAGCAGCGGTTCGAGGCCCTGTGCGAGCATCTGGCGAAGACCACGGCGCTGGTCAGGCGAGCGGACTTCACCACCCTGCCGTCCGGGCGCAAGGTCCAGCGTTACGCCTTCCGCCACATGATCTTCCGCGAGGTCGCCTATGACCGGCAGAGCGCCGCTTGCCGCGCCGCATCCCACCTCGCGATCGGGACAGAGCTCGAGACGATCTACGCAGACGACCTGTCGGCCGGTGCGTCATCGCTTGCCCGCAACTTCCTTGCGGCCGAGCAATGGGGCAAGGCGATCGCCTATCTGCGGCTGGTGGCGCGCAACGCCCAGACCCGCTTTTCCGCCCGCGAGGCAGCGGCCACGCTCGAGCAGGCGCTTGCGCTGACGGTCCATCAACCGGCGGACAAGCGGCTCGACAGCGAGGTCGAGCTGCTCGAAGATCTCGCGCACATTTATGCGGGTTCGCTCGATGCGCGTGCTGGCGAAACCTATGTGCGATTGGCCGAGACTGCAGCCCGCGCCGGTCGGCTCGACGTCGAGTGCCGCGCGCTGCTCGGGCTTGGCTTCACGCTCGCCTGGACCGATCTCGACCGTTCGATGGCGGTGCTGAGCGAAGCGGTCGAGAAGAGTGCCGGCCTGGAAGACCGGGTCGCTCGCGCGCGCATCCGCTCCTTCGGCCATGGCTGGCGCAGCTGGGCTTCGGGCTGGAGCGAGGAGGATGCGAGCGCCTGCGAGACGGCGGTCGAGCTGATCCGCGCCGAGGGCGACCTCGTGAACTTGAACGCGAGCCTCGTCGACTATGCGCTCGTCGTTTTCACGTCATCCAGGTACCAGGAAACGCACGATCTGCTCGGCTCGTGCTTCGACGTGCTCGTCGCCAACGCGCGCGAGCAACGCTCCGACCTGAGCCTGCCGCTCTGGATCTGGCGGCTCGGCCGCCCATGGTCGCTGCTCTATGCGGGGTCGTTTGGCGAGTCGTTGAGGCTGTTCCAGTCGGGTGTCGCAAGCTTCCTCGACAATGGCGACGTCGGCCGAGCCGCGACGCTCCAATTCTACCAGGGCTTCTGCCATTTGCATCTTCAGGATCACGCCGGTGCGCTCGCCTTGTGCGATCGTGCGCTGAACTTCTGTGATGCCCGCGGAACGGTGGGTATCACGCCGAACGAGGAGCAGATCGAGATGGTCGTGCGGGGCCTCGCCGAACTCGGGGCGGGCCGCATCGACGTCGCGATCGACCGGCTGACCGCGGCGGGCGATATCATGCGCCGGCGCAGGACGTTGACGACATGGCACTGGGAGATGGCACGCGAGTGGGGAATGGCGGACGCCTGCCTTGCCGCCGGGTTGCTCGACGCAGCCCGGCGCCATGCGGACCTCTTCCACAATCTCGCTTATGCCATTCGCGAACGCACCTGGCGGGCGCTGGCGAGCGAGGCGGCCGCACGGATCGCGCTGCGGACGGGTGATCTCGCGGCGATGGCTGACAGGCTTCGCGATGCTTGGCAGGAAGCCGAAGCCGGCGCGCTTCCGCTGGTCGCCTGGCGGCTGCACGCCGTCGAAGCGAGGCTGCACGAGCGGCGCGGGAACAGGGAAGGCTTGGAGGCTTCGCGGCGAGCCTGGCAGGACGCGCTCGCGGAACTCGCTGCGACACTGCCCGAAGGACATATCGGGCGGCAGACACTCGCCGGGGCGGAGCCCATTTTCGGTTGAAATCCAGGCGCCCACGCGGTGACGACTAAATCCTAACCGAAACGACACCCACTTTTCTCCGGGCTCGATGATACCAAGGCAGCGTCGTACGCAATTCACCGGTGACGGAGGCGAGGATGTCGCAGCTTATCGTCAGCTTGGCGACCGACATCGATGCGGCGGTCGAGCGCAGGCCACAGGACCGTCCTGGAACGGCCGCCCGCCCATGTCGTCCGGCAACATATCCGTCGCCGGGCGACAACAACTCCACGAACTCGGAGATCCGCTTCGGCCCGTTCCGCCTGTTGCTGAGGGAGCGTCGCCTCGAGCGCAATGGGGAGACCGTGCCATTGGGCGGCCGGGCCCTCGACATTCTCGGCGCGCTCGTGGCGCGCGGGTGAGATTGTCACCAAGGCCGAGCTGTTCAGGGCCGCGTGGCCCGGCATGGTCGTCGGCGAAGGAAGCCTGCGTTTTCACATCGCCTCCCTGCGCAAGGCGCTCGGCGAACGAGCGCAAGGAGGGGCCTATCTGACCACCGTGACTGGCCGGGGCTATTGTTTCACGGCCAAGCGCGCTCTCTCCGGGTTACCCGCTACGACCGCGATAGTGCGGCCCTTCGAGGGCACCCGGCTTCCCGCCGCACTTCGCGGCATGATCGGTATTGAGAATTCCACCGCCGATGCCGCGGCCGAACAGGCTTTCGAGAGCTTGCTGGCCGTCCTGCGCGACAAGCACATGCTGCCCATCTTCGATGGACGCGAACAGCTTGTCGATGCCGTCGCGGAGCTCGCCGAGCGGCTGTTCCGGCGATAGCCGATGCTCGGCATCCTCGCGACGAGCCGAGAGTCGCTCCGGGTGGAGGGCGAGCATGCCTATCGCCTCTTCCTGCTGGGCTGCCCGGCCGAAGACAGAGGCCTGCGCAGAAAGCCGCGAATTCTGTCGAGAAGCGATCCGTTGGAATCAAGCGGGTGGCTATCGCGTGCCGCTTCATCCCGGTCGAGCTGGGCGAGGCCTCGCTGGACCGATCGCTCCAACGCTTCCGCGAGGCGGCCGTCGGCATGGACTATGCTTTCCAGCGTGGAGCGCGGTAGTTCCAGGACATCGCTTACAGTGAGCGCGGTGACGCTGACCGAGCGGGGATCCCCGCTCATCATGCTGATCTCACCGAGATACTCGCCCGGCCCGACCCGTCCCAAGCTGCGGACGAGGCCGCCTTCCTCCCTCCGAGCGATCTCCAATATGCCGGATCGAATGATATAGAGCGACGCGCCAAGGCTGGCTTGTTCGAACAACAGCGTGCCGGGATCGTGGCGGTGCTCGATGAGATCCTTCTCGAGACGTTCGATCTGCGGCGGTGTGAGCGATTCGAAGAGTGCGATCCCCTGCAACAGGCTGCTGTTGGAGGCCGGTTGGCCGTCCAAGATGCCCGCATGGCGGAAGAGGCGGCGGGCCTGACGGAATAGCTGGCTCTTCGAGGTCGACAGGGCCGATGTGTTGGCCACGAAATAGCCGATCGAGAAGGTCGTGATCCTCGTCCCCATCTGCTTGATACGGATCGATGGCGCGGGATCGGCGAGGATCGCAGGGCAGAGTAGGGTGGCCTGCCGGAGGAGTTCTATGAGGAATTCCGACCGCGCCGTGGAATATGTCGGAATCTCGACCGAGGCGGCACGGCGTTCGGTCGGTACGCTCCGATTGATGATCTGGCTCTTGGCGACAATGCTGTTGGGGATGGTCGCGAGGTCCTCGCCGTCCGTCTCTATGCGGATTGATCGCCAGTTCATCTGGACCACGAGGCCTTCCGCATTATCGCCGATCGTCACGCGATCCCCGACATGAAAAGGCTGCTCGATGCCGACCGCGACACCGGAAAAGAGGTCGGCGAGCGTGTTCTGGAGCGCGAGGCCGAGCAGGATCGCGATCACTCCCGACGTTGCCAACAGACCCTTCACGGGCAGGTTGAGCACCGAGTTCAGGATGATCAGGATCGCCGCGAGATAAATCGCGCCCGCCAGTAGATCGGAGAAGAGCCGCGCCTGACGCGAGCGAACGTCTCGCCCGAGCGCGATGACGGTGCTTGTCGCAATCAACCGGGCGCCGATCAGCCACCAGACGACCGCGAGTGCGCGCAGCCATCCATTGTCGAGACGGGCTGCAAGTTCGGCGCTGCCGGGCAGGGGCGACGTGCCTCGCGTGACGAGGCACGCCCCGATCGCCGCCAGCAGGAATGCCTCGACGGAGACCCGCGCTAAGACCGATCGCGAGCGGATGAGCAATAGCGAAACGAGCGTGACCAGGAGCAGAAGCGAAGGGATGAAGTCAGCGTTCATGGCCTAGCTCCCCGCCCGGCAACCGCGGATGCAGACTGATCGAGGGATAGGTGCACAGTAATTGGGCTATACGGCCTCCGCGTCCGGTCGCATCGTCCGGTGGACATTCCGTTCACAATGGTCGCGATCGGGCGTCATCTGCCGGTGGTTATGCAAGACGTGGCGAGCCTGGAAGGAGCGGCCACCGTGCGAAGATGCTGGGCGCGGTCGCGGCGCCTGATCTAGTTTTGTGACCAGTTGAGGGCAAAGAGTGGGCAATCCTCGCGACGGGCCCGGCAGGCCGCGTCGCGAGGTGTCAGGAACCAGGATCCTCTCGTGGCCCAGCACTGCTCAGCTCGAAGCCGGTGACGGGCCTTTGCGCCAGTGCGCGATGCCAGTCAGATAGCCACGCCCCGCCAGGATAATCCGCGGCTTGTGAGAGTGATCCAGCGAAGCGACGTGGACGTTGCCGCCGAGATCGCTGACGAACGCCCTATTGTGTGCGCTGTCGAGTGCCAGTCCGATGCCCTCGTCCAGGTTTGACAGCAGGATCTCCGGAGCGCCCGGGACACCATCCGAGATTGTACACCGGTTGAGCGTGTTCCCGCGCGGCGGATCACCGCGATCGGTCCAGTAAAGCAGGCGATGCTCCTCGTCCCACTCGAGATCGATCGGTTCCGGGAGCTCGTCGAACAGCAACGTGACGTCGTCACGTTGGTCCGGCGCCATGCCCTCCGGCAGCTCGAGTGGGGCGCGGAAGATACGACCCAACCCTGCATTGGGCGGCCCTTTCTGCGTCCAGTAGAGCAGCCCGCGGACGGTATCGATCGCGATACCGACACAGTGGCGACGTTCATCCTTCCGGTCTTCATCCGTCGATCCCGTCTGCAAGAGAACGGTGATCTCGGACCCGTCGGTGCGAGCGCGCATGACCCGCATGCCCTCACGATCGCACCAGTAGATGAGGCCGCGCTCAGCATCGATCTGCATCTGCTTGGGCGTAAAAGTCACCCCCTCGGGAATGACCACGGTCCTGTTGGCGCCATCGAAGTCGATACGCTCGATGAAGCCATCATTCTCAGACCAATCGACGCCCATGTTGGTCCAGTAGATATGCTTGTTGATGTAATCGATCGCGATGCCATCCGGCGTGCCGCCGCAGTCGGCGACCAGCTCGCTAACATGGTGCCCGTCAAGGGAAACGGACAGCACACGGGGCGGCGTCGCTTCGAGCAGAAGAAGATGGTTGGTGTCCTTGCTCATCGTGGATTCCTGCTTTCCTCTGGAGATCGAATTCCGCGTAAGGATGTCGGCCAAGATCGGGCCTGGGCGGGGCCAGCCCTTTTCTACTCTGCGGTCGCTGCCGGGGGCTCCGCCGCTCCGTGGTCGCCTCCGTGAGAATGGCGCTTCTCCAGAAAGGCTGCGATCGCGTCACGGGTATCCTGCGAACGCACCCGCTCGCTAAACTCGTTCATCTCGTCCTGGATGGCGAGCTCAAGACGGGGCCGCAACTGGCGCCGCATCAGTTGCTTGGACGCTCGGAGCGCGGCCGTCGGCTTCTGCGCCAGCTCATGTGCCGTCTTCTCGGCTGCGGCCAGAACCTCCTCATCGGGAACGACGGCGGTGACGAGGCCCATCGACAGAGCCTGCGCTGCGCTGAACGGATGGCCGAGCAGGATGATCTCCGCGGCGCGCAGATAGCCGACCTGGTCGGGCAAGGAGAAGCTCGTCGCGAACTCGGGAACCAGAGCAAGGTTGATGAAGGGATATTGCAGCCGGGCGTGTTCGCCGGCGTAGACGAAGTCGCAATAGGTCAGCATCGTGGCCCCGGAGCCGACCGCGGCACCCTGTACGGCGGCGACCAGCGGGGCGTCGAGCAGGCGCAGCGCCTCCATCAGCTTCCGCTGGGGCCCATCGCCCGAGGTCGGTGGATGATCGAGGAAGTCCTGCAGGTCGTTTCCGGCCGAATAGGTATCCCCGAGTGCCGAGACGAGCACGACCTTCACGGCCATGTCGCGTTGTGCTTCCTCCAGAAGTTCCGCGATCGCGCTATACATGGCCGATGTCAGGGCATTGCGCTTCTCCGGCCGATTGAATTGGATCCGCAGAATGCCGTCCTGGCGATTACTGAGAATGGTTCCCATTTCATAGGCTCCTGATACGCGTGTGATACTCGTTGCCGCCCGATGAGTGGGGCGCTTCAGATGGATCGCAGCTTCAACAGCCCCAGCAGGGTCGCGTCGCGCTCCTTCGAGAGATCCTCGAAGCTTCGCCCGGCAATCTCCTTGGTCACGCCGGCGATCATGGTCTCGCGGAGCGCCGGCGTGATTTCCGGTGTGCCGAGTACCTTGAACCAGGCATTGAGCGGGCCTGTGAATTGATCGAAGAAATGCTCGATCCCGCCCGGCCCGCCGCCGAGATGATAGAGCATCGTCGGTCCCATGACGCCCCAGCGCAGGCCGGGGCCCCAGCTAACCGCCGTATCGGCGTCGGCGACGCTGATGACGTCCTCGCCGACGAGATACACGATCTCCCGGAAGAGCGCGGCGGCGAGCCGGTTGGCGACATGGCCCGGCACCTCCTTCTTCAGCCGCACGGTCTTCTTGCCGAGCGAGGAATAGAAGGCGTCGGCAGCGTCGATGGTCTCGGACGAGGTTGCGCGGCCGCCAACAAGCTCGACCAGCGGAATGAGATGGGGCGGATTGAACGGATGGCCGATCAGGCAGCGCTCCGGATGGCGCGCACACGAAGCCTGCACCTCCGTCATCGTCAGGCCCGACGAGCTCGATGCGATCAGCACGTCGGGAGCGAGCGTCTCGTCCAGCTTGGCATAGAGCTCCTGCTTGAACGGCAGACGTTCGGGCCCATTCTCCTGGACGAAGTCCGCTCCAGAGATCGCCTCGTGCAGGTCGCTGGTGAAGCGGACCCGGTCACGCGACGCGCCCGGCGCGAGGCCGAGTTCGCTGACCTGCGGCCACGCCTCATCCACAAACTCGCGCAACTTGGCTTCCGCGTCGGGCGCAACGTCGGTTGCAACGACGTCAAGCCCCTTCGCGAGGAACAGTGCGGTCCAGCTGGCGCCAATGACGCCGGTGCCGATGATCGCGACGGACCGAATTTCTCTGGCCATGGGATGCATCCTGATCTTGCGGTTATACGAAGGCTCTTGCGGTTATACGAAGGCGCTGAAGCCGGTGATCGCCCTGCCGACGATCAGCGCGTTCATCTCGCGCGTCCCCTCGTAGGAATAGAGCGCCTCGGCATCGGCGACGAAGCGGCCGACCTGCTGGTCCAGCAGGATGCCGTTCGCACCCAGGAGCTCGCGCGCCCAGCCGACGGTCTCGCGCATGCGCATCGTGCAGATGCCCTTGGCGAGCGATGCATGCTCGTCCTTCATCACGCCCTCCTCCTGGAGCTGGGAGAGGCGCAGGCAGGTCGCCTGGGTCGACGTGATGTTCGAGAGCATGCGGAACAGGAGATCCTGCACGAGCTGGAACTTGGCGATCGGCTTGCCGAACTGCTGCCGTCGCTGCGCGTAGCGAACGGCATGCTCATAGGCACCGGTGGCGCAGCCGACCGACTCCCATGCGACACTGGCGCGCGACATGCGCAGCACCCTCGCAGTGTCCGCGAAGCTGTTGGCATTGGCCAGCCGCTGGCTTTCCGGCACCCGGCAGTCGGTGAGCGTGATGTGGCCATTCTGGACGACGCGGAGCGCCATCTTGTGCTGGATCTTCTCGACGTGGAAGCCTGGCGACTTTCTCTCGACGATGAAGCCCTTCACCTGCTGGTCTTCGACATCGCGGGCCCAGATGATCGTGAGATCGCCCCAGGTCGAGTTGCCGATCCATTTCTTCTGGCCATTGAGGATCCAGTGGTCGCCGTCGCGCCTGGCAGTCGTGAGCAGGCCGCGCGACGCGCCGGATCCCACCTCGGGTTCGGTCAGCCCGAAGGAACCCACCTTCTCGAGCGCCGCCATCGGCGGGAGCCATTTCCGCTTCTGCTCCTCGGACCCACAGAGGTAGATCGACCCCATCGAGAGACCGGTGTGGACGCCGTAGAAGGTCGAAATGGACGCGTCCACGCGCGCCATTTCCATCATCACCATGCCCATGAGCATGAAGCTTCGACCCGGACAGCCATATTCCTTCTCGTACGGCAGCCCCATGATCCCGAGAGCCTTGAACTTCGGGAGCAGTTCGAACGGAAACTCATCGCGCTCCCAGAAGTCGGTGATGATCGGAGCGGCCTCGGTCTCCATGAATGTCCGAACTTTCAGTCGAACCGCGTTGTCCTCGGGCGAAAGTGTGTCGGCGACACGGTAGAAATCACCATCTGCCTCGGGCAGCGGCGGGTGCGGATGTTTTTCATCGGTGGGAGAACTGCTCATGCCAGATGGTCCTTGTTTCCAATGGAGATTTCCTGACGGTCACACGGGAGCACCCGCCGGGGCAGGCGCGGCGCCGATGGCACCGTGCTCGATCAAGACCGTGGATTCCTCGGGCGTGAAGCCGAGTTCGAGCAGGATTTCCGTCGCGTGTTCGCTGAGCTCGGGCGCGCGGCCAGGCACGACCTTTCGGTAACCCGACACGGACACCGGCGAATTAACGGTCAGGTTGACGTCGCCGAGCGGCTCCTTCATCGGAACGAATACGTTGTTGGCGAGCATCTGCGGATCGTTCACGATCTCGTGGGCGACCTGCACCACGCCGAAGATGACGCGGCCCTTGTCGAGCACGTCCTTCCAGAACGCGAGCGGCTGGCTCGCAAAGATGGGGTCGAGTATGGCGACCAGATCAGTGGCGTTCGCCGCCCGCTTGCGTGCGTCATCGAATCTCGGATCGGTTTGCAGCTCAGGATGGGCAATGGCCTGCGTGATCCCCGCCCAGTCCTTATCCTGGGCGGCCACCAACAGGAGCCAGCGGTCATCCTTGGTACGGTAGGGATTGAGCAGCGCGTTCGGCGGCGCGGCGCGATCGTGCTGCGGGAAGAACTTGGCGCCGTGCAGACCGCCCTCGATCCAGGCCGCCGCCGCCCAGGCACCCTCGGCGATCAGCGAGGTGTAGACATGGTCGCCCCTACCAGTGCGCTCGCGCGCATAGAGCGCGGTCACGATCGACGCATAGAGCGACACGGCGGTCGCATGGTCGCCGATGCCTGGAATCGGCAGGGTCGGCGGGCTCCCCGCGTCATGGGTGACCTGCATCAGCCCGGTACGGGCCCAATAGGCCGTGATATCGAAGCCGGGCTTGTCCGCCTCGGGACCAAGCGCACCGTATCCAGTGATGTCGGCGTAGATCAGCCGCGGATTGAGCGGGGACAGCGCCTCATAGGTGAGGCCGAGCGCGGCCTTCACCTTGGGCGGATAGTTCACGACCACGACATCCGCAGCCCGGATCAGACGCTCCAGAACGGGACGCGCCTCGGGCGACTTGAGATCGATCGCGATGCTGCGCTTGTTGCGGTTGGTGAGCTGCCAGGCATAGTTGAAGGCGGCGGCCGGATTGGGCGGCAGCTTGTAGAAATAGCGGTAGGGATCCCCGCCATGCGGCGGCTCGACCTTGATCACGTCGGCCCCGAAATCGCTCAGGATCGTGGTCGCGGCCGGCCCGGCGATATAACTCGCCAGGTCAACGACCTTCAGGCCTGAGAAAAGATTCGCTGAAGTAGACATCGAAACTCCCTTCGTTAGGGGATCATTTGCCCACGAAATGGGCCTCTCTTTTTTCGAGGAACGCGGACGTCCCTTCGCGTTTGTCGTCCGTTTGCGCGCAGAGTCCGAACATCGCGTTCTCGATGTTCAGGCCGGCGGAAAGATCGGCGCCGGCATGGGCTCTCATCGATTCCAGGGCGAACCGGACGGCCACGGGCGCGTTTCTGCCGATGGTCCGGATCAGCTGCTCGGCCCGTTCGATGATGAGGTCGGCCGCGACGAGTTCGTTGACCAGCCCGATCCGAAATGCCTGCTCGGCGTCGATCGGCTCACCGGTCAGGATCATCTGCGCGGCCATTCCCCGACCGATGATTCTGGGCAGCCTCTGCGTACCGCCATAACCCGGAACGAGACCGAGCTTCACTTCCGGTTGCCCGAATTTGGCGGACGGCGTGGCGAGACGAAGAGTGCAGGCGAGGGCAAGCTCGCACCCTCCGCCGAACGCGAACCCATTCACCACAGCGATGACGGGTTTGCCGAGCGTTTCGATGCGCCCGAAAATCTGCTGGCCGTGAGCGCTCGAGGCTCGCGCCTCCAGTCCCGTGGCATTGGTCATTTCAGCGATGTCCGCGCCAGCCGCAAACGCCCGGTCGCCGGAACCCGTGATGATGACGCCAATGACTGACGGGTCCGAACCCACGTCTTCCAGAGCTCGGTCCAGATGGTCCAGCAACGCCCTGTTCAGCGCGTTAAGAACCTTGGGCCGGTTCAATGTCAGAATCGCCGCACCGTTCCTGCGTTGAACAAGGACCGGTGCATCGTTGGAGTCGCGTCGATCACTCACGCAGCATCTCCTCTGGCGTATTTTTGTCGCGTTCCACCACCACCTGGCGACAATAGGGTGCAGGCGTGGACCGATATTGCAGGCCCTTGACCCAGCTTTTGGATTCTTGCGTTCGTCGCAGGTGCATGCGTTCCGCATCAAGGGCGCTGGGCGTTGAGGCTGGCGACAGCTCGGCGATGCTGTCCTCGCCTCGCAAGTCATCGAGCACGATCCGGATCTTGTCTTCCGCCGAGAAATGCCGACGAGTCGCACGCCGGATGTCCTTCACCACCTGCTCCGCAGGTTTTTTTTGGGGGCTTTAGGGTTTGGGTCTCGTCTTCGTTCCTTCGTCACTCCGACGAGACCCAAACGCCATGTATCCGCAAGTGTTCCAACAGTTGTTTGGGACGGTCAGTGAAGCTTCACGGGCGGCGCCATGATCCGCCGAAGACGGTCTGCGAGAAGAAGCGTCAGCGCGCGACTCCACCCGATCAGTTCGATTCGGTGCATGAGGTGCAGGGAAACGTAGAGCAGCTTTGGAAGCCGTCCGTGGAGGATTATCTGCGAGCGATCGGCGACGGGGACTTCACCGGCTGCCGGCTCTCGCCCGAGGGAGACCAGTGTTCCTCGCGGTTTGTAGGCAAACGGCCCTGGATCCTTCGAGGGCGACCGCAGGGCGCGCGTAAGATAGGCGGCTTGCTGGTGAGCCACTTGGGCCGTCGCGGGCAACGGGCGTTGGGTCTTCTGATCAAGCACGCAGGCACAGTCTCCGAGCGCGTAGACCCCGTCCACCCCCGCGCAGCGCAGGTGGTCGTCGCAAACGATCCGACGCGATCGATCGACCTGCACTCCCGCGAGGCTGGAGGCGAAAGGCCATCCGATGACTCCCGAAGCCCAGACCTTCACAGCGCAGGGCACGGTCTCGCCGCCCTTCAGGATCAGGCCGTCCGCTGTCACCCTCTCGACCCCTGCGTTCAGGCGAATCCGCACGCCCAACCGTTCGAGCGCCTCCGCGGCGAACTTTGACGTGGCGGGATCGCAGTTGGGGAGCACACGCGCCGCCATGTCTACGACCGTGATGTCCAAGCCCTCGACAGGCATCAGTCCGCCGAAACGGTGCATGGCACCGATCGCGTGGTGCAACTCGGCGGCGAGTTCAACCCCGGTGGCCCCTGCGCCCACAATGCCGATGCGAAGCCGCTCGAGCGCGCCGTCCGCGACCCTCACGGCCTGTTCGAGGACACGGTGCTGGAAGGCGAGCGCCTGCTCGCCGCTATCGAGCATGTGGCAATGCTCCGCGACGCCAGGCACACCAAAATCGTTGACCTGCGATCCGAACGCGAGAACCAATGTGTCGTATTGGAGTCGGCGCTCATCGAGGAAGGCTCGGCCCTCGGAATCCTTGACCGACGAGATCGAAATGGTTCGGTTTGCCGGGTCGAGAGAGGTCAGAGCGCCGAGACGGAAGCGGAAGTTGTTCGCCTGGGCGAGCGCGAGGTAGGAGGACTCATCCTCACCCGCGCCGATCAAACCTGCTGCCACTTCGTGGAGCCGTGGCTTCCACAGATGACGGGTGGCGCAATCGACCAGAGTCACCCGCGTCTTCGAGCCGACGGAACGCCGGCCAAGCGCGGCGGCTAGCTCCACACCTCCCGCGCCGCCGCCGACGATGACCATCTCGCCGCTGGGTCCGGACGCGCTCACCTGCCGGCCTCGAGAGTGAGGAGACGGCTCTGCCAATTCGGCCTCAGCAGCGGACGCGGCCGTGGGGGCACTTGCGGCAGGCCTGGAGCTTCAGGCGCGTTCCCAGGCGGGCACTCCAGGGACGCGGGGGGACGTTCGGTGGTCACGCGAGACCTCCTCCAGCTACGCCACTCTCGCGGTCCAATCCGCGCGTGACTGCTGCGGCGTGCTACTAGAACAAGTGCTGGCGCGTGATATTGCGGGCCTCTGCTACTACTATTGGATTCCTGCTGTCGCCACTGGCGAGCGGGTTTGTCGCGCGCGGGCTCGCATTCCAACCAAACGGATGCGGCGGCGGGGTCTCGCCTTCAGCCCTTTCCTGTACCGCTATCGAAATCTTGCCGAACGCTTCTTCGGAAAGCCCCAAAGGCCAAAAGGATCGCCACACACCACGACAGGCGAGCCGACAACTGCTTCTCCTCCATCAAGGCCTTCTCGGCGCGCATCTGGAACTGAAGTGACGAGTCTGACTAAGAGAATTGAACATCGAAGATTTCGATGTCGATGAGAGGTGTCTGGTCAAGTGTCCCGTCGGCGCGCCGGGCCTGCATGCGTCGAAGGGTGGGAATCCTGATTCCGTCGAAGCTCTCGTAGTTTGAAAGGGATTCCACGATCTGTCCTTGATGGTACGGAAGGAATCGATGCTCGATCTGGTGGATCAGGCCTCGATTGTCGATGGACAGCCAGCGTTCCGCAGTGATCGGATCCAACGTCTCTGGAAGCTCCATCCACATGCGACGATATTGGTTTCGGTCGTTTGCACGCGGTTCTTCGCGGGTTTCGCCGCCGAGCGCGAGCACGAAGGGGCCGATCACAGCGCCCCATATCAACGCGCCGACCAGGAACATGCGGTCGAGCGTCTCGAACGGTTGGCGTTCCCCGTGCTGCGCCAGCGCCGCTACGGGGGCATCCTGCGCCGAGATCAGTGCACCTGACATGTCCCTGAATTCGGCACGTCCCGGCGAATATACGCCGTAGCGCGTCATGTCCGTCGAGCCGAACACCTTGGCGAAGGGGCGGTGCGTCTCGCCTTCCAGCACCACCTCGCGAAGTGTCGGCCGACTTTTCGGTGTGGTGACAAGCTGATAGCCGCCGACTTCGACGTAAGGCACGCCGAGGGGAGGCCTTCCCTCCGAAGCGGGCAATATTTCTCCGCTTATGGAGACATGGGCGGAGAATCGGGAGATGCTCCGCCAACGGTCAGCACCGCCATGGGCGTGGATTATCTGCTCTACGAGCTCCATCTGTGGATCCCCGGCCGATCGAACACCTGCGCAGCCGATCGCGTCCTTCGATCTGCGCCTCTCGTCCGACATAAATGCGGGATTGGATAGGTCGTTCGTGCGGTTTCTTGAAACCGTTTGCGACCTCACGGCAGCAGGCAAAGCGCCGCTCTCTCACAAGTTCTGTTAACGTCTAACGGGCTTCCGTCGCGGAATCTGGTCATCATCGCCGACAGCACTTGGTCGTCTTCGGTCGGTCGGGTTGAGTGACGCAGGAGAAGGCAATGTTTTCCGATCTCGCGTTCGCCACCACGTCGGACGAGCGTGTCGCGCCTGACATGGCTCCGAACAGTCTTGCCGACAGTCTTTTGAGCCTGCTCGACCTCGCAGGGGCCGAGATGGAGGGGGACGTTGAGAGAGCGAAACTCACGATCCGTCGAGCCTCATTGATGCTGCGTGTTGAGCTGGAGCGACGCAGCAGCGCCACGGCACGCGACACCAATTCCGGCAAGCTGGCGGCCTGGCAGCTGAGTCGGGTCCGCAGCTATATCGACGAGCATCTTTCCGAGCGCATCTCCGTCAAGGATTTGAGCGCGGTGGCCCGCCGCAGCACCGCCCATTTCTGCCGCGCCTTCAAATGCACCATCGGCGAGACGCCCCACAGCTACATCACGCGACGGCGCGTCGACCGGGCTCAACGGATGATGCTCACGAGCGACCACCCGCTCAGCGAGATCGCCTTGCAGTGCGGTTTCTCGGACCAGGCCCATTTCTGCCATCGATTCCGGTGCGCGAGAGGCCAGAGCCCCGCAGCCTGGCGCCGCGAGCGCCTCGAAGTGCGGGGCGTCGTCCCTGTCGGAGGTCGCTTGACGGCGATGAACTGACTGTAGCGTTCGGCGTCACCTCAGATCATCGAATAGATCTGCCGGACGAGGGCACAGGATGGTGCCTCAGGAGAGCTGGTCGGCGTGGAAATAGCGCCCGGCATCGGCGATCGTCGATCAAAGACGAGCGTGCCACGAGTGCGCCAATCACCAAGCCCAGTTCGATCCGATGGGTCCCACTTTTTTGTGGCGCCGGTTTCGATACGACCATGGGGATCGTTGATGCGCTTTGCGAAGTTCATCCTGGTCGCGGAGTATCTTCCGGGGGTCAAGAATGGGGCAAGCCATTCGACGTCGTTGAACCGACGAACCGGGCGATGGTAGCTCAAGCGGCGGAGGGCAGCGGCGTACATCTGCTCCGCATCCGCGAGGGGGGCTTGGGCAGGGACGGTCAGGCCCATGCTGCTGAAGCTGATGACACCGTCGTCCGTGTCGACGCCGCATCCGACGGTTTGACGCACATGGTATCGGGCACGTTTCATGATTTCATCTCCGGAACAAATAGATATTGCGCGGAGACGGGGGATGCTTGCCTCGCTGCCGGTCTGCTCGACGAGGCGCAGCGTCATGCCGAGATTTTTCATGACCTTGCCTATGCCATTCGTGAGCGGACATGGCGTGCTTTGGCGAGCGAGACGGCTGCACGCATAGGGATACGAATCGGCGACCTCTCCACGGCTTCCAGTCGGCTGCGGGAGGCCTGGAAGGAAACGGAAGCAGGTGAACTCCCGCTCGTCGAATGGCGTCTCCATGCCGTCGAAGCCAAGCTGCACGAGGGAAATGGCCGCCGCGAGAGCGCAGCCGTGAGTCAACGGGCATGACGCGAGGCCCTGCAAAGGCTCTCCGATGCGCTTCCCGCTGAACATGTGGGCAGGCGGACCGTTGCCGCCGCGAAACCCATCTTCGGCTGAAATGCCTCCCGGCTGGCGGGCGACAACCAAATCTCAACAGAAACGAAACGCGGCGGGGATTAGCGCTCTGCTAAGATCGTTTCTTCGACGGGTAGCGAATGAGCAGAAGCGGGACGTACCACCACTTTACTCGGCTTGCGGCGGACAAATCATGTCGACGTGGATCGAACCCAATTTCCGTCTCCCGGACGTCGCATCGGCGGCGCAGCAGGACGCGGAGCCGACGTTCGCCTCTGCGCACATGGAGGCAGGTCCCGAGCTCCACTTCGGCCCTTACCGGCTCATTCTGAGAGAGAGGCGGCTGGAGCGAGACGGGCTGCTGGTGCCGCTCGGCGGGCGTGCGATGGATATATTGAGCACGCTGGTTGGCCGTGCCGGCGAGGTAATCACCAAGAGAGAGCTCGCCGAGGCCGCCTGGCCCGGCATGATCGTCGAGGAAGGCAGCCTTCGTTTCCATATAGCTTCGCTCCGGAAGGCGCTGGGTGAGAGCGCCCAGGAGGTCGGGTACATCACGACCGTCGCTGGGCGTGGCTATTGTTTCACCGGACAAATCTCATGGCCTGATTCAACCGGCGCTACCTGGGGCGGGTGGGTTATGGATGGCCCGAAGTTGCCCCGTCCGCTCCGTCGCACGATCGGAAACGAGAAGGCGCTTGCAGAGGCTGCTACCGCACTCGTCGAACGCCGCTTTCTGACACTTGTCGGGCCGCCGGGGATCGGCAAGACGACGCTTGCCATGCAGCTCGGGCACCAGTTGGGCCACATGTTTGCCGAAGGCGTGGCCTTCGTTGATCTCGCCGCGATCAGCGTGCCCAACATGGTCCCGAACGCCGTGGCGGCAGCCGCCGGCCGGCTGCTGCCGACTGAGCACCCATTCGAGAGCCTGGTTGCCTTTCTTCACGGTCGCCGGATGCTGCTCATCTTCGATGGCTGCGAACATCTTGTCGATGCGGTGGCCGACTTGGCCGAACGACTGTTCAGGCGTCTTCCGGTGCTGGCAATCTTGGCGACCAGCCGGGAGTCGCTGCGGGTTGATGGCGAGCAGGTTTACCGGCTCTTTCCGCTGGCGTGCCCGCCCGAGCGGGACGGACGACTGGCCGCGGAGGCCTTGGGCTATGCTGCGGTGCAACTGTTCGTGGATCGGGTCCAAGCCAATCAGCTGGGCTATACGTTCTCCGACGAGGATGCTCCGCTGGTATCCGAAATTTGTCGTAAGCTCGACGGAATTCCCCTGGCGCTGGAGCTTGCTGCGAGCCGCGTGCCTTCCTACGGAATCAAGCAGACTGCCTCTCTGCTGGATGGGCACTTCCGTCTGCTCTGGCAGGGCAGGCGAACCGCGCCTCCTCGTCACCAAACGCTGAGCGCGGCACTCGATTGGAGCTACGATCTGCTTTCAGTGCCGGAACGGCAGGTTCTCCGGCGCGTGTCTGTTTTCGTGGGCATTTTCATGCTTGCAGGTGCCAAGGCAGTTGCAACGTGTGAGGGCACGACGTCGGATGATGTTGTGCGGTTGTTGGCCGATCTGGTCTCGAAGTCCCTCCTCGTTCTCGATGAGAATGAGGAGGGGGTTCATTATCGGCTGCTGGATACGACGCGGGTCTATGCGTTGTCGAAGCTGCTGGCGACAGCGGAGGCGCAGACGATCGTGCGACGGCACGCCTTGTTCATACGCGACAAGCTCGAGAAGGATGCCGGGCTGGACGCGTTCTTCTCACGGCCGAACATCAATCCCTATGACGACCAGATTGGCAATGTCCGTGCTGCCCTGCAATGGAGCTTTTCAACCGGCGAGGACGACGGGCTCGCGGCGTCGCTGGCTGCTGTGTCGGCGCCTCTCTTTCTCGAACTGTCTTTGGCGGACGAATCGCGCGAATGGGCTGAA
>Ga0070730_10000563_pt1 | contig 41821 bp, 24 predicted proteins | sample Coa_R1_3_FD_66447 | JGI IMG/M metagenome (GOLD analysis project Ga0070730, IMG submission 66447) | Surface soil microbial communities from Centralia Pennsylvania, which are recovering from an underground coalmine fire - Coalmine... | ecosystem: Environmental > Terrestrial > Soil > Unclassified ...
GCTGGCGCGCTTCCCGAACGCCCCTTGGTAAATGACTTCGTCTCCCCGCGACGCCATCGCCACCACCCCCGGTGCCTTCTTCTGCTCCACCGCCTCCCGCAGCACCAAGTCGATCGAGTTCCCCGGCTTCATCCCGCTTCCCGCAGCCAGCGTCAGGATCACCATCCCCGTCAGCGCCGCTGCCACCAGCAAGCCTCGCCGCACCGCCCCTCGAACCGCCTTCATCCTTTTCATTCCCGCCCTCTCAGTTACGTTCAGTTGCTCGCGCATGACGATCATCAAAACTTCAACTTCTTATTTCGCCTGCGCTAGCCCCGCAAGAACTGCAGCAAGTTTATCGAGTATCTGGTTCCAGCCCTCTAATTGACCGCTATTTTTCGCGCTCTCCATGGGTTCATTTCCAAGGAAGGTGAGTTTCGTCCGGCCGTTTCCCAGACCCTCAAAGAGGGTCACGTCGTACGCACCGTCGATCGCCTCATGTTCTATTCCTAGCTGCGCAGGATCAATCTTGTTGCCCTTCGAGTCGGAAAAGTACATCAAGGAAACGATCTTCTCGTAGGGAACAATCTCGTAGTATTCAACCGCATTCCAGAACTCCTGCCCATCTGGAGATCTCATGCAGCAGAGAAATTTCCCTCCCATGCGAAAATCCATCTTGCAAACCGGCGCAGTAAAGCCCTTCGGGCCCCACCACTGCATCACGTACTTCGGGTCTGTCCACGCCTTCCAAACTAACTCGCGCGGGGCATCAAAAACTCTTGTAACGACCATCCGCGGAATTTCGCTAACCGTGTTTTCTGTCATCTCCGACCTCCTCTTTCTTCATTTGTTTTACAACTGCATCCAGTTTGTCGAAACTCTCTTCCCAGAATCGGCGATAGCTAATCGCCCAGTCGCTGACTGCCTTGATCGACTCTGGCCTAAGCTTGCAAATACTCTCTCGTCCACGCTTCGTCTTCCTCACAATCCGCGCCCGCACCAGGTAGGCGATATGTTTGGAAATCATCTGCTGCGAGAGTGCAAAGGGTTCCGTCAAGCCGTGCACAGAAGCAGGCCCACGGGAGAGGCGCTCGATCATCGCCCGCCGGGTTGGATCAGACAAAGTCGCAAATGTTGTACCCAATTTATCCACAACCATATGGTAGTGGATTGATCTTGAATGTCAATTGATATTCTCGCGAGCCAGATTTCCATTCCCTAGTCTCTGAACCCTCACACCGGCGCGTGGTAGATCGCCAATGCACTCCTGAACAGGATCGCTACCCTTAAGTCCGCTTGTGTGAGTCGATCGCAGAAACTACTGGATTACGGGCAACACGCAATTGGGTGCGCCCGGGGCCGTGGGATGCACACGAGCAATGTCTCCACGTAGGAGTGATCATCGACTGTTCTCACCGGTATCAGATTCGGTTTAGGGAGCGTGGGCGGCGATGGCGCCGATATCTGCGATGTTGTCGCCTTTCTTGAGCGATGGGACCGCGTTGACATGGAAAATCACACCGGAGATGGGAGCGCGGACTTCGAGTGTGACTTTGCCGAAATAATCGGTAACAAACCCGATCTTCATGCCCTCTTGGACATAGGTGCCACGCTTGACAAGCGGGTACCAAATGCCCGGGCCGTCGGATAAGACATCCACGACTCTGTCGAGCCAGACGGGATTCTCGATGGGCCGAGGGTTTCCCGAAAGCATCTTGAGAGCACGCATGGTGCTGAGTGTTCCGTCGACGAGAAGGGCCACGTCATCGGCTTCGACCGTGCCGGCAGAGCCAGATTCGCCCGCGCGAGATGATCACTTCGCTTCGCACCGCAACGCAAGCTTTGAAAGATGGTGAAGTCGTATGCATCTTCCCCGAAGGGCACAGATGACGCAAATCGGACAAGTGCTGCCGTTCCGTATGGGGAGCTTTGCCTTATCTCAGACGCCTCGAGAACAGCTCAATGGCAGGGAAAGCCCAATCCCAAACGGGTTCCGCTGGTAGTAGTGGCGCAGGTGCTGCGACTGTACCGCGATCGCTATCACGATTTGAACGTGCGGCATTGTCACGAAAAGTTGCGCGATCAGCATCGGATCGAACTCAGCTGTGGGTGGGTGAGCAGGCGTTGCAGGGCGCCGGGTTGGTGGGGCGCGGGCGCAAGCGAGGGGTGCATCGCAAACGGCGGGCGCGGCGGCCCTTGCCCAGGATGCTGCTGCACATCGATGGCAGCGGCATCGTCGGTTGCAGGACGAGCGCGGGTACGCCCTGATCGTGATTCTACAGGACGCCACCAGCGAGATTGACGACAAAATGCGGCGCGAACGGGCTGTGGAGAAGGCGCGAGGTGGAAGGTCATAAAGCCAACTTTCCCGCCTCACTTGGAAATCCCGCAAAAGCGCGGGATTCTTATTTTCCCACAGCCTCAACGGCTGCTGGTCGTTTAACTCAAACCGGACAACTCACGTGCTAAGAAAAACCGGACATCTTCACTTGCTACGAATAGTAGAATTTGGAAGTTTTTGCAGATATTTTCTGTGGGAGCCTATCGCTACTCCAAAGTTGCAATGGCAAAAACGCTCATTGATCTCTGTTCTCAGTTTCGTCGAGTTCCCGGATTCTCTCGATCCATTCTTCACCGAGTTTGGTCAGCTGTACAAACTTGGCCAATTCGACAGAATTACCTTTCATGAAACGAATGTGCTCACCAGGCCGCATCGAGATGAGTCTGAGCGATCTCAGTCTCCGCAATTCGGTGCGTAGCTGAAAAGTGCCGTTGCACCTGGAACCATCCTCTCTCGCCAGTCGAAATAGATGTAGTCGCTCGTTTTCCGGAAGCAGGAGCGGTAACATGGACCGCATGATGTATTTGAGTTGCGCCTCTTGCTCTTCTTGCTTTTCCTTCACTCGTTCCAGCATTTCCAGCCTGAAACCAAACATTTGCAGCAGTTTCAAACGACTAAATTCCTGTGGATTCATCAGAAAAAATGCAAGAACCAGGACGATCACGATAATAGTGATATTTATCGCGTCAATCCGTCGTTCCGCCGGGAGATGTCCGGTAACCACAGCTGTTGTGTAGGCAAGCACTCCGATAATGAGAAGAATCGCGATGATCACGCGAGGCGTTGATACGGATTCGGAACCCTTCGAACTTGCTTGGCTATTCATCAGGCACCTAGGATCGAGGACGCCTCAAAGACGCTTAGGGCAAATTATACTGCCCTTGTCCAGAACTTGTGAGTTCACGGTTTGGAGTGCTATAACATTTGCGGCAATCGTCGGATCGCTTGGGAAATAGGGCGTGAATTCGCCCGCACTTTCGATCGTGAGCAACATCAGGCAGGCTTTTCTCGCTTATTTTCTGGATTCGAATTCGAAGAGTCGGATGAATCAAGCGTGGTAATCGCAACCCCCAAGAACGACTGGATCATACGGTACAGACTCAAGACCAAACCTCGCTTCCGGCTGTTCTGCTTTCCCTATGCAGGCGCCGGAGCGTCCGTCTTCAATGGCTGGGATGGAATCTTGCCCGAGGCAGTGGACATCTGTTCGATTCAGCTGCCAGGGCGGGAAACTCGCCGAAAGGAGACGGCTTATACACGTGTATTCCCGATGATTGACGCATTATACGAAGTCCTCGAGCACTATCTCGAATTGCCGTACTCCATCTACGGACATAGCATGGGCGCCTTGCTTGGGTTCGAGATCGCCCGGGAGTTCCGCCGTCAGGCAAAGCCTTTGCCGGTTAGTCTCCTCATTTCAGGTTGCCGTGCTCCCCAACTCCGAGATCCTCATCGGCCAATGCATCAATTACCCGACCCTGAGTTTATCGGCAGACTCCGCCAGATGGATGGAACGCCAGAAGACGTCTTGCGCAACCGCGAACTCATGGAAGTGTTACTGCCCGCTTTGCGCGCAGACTTTGCGCTTTGCGAGACCTACAAGTACTTGGCCGAGCCTCCATTACCCGGCGCGATATGCGCCTTTGGAGGAATGGATGATCCACGGGCCACCCGAGACCAGCTCGCGGCTTGGAGCCAGCAGACTTCTGGCTCTTTTAATTTACGCATGCTGCCTGGCAATCATTTCTTTGTTCGCAACCCTAGCACTCTTTTCTTAAGATTCATCTCGCAACGCTTGGAAGAAGACTTACGCCGCGCGTCAGTTTGAGGTCACAACGTGGAATTGACTTCATCACCTAACAAAGTGCAATCGAGGAAGGTGAATGACGTCCCGCGTTTGGTCGATTCCCCCTTGCTCGTTTTAGCTGCTCCCCGATCATTCTCCTCGGTTGTCTCCACCATGATTGGGCAGCATCCTCAGATGTATGGTCTACCCGAGCTGGAATTGTTCAGCGCAAACACCATCGCCGAATGGTGGCAACTTTGTTCAGTCGCCACTTTTCCACGGGCTCACGGGACACTCCGGACGATTTCGCAGTTGTTTTTCGGCGAACAAACTGAGGCGAGTGTACGGCGCGCCCGTGGCTGGTTGTGGCGTCGGTCTCATTGCACTACTGCCTTCCTGATCGAGATGTTCGCTAAGAAAGTCGCTCCTTGTGTCGTCGTTGAAAAAAGCACCACGACGGCCTATGAGATCAAGACCATGCGACGGGCACACCGCATGTTTCCCGAGGCGCGCTTCTTGCATCTGGTCCGGCACCCAAGAGGCCAGGGCAAATCGGTTCTGAAATTCTTGGAGCAGCGAGAGAAAGACGGTCCTGTTTCCGGCAGACATTGGATGCGCCGACTCGCTTCCAAGCCGGTTTTGGACTCGGAATTTGCCCTCGACATGCCCAGACCACCCGTCCCCATCGATCCACAAAGAGCGTGGTACACGCTCAACAACAACATCAACGAGTTTCTGAAGGCTGTCCCTGAGGAGCACAAGCTGCTTGTGCGCGGAGAAGATGTATTGGCGAATCCCAACCGCGGACTCGCGGAGATCGCCAACTGGATGGGCCTGCGAACAGATTCAGAGGCCATCGATGCTATGAAGCATCCGGAGCGATCACCTTATGCGTGTTTCGGTCCGCCCGGCGCACGCTTCGGCAATGACCGGCTTTTCCTCGAGAGCCCGACCCTTCGTTCCGAACGCGCACAGTCGCACAGCCTCGAGGGCCCACTGGACTGGCGGAGCGACAAAATGGGTTTTCGGCCCGAGACGAAAGAGCTTGCAAAAGAATTCGGATATGTGTAGAACCTTGGCTATTTATCCGTTCTGACTTTCTGGCCCCGAATCCTCCACCATGCGTCCATAGAAAGGAATACCTGATGTACAGAAGCCTAAGTGCCCGGCGGCCCCGAATAGTGAAGGTGCACGAACGAGTTTACTCGGCTATAGATTATGCAATCAGCAACGTACTTTTTGTCATTACAGACGAGTCCGTCGTTGTTATTGATACGACCGAAAGTATGCGTTCGGCGCGTGCCGCATTGAAGGAATTCCGGAAAATCTCCTCGCTACCTGTCAGCCACATCATTTACACGCATTATCACGGCGATCATATTCGCGGGGCAAAGGCATTTTACAATTCTGATACCACAGTCATTTCGCAGGAAGGATTGCCTTCAGAGCTCGCGCAACTGGGCCGCCTGCTCCCTTTTAGGAAACTTGCGGATGATCTTCAGTTCGGGCTCTCACTGGACATGAAGGAGCGCGGGATTTCCCTCGCCGGGCATGCCGTTGATGGCTACGTCCCCCCCAATTTTACATTTGGGGAAGAGTTCAGCTTTGAACATGGTGGCGTTGCATTCCAGCTCTATCACACAAAAGGAGAGACCCACGATCATTTGATGGTATGGCTTCCCCACGAAGGGATTTTGTTTCCTGGTGATTTGTTCTACTCCAGCTTCCCGATGCTCAGTAACCCGATGAAGCCCGGCCGCCCGATCGTGGATTGGGCAGATTCTCTGAATCGGATGCTCGCCCTGCACCCAAAATTTCTTGTGCCTTCTCACAGCCAACCACGCGAGGGATCCGAGCACCTACAGTCGGTTCTGACCAATTACGAGCGCGCCATTCGCTACGTTCACGATGAGACCGTCCGCCTTATCAATCGAGGATTTTCGCTAGAAGAGATCCGCGAACAGTTACGGCTGCCCGATGAGCTGGCCAGACTTCCTTATCTGCACCAGGGCTATGGCACGATCCGATGGGCAGTAAATGGAATTTACGCGCACTATACCGGCTGGTACGATCTGAATCCCGCTACGCTGAAGCCAGCTCCCCGCTATGCTCGGGATCGTATTCTTGTAGAGGTGAGCGGCGGTGCGGAGCCTTTGATCATGCGGGCAAGACAATCGTTGAACACGGGCCATCCGCAGCTCGCCTTAGAACTGATTGACGTGGTCATGAACGCGCAGCCAGGCAATAAAACCGCTCAAGCACTATGGAGTGAAGCTTTGGAACATTTGGGCGCATCGACTCGCAATGGCGTAGAGCGAAACATTTATCTTGCGGCTGCCCGCAGACCTCTGGCTTGGCCGAAGCGGCGAAGGCCACTGCCCCCACAGTCAGCCCATAATGGCGGGTATCGCAAAAGCATTCCCCGCGATATGGCGCACAAGCAAGAATCGTTTGCTGAGTGATGAACGGCACTTCAGGTTTTCGTTTGGCACACGACAACGGAGAGGGTCGTAGGCAGTTTCGGTGCGCGCGTTCAGTAGACGAACGGGTGACCGCTTCGTGGTCGCTCGATGAGAGTGCCGTCGCGGCAGGCGACTCCGCGGGAACGACTCAAGAGTCATTCACACAGTAGGAAAACCGTTGCAGCCATACAAAAAACTCGCCGCCAAATGGCATGAACCGGCCATCTACAGAAATACAAAAGCGGAGTTGTGGCGGCGCCAGAACCCGCAGATCATTCCGGTCAATCGCCACGTCTACGCTGCAGTGGGCTATGCCCTGAGTAACGTTCTTTACGTGGTGACCAACAAGAGTGTCGTCGTAATTGATACGACTGAAAGCCCCGCTACAGCCCGCGCTTGTCTAAGGGATTTCAGGAAGCTGTGCCGGCTCCCCTTTTCTAACGTGATCTATACCCATTTTCATGGTGATCACATTCGCGGTGCGAGCGTATTCTGTAATCGATTCACGAAGGTCATTTCGCACGAACTATTGCCGCAAGAACTCGCGGAGGTTCAATTGCTCCGGCGACACCAGAGCAAGGTTGCCAGCCTTCAATTCGGGCTATCCCTCCGTCCTGAGCGCCGCGGAATCACTTTTGCGACCGATAAAGAGGACGGCTATGTGCCACCCGACATCACTTTTGGCGAGTACTATCTCTTCAATGAGGGAGGTGTGAAGTTCGATCTCTACCATACGTCTGGCGAGAGCCCTGATCACCTGATGGTTTGGCTGCCAGATCAGCGAACACTTTTTCCTGGAGACTTGTTTTATGGGGCGTTCCCCATGTTGAGCAGTCCGATGAAGCCGGATCGCCCGGTTTTAGAATGGGCGGAGTCCCTACAGCGGATGCGAGGTCTTCGTGCACAATATCTGGTTCCGTCCCATGGCATCCCCGTCAGTGGAGCAGCGCTGATCGATCGAATTCTGGCTAATTACATCGAGGCCATACTCTATGTTCATGACGAGACCGTGAAAGGGATCAATGGCGGTCTCTCGCTCGACCAGATTTGCCTTAGAGTACGTCTGCCCAAGCGGTTAGCGCATTTGCCTTACCTCCAACCTTTCTATGGAACAGTGGAATGGTCGGTCCGAGGAATATTTCGAAGATACACGGGGTGGTATGATTTCAATCCGGCGCGCCTGAAAACGCAAGTGCGCTCCGCGCTGGAGACCGCCATCCTCCAAGCGACCGGTGGCGCAGGTCCGCTGGTGGATGTCGCCAGAAGAGCACACCGGCAAGGCAATGATCAGCTTGTGCTTGGCTTAACCCAAATTGTGCTTGAGGCGCGCCCTGGCCATGTTCATGCGCACAAGCTCAGGGTGCAATCGCTCTCGCGATTAGCTGCGAAGTCGACGAACGGAGTTGAGTCCAATCTTTATCGAGCTGCAGCGCGGGATTCTCTTGCGACCTTGGCTCGTCTGAATCATAAAGCGGCACCCGCTTGAGAGGCTAACATTAATGCATCCACGGGCAGCTATTCATCGCCGCAAGTCTTCAAAGACACCGGCTCCGTGCGACTGCGATGGTGTGTGAAGGACGTGGATATGAAAGAGAGAAAAGGGAAAGAGAAGTCGATTCGCCCGGCCAAAGCGTTTACGACGATTGTTGCGGATGCGGACGCGCTGCACTCGAACGCGAAGGCAATTGTGGAACCTCTCTTCGTCCTAGCTCTACCCCGCTCTTTCAGTTCGGTTGTTTGCACGATGCTTGGCCAGCATCCCCAGATGTATGCTCTGCCGGAAACTCAGTTCTTTTTGGCCGAGACAGTTGGGCAGTGGTGGGAATTAGCCTCCCGCTCACAGGCGCCATTAACTCATGGCGCGCTCAGGTCTGTGGCTCAGCTTTTTTATGGCGAACAGACCGAAGCAACGATTAGATTGGCACGGGGCTGGCTGATGCGGCGTGCGCACTTTACCACTGCCTATCTCCTGGAGGAGTTTGTTGCCAGAGTCTCGCCGTCGATCCTGATCGACAAATCTTCGATCGTCGTCTATCGCTTTGAAAATCTCCAACGAATCTACCGAATGTTCCCAGGCGCACGGTTCTTACATCTGGTACGGCACCCGAGGGGGCAGGGGCAATCGGTGATGAGGTATTTTCGAGAACGCCGTACGATTGGCCCTTTGCCGCCCTCACACTGGTTGTCACAACTCGTTTCTTATCCTTACGCGGCAGGAAAGCCACGGAAGATTCAGGACCTTGATCCGCAAAGAGCATGGTATGCCCTGAATATGAACATTTGTGAGTTTCTGAAGGCAGTCCCAGAAAATCAAAAACTGATGGTTCGCGGCGAAGATCTGCTTTCAAATCCGGACAAAGGGCTTGACGCAGTAGCCCAATGGATAGGCCTACGCGCTGATATGGAAGCCATCGAGCAGATGAAGCATCCTGAGCGGTCACCTTATGCTTCATTTGGCCCAACGGGCGCCCGCTTTGGGAATGATCGCTTTTTTCTAGAGAGCCCGACACTTCGCCCGGATCGCGCGGAACCACAATCGCTAGAGGGTCCGCTCCCTTGGAGCAGCGACGGTCACGAGCTATTCCCACACGTAAAACAGCTTGCGATTCAATTCGGTTATCAATGAGTTATGAGTTCTCACCCACAATCGAGCTCTCAGACCGCGGTCCATGCCGAACTTACCACCAATTTGCAAGTACTCCATCGCGCGCCGCCCAACCTCCTCATCCTGCTGGCCCCGCCTCGTTCGTTTACCACGATTCTCTCAGCGATGCTGGGGCAGCATCCGCAGATGTATGGCCTCCCTGAAGTCCACCTTCTTGTCGCACGAACGATGGAGGAATGGTGGGGACTGTGTTCCGAAGCCACCTTCAACATGGATCACGGCTTACTTCGAGTGGTAGCGCAACTGATCTTTGGAGAACAAACCGAATACACGGTAAAACAGGCGGTGGGATGGTTGCGACGCAGGACTCACTGCTCCACTGCGGAGCTGTTGGAAATGCTCTCGCATCAGGTACATCCTAGAATTCTTGTGGACAAGAGTCCGAGCGTTGTCTATCGCCCCGAGTTTCTTCGTCATATCTTTGCGGTGTTTCCGCAGGCCCGGTTTATCCATCTGCTTCGGCACCCACGCGGGCACGGCGAATCGGTGATGAAGTATTTGCACGCGCGGCGCCAAATGGGTCCTGTTCCAACTTCTCATTGGCTATTGCAATTGGCCGGGTATCCTTCTATGTCACTAGTCGAGAGTGACGTCATTAAACCAAGTTCCGAACTCGACCCTCAACGAGCTTGGTATGTGTTGAATATGAACATCTGCGATTTCCTGAGGTCGGTTCCCACTCACCAACAACTCCAAATTCGTGGGGAAGATGTCCTCAGGAACCCCGATCAAGAACTTGTTCGAATTGCTGGCTGGCTCGGCTTGCGCGCTGACAATGGGGCTATATCCGAAATGAAGCATCCCGAACGATCACCGTACGCCTCCTATGGCCCGCCCGGTGCGTACTTCGGCAACGACAGAAATTTCTTGCGTGATCCCGTGCTTCACTCGGAAGCGGCGCGACCGACAACACTTGAGGGCCCGCTCAGTTGGCGCCACGATAGAGCCGGATTTCTGCCGCAGGTCAGGCAGTTGGCTGAGCAATTCGGATATGCGTAACAGCAATAAAACGGTCTCAAAAAGCTTTGGAACGCCGTCTTATGACACCGGTTCAAATTGGAACATCGGATCCTCTGTTCATTCTGGCTCCTCCGCTGGCGTGTTCCTGGAAGCTCTGTGCAGCTCTCGGTCAGCATCCCCAAATGTACGCTCTGCCCGAGACCCACCTGTTCACCGCACAATCTGTCGCCGAGTGGTTGCAACTGAGTTCAGCTTCCAGTTTCGCCATGGATCATGGCTTATTGCGGGCGCTCGCGGAGCTTATTTACGGCGAACAGACTGAATCGACGATACAGCTGGCGGCAGCGTGGCTCTTGCGCAGATCACACGTGACCACCGCTTTTGTCCTGGAAACACTGGCCGAACGAGCCCATCCGCGGCTCTTGGTGGAAAAAAGCCCCAGCATCGTCTACGACGTGAAATCGATGCGCCGAGCGCATCTGATGTTCCCGCATGCCCGCTTTTTATACGTGGTGCAGCACCCGCGAGCCTACGGCGAGATCATCGTGGGGATGCTGAGAGAAATGTCGAAGGCGGGGCCGCTAGCGACGTCTCATTGGCTGATGCAACTGGCTTGTATGCCCGCTATGACGGAAAAGGGCGAGGCCATGACGGCTGGTGTCGAGGTAGACCCTCAACGACCCTGGTACGTTCTAAATCGAACTATCTGCGATTTTCTGGACACGGTGTCCGAGCATCAGAAGACTTGGATCCGCGCCGAAGCGCTACGAACCAGTCCGGATGTGGTTCTGCAAAAGATCATCGCTTGGATGAACCTCGACTTGATTCCGGAACGGATCGAGGCCATGCGACACCCCGAGCGGTCACCGTTTTCAGGTCTGGGGCCCGCAAATGCGTGTTTTGGCACGGACCTTTTCCTTCCCCAACCCGAACTAGCACTGGATTCGCGCGACTTATATTCTCTGGAAGGACCACTCTCATGGCACTCCGGTCGCCAGACCTTTGCCCTCGAGGTGAAGCAGTTGGCGCAAAAGTTCGGCTACAGCTAATATCCCCTGAGTACGGAGACTGAAACTCGCGAGTCAGGGGTTGCCCCTGCTTATCTGACTCAGCGAAGAGATGCCCAGCTTCGCCCCCGGCTTTGATACGGTTTCATCTCCCGTTTGAGGTTGGTGGATCGAATGCGACAGATGGTTGCACTGATGTTCACCAGATCGGCAACGAGCCTTTGAAATTTTCGGAATTCCCCAACTTCCCGTTCCGCCTTGCGCAACGTAGTACGGTCCGGAAGGGCCTCCGTGAAAGTCTTGCCTTTCGCCTTGTACGTGAGCCTGAAGTTCGGGCCGTGTCCTGGATCTCCAGCTTGGGCACAGCGACAACCAGGCTTCCCGCATTTTCTTACCGTCGCGCTTATCGTTCCGGGCCGAAAATCTTTGAGTCCCGCAATTTTTTCGAGGATTCTGGCTCGTTGATTCGTGAGAAAGGTAAGGGATTCCGACATGAGCGCGAGCTTATCATCGAATCGCTCTCGCCACCAAGTTTGCCGCCTGAGCGTATTCCATACGCTCAGGTAAAAAATCATAAAGAAATGCTTGACAGCGTGGAGCTTCCGACCTATAAGAGAGGCCACGAAAATGACTCAGTCTTGCTTAAGTTTCCTCTGAGTGGCGGCCCCCGACGCAGAGCTGACTTGGGCTAAACGAGCAACTGCAGGAGGAAACAGTTATGCCCCCGTCCCGGCTGATTCCCAACAATATCTCAGCCCTTGTCGCCGCTCGAGCGTTGCAATCCCAGAAATCCGGGCAGTTCCATGCACTGGCAGCGCAAATTGCAAAACGTGCCCTTGCTGCGAGAGCAAGGAAACGTCCGCGCCGTGCCGCTAATCTGCTTCGTGAGGCCTTTTTGTACAAGGGAATTGCGGTTCGGGCTGCGGTGCGTGCGGCAGCGCTCACTCGCAGAATTCGCCGACTTCGAAGTCTACACGCAGCCGCCGTCGTGCAAGCCAGACTTCGCCAGAGGAAAGCCGCGCAGCGATGGCGGCAGGTAGCGAGAACCGCAATGAGGCAGCCTCCGGTCCGTCCACTTCAAAGAATGGCGTCGGCGAGGCAGCCGGCTCCGGGGGCATTAGGACATCGTCCGCCCAGAGGGCGATTCGTTGCTCATCTCAGAACCAACCAACCAGTTCGCTGCGAGGCGATTCATAGAGCTCGAGCACGGGCCAGAGCAAGGAGCTAGACTTCAGAAAAATCGGAGCCCGGCTTAATTTGGTGAGGAGTATATTCTCTGCCGGAAGCGAGGTGAGAAAGGTGAAGCGAACGCGACCGCGTGAGGGAATAATTAAGGAGACGCGCATGGTCGTTCGGCCGCCCGCTAGCGCTGACGCGACTTATGTGCCTCCACCCCTGCAATGGGCCGGTAATCCATCACGAAGGCGAAGGCCGGGCTCGGTCAGTGGTCCGGCCCTTCTGAGCAGGCGTCCTCCGCGTCCCGCCCACACCGATACGCACTCGGGGCAAAGAGTTGTTCGCCAGTTACCTGCGAATATAAAAGGACCTGCTCCCAAAACTACAAATCGACCGGCGACACAGGGTACGGATCTTAAACTTGCAGGAATACATCAGGAGCACTCTTCGATATATACAATTTCGATTACCAAATCACCGGATTTGTTTCGTGCTCCGGAACGCGATCGGCCGCTGGTTACGTTTCCCGCAGACCGCCCCGCGGCCGGGAAAAAACAGGGCAAGGCGAGGCGTGGACACGGAAAAGCAGGAGTCAGACACCACCGTCATCCAGTGGCTCCCAGTTTCAGAACTAAGAAAAGACGAGCAAAATAGAGGAATCAAGATCATCTTTTGCAAGGGCGTAGCCAAGCCGCTGCGTACGCGGCTTCAACATTCTGATATGGCCCTCTTTAAAAGGGAAGAATGGGCCTTCTGTTAAGTGAATCATGAGGTTAGCCGAAGGATAGAAAAGAGTCGCGTCGTTTCTGGCAGCCAATGCGAGAAGTCCCCCGGCCTAACCCAAAGGAGGTCTCAACCTTGAAAGCGAGCGGAATCCTTTCTCGTCCCATAAATAAGAATGCCAAGGTGATGGGGGCGGTCAACTCACCCCCCCACACCCCCGAGGTGTTGTTGACCGGTCCGGTTGAGAATCCTCTGATCCGATCAGGACCGATCACAATTTCAAGGAGAAGATTTCCGCGCCAGAACGATATCCCAAAGCGACCGCACTTTAAACCTCCTCAGCCCGCCGTCAGCCCTCTAGCGCGCCGCCCCGCACCTCCGTTCCCTCTCCGTCCAGGCACACCTCGAAGGCCCGCGCCGTACCCCTCACTGCCGCAAGTTCCACCGCAGCCTCACCGTTCCAAACGCCCTGTCGCACCCCGGCCTGCGCCACGGCATCTTCGACCTTTGCCGCGGTTCTGGCAACCCGGTTGGCGTTGGCGCTATACGCCACATTGGCAGCATTGTGAATGCTGCACCGCGATTCTGGAAATGGCTGACGCCGCTAGTCGCGCCATTCAGAAAGTCGCAGCCCGTTATCGCAGAGGGTATCGGCGCAGACGTGTTTATTGAGGAGGAATGAGTAGTTCGGAAACCGAACGGACCCGATTCGGTTGCATGCAGGTTGCGTATACGTTCATTGTATCGCGCCCCATTTTGGAGGCTTTGCATGAAAAAACCGGTCTTGCTGGTTTGCGCGACAAGGAGGGATTTGCGTGCCTCTAATAGTTAACCTCCTTCGGCCAGATGATCTGATCACCCTCAGCATCGAACTCCAAAATCTGCGGCTCGAGCTGTCGCGACCTAGGCGTCCGCGTTTAGTACTCGATCAAACCTCGCTGCCGGCATTTCTTATTGTTAATTTTCAGCCACAGAGCATCGCTGAGAAGGCATATTTCGAGGTTTCGAAGAAGATTAAGCAAAATCCATTACCCCCGAACTCAAGTGGTCCCAGCCCAACTCCTCTACCCTCCGCTGACGACCCTGTTGATGCTCCAGGCAAAGTGCCATCGCGCATGTCTGATTCGTCTCGCCTTGTGTTTCGGGTTCCGCCGAGTCGACTCCCGCTTCCTTTCCATACCGCGTCGCTGCTCGACTGGTCAGGCATGCAATTGCTGGTCTCTGCCGCGGCAGATGTTCCTGATGACGACAATCCACACCCCGGTATTTCCATCGCCCCGCCGCAACCCTTGGAGACTGCAATTGAGCTTCCCTATCGACTTATTTTGTCGCCGAATTCGGACGCTGCTTGGCTTCATTCCACCGACCCCGTAACGCACTCCGGACGAACTGAGCTATGGCACACTCGGCTGGCAAGTTTACTCTCGCCAGGGCTGAAACCGCAGGAAGCGTCACCAAAGCACACAGTACCTTTACGAGCGATTTGGTCGCCCGATTTCGTCGAAAACGCGCCACTCCCCGATCACGCATTGGATAAAGTTCCGTTTTTATCCAGCATGTCCGCCAGAGATCGGGCGCAAATCGTTATCCTCACCTCGGGATTCGATGGATACCTGGTACTCGATCCGAAAACGAACAACGAAGTTCCCTACGTCCCTGCCCCGGTCCACGCCGCCCGGCTATTCCTTTCCGCCCTGGGAGCATGGTTGAATTCGAGAGGCGACTGGACTTCGCTACCGTTCTTCAATTTAGTCCGGCCGCTGTCTAGCCGGAACCGTAGTCGAGCCGCAGTTCGCATTCGCGCCAAGGCAGTGGGCGAAGCCGTACTTTCCAAGATCAACGTCCCGATTTCGAAAGTACCTGTTGACACTGAACAATTGGATCTCAGTGAATGGATTCATCAGACCACAGCGGGACGCGATCAATACGTTCGAATCGTCTATGAAGGATACCTCTACCCTTTCGGTCATCGTGCCTCTCTTGTGAAAGTAACCGAACGGAAGGTATTGGGAAGTGACACTGCGCCGGGTGGTTCTCCGGTGGCTTATCTGCGGCAGCGGATGTACGTGATCGTGCGCGAGCACGAAAAGGCTTATGCCAAGGATATCTACACCTACGCCGGCCGCGAAATGCCGCTACACAATTCGGTGACCATCAACACCAAGGTTACGCCTGACATTGATTACCCCGCCTGGTTGCCGAGCACCAATTCCTCTTTCTGGATCAATGTGGGCCTCCAACCCTTCCCGTTCCATCTGACTGGTCAAGATTTGGCTGGAGCAAATTGTGATTTTCTTGCCGCCATGATTTTTGTTGGGGCTGGTGAGAAACGTGTGGATGCGGTTCAGAGTGCTTACGCCGACAGTGGAGACCAGCGGCGCTGCGGTGTGCGTGGTCAAAAGATCGCCTACGCCGAGCCGAAGGCAGGCGATACCACTTTGAAGACGCAATATTTGTTTTTTGATACCCAGCTGTTGAATCCGCCCAAGCCAAAGCCTCCATTTCCCGTGGCGCCTTTTATTCCTTGTCTTGATCATGCTGACGTCAGCATCCCGGCGCTGTCCGAGTTGTTGGGGAATTCTCCCGCCACCAAGATCGAGTTGTATCAGCCTTACTTAAAGAATGATCTCGATGCCAACGCGGGCGTGTTTGCCGAACTAGTCGACCCTCCACCCGCCGTTCAATTTGCCGCCAACCAAGCGGGTGGGTTTGGCCGACCGAATTTTGGGCTGACGGCTCTGTCTGCCCGCAAGGGCTTGGTTGGGGGATCGGCCGACGATGCGGCCGCGGGACTGATTGACCCAGCCGCATTCTTCGACGACTCCGAAGCGAGACTATTCGGAACGATTCCAATCCAGCAGTTGATTCCTGTCGACGCGATCACCAAGAAGGCCGATGCGGCTCAAAATGCCGTGGAGATCCGGACAAACCTGCTCCCCAATCAGCGGCATCCGAAGCGGATTGTTACCAAAATACATTGGCACCCTCAACTGCAAGATTATTCGCAATCGCCTGTCACTATTGCTTTCAACAGCGACGGCGATCAGTCGGCCTTGACGCTTGACGCCAAACTAGTCACGAAATTGAATGGAACTCCTCCGGTTTCCAATGTTCATGGCGCTCTGACCAGCTTCCGAATCGAATTGTTTGGTGTCATCGGCGTCAAGATCTCTTCCATTACCTTCGACTCGCGCAACGGGAGCAAGACCGTCGTCAAGGCTACTCTCCCGGCCAAGAACCCGATTGTTTTTGAGGGACCACTCTCATTTCTTCAAACCCTGGCCGACATTCTGCCTCCGGGAATCTTCGGCGGAGTCGGTCCGGCGATCGATCTCGGTCCAACTGATCTTCGAGTGGCCTATACTCTGGGACTTCCCCCCCTCTCAATTGGTGTGTTTTCCCTGCAGGGAATCTCCGTGATGACCGCCCTCGATCTTCCCTACATTGACGGCAAACCTGGGTTTGAGTTTGGATTCGCCCGCCGCAGCGCGCCATTTCTGCTGACCGTGGAATGCTTAGGAGGGGGCGGGTTTTTTCATTTGCTCCTGAACGCAAACGGAATTCAGATGGTCGAGGGCGCCCTGGAATTCGGCGGTGAATTTTCGCTCGACCTCGGCGTCGCATCGGGTGCCGTGCACATCATGGCCGGCATCTATTTTCAGCTCAAGGGAACGAGTTCTGACCTCGCCGGTTTCCTCGACATCGGAGGAGAGGTTTCCGTTTTAGGAGTCATCTCGATCTCCATCGACTTAAACCTGTCTCTTGCGTGGATTCATACCCCACAGGGGGACAAGATACAGGGACGGGCAACACTCACGATCTCAGTGCAGGTTATCTTTTTCAGTATCTCGGTTCAACTTTCGGTGGAGCGGAGTTTCGGCAGCGGCAGCGGAGACCCGAAGGTCGATCAACTGATTACTCCCCGCGACTGGGCACTCTATGCTTCCGCGTTTTCCTAATCTGGAGTGGTAATGGCACAACAAACCCTTACTTTTGTAGTGTTGCCGAATGGACTTTCCAGCACTGGCCGGCTGGGAGTTTCTATCTACTTGGCTCCACGCCTCGAACAAGGAGCGACGCTCTCTCAGTTCCCCGATATCCTTCACTGGACCGACTTGCTGCGCAATCGAGGTCTTGAATTCAAGCTGAGCTCAAACGGACATACTGCTCAAGTCCCGATCGATCGCTCTGTTCTGCGTCCCGCCATCTGGCACAAGATCTTTACTCGTAAAACCTTCGTCGCTCCGTATCAGATTCCCGACTACGACAATCGCCTTTTTGTCTCCTACCCCGCCCGCGACGCCATGACCTTTGTGAAGTACTTGTATCAAGCTGTTTCCAGCCAGACTCTGACGTCTGCAGTGGGCAAGCGCATCTTCCCCATGTTGTTACGAGACTTGGTATATCGCGACGAACGGGGTCAGTCGACTCTCGACACCATCTTGACGGAAACCCGAATCAAAATGTGGCAGATCCAACGTGAGCAAGCGGGGTTGGGATTACAGGAGACTTCGCGCAGCATGCGCGCGAAAACCCGTAGCTTCCAGAGGCAGCAAGCCAAGCTTCCATCCGTCGGTAGCCCGACATTGTTGAGCCCGCGAGCACAAACACGCGACATGGCAAACCGTTTCGTCCTCTTCCACCACATGCCGCCAGCACCTGGCAGGCCTGCGCCCCCAGAGACGGAAGCGGATTTTGCCAAATTGATGGACTTTCACAAGGCTCTAACTGCGCTGAGCTCCTATCCATCGGTGTTGCGTGCTTTGGGGTTGGTTTTCGATCTGGAGATTTCTCAGGACTTGTGTCCGCCATCGCCAAGTACTCCCGGCAAGAACTATGCAACTATTTCCGTCGAAGGAGTCGCGACGAATTTCGAGTGGGCTGTTTCTCCGCAGTTCATCTTTCCCCAGACCTCTTATTATCGGGATGCCAATTCCTTCTGTACAGCGCCCGCGACCTCTCCTAGCAATCTCGCGAACCAGAACTACCTCATCGGTGATGTAGTCAATGGGCTTCTTGTTCTGGAGCCTGAATTTTTTCATCTCGTTGAGGTCGACCTGGATGGAACTCTGCTGAAAGCGATGACACTGGCAGATAATGTAGCGTTCGCGCAGAGTGCCGAGATCGAGACTATCCTGCCCTCGCTTCGCTCCTCCGGCATTGCACTGATGGCTGACGGACGAGCGCAGCAAGTGCTTCAGAGCATTCGGCAAAACAAGGAATTTGACGCCGCCCTTACATCGAACTCCGCGTTACCTCGACCCTTCACAGCGAGAGACCTGGTGAGGGGGTACCGCATTGACATCTGGTCCGCGCGGGACAATCAGTGGTACTCCCTACATCGTCGCAATGGGCATTACCGCTTTGGAGAAATGCAGAGTCGCATTACATTGACGACGGTTGATGAAGAGGGCTTCACTCAGCTCGCGGTTGCGCAGCCGGCGGATGATCCCACGCGCAAACCGGACACGGTAGCCGGCGGACACGGTGTTCCACAGCCGGGAACGGACATCTATGTTCACGAGCGGGTCGCGTGTTGGAGTGGATGGAGTTTGAGTGCTCCCCGCCCTGGGGGCGCATTGAACCGTAGTCCCGATCCGGCATTGGCTACCGAACCAGACCCGAGCATGAATCAACCGAAGACTCCATTCAAGATGGTGGCCTCGTTTTCTCCGGTTTCCGGTTCTTTGCCCAAGCTTCGCTTCGGAGATCGTTACCGTCTGCGCGCCCGAGCCGTCGATTTGGCAGGCAACAGCGTGCCCGTGACGCACGAAGGCCCTAACGACGTTGTAGCTCCGGCTGACACAGAACTGCCCTATGCGAGATTTGAGCCAACCGGCCCACCCACTCTTGTCCTACGTCATCCTTTGCTCACGGGTGCATCGCTGCAACGGCTGGTCATTCGAAGCTACAATTCCCAACCCTCGCTCGATCATGTTCCCAGCGAGGAAATCGATCAACGTCATGTCGCACCTCCAAAGGTCGCGGTACGCATGGTGGAGCAGCATGGGATGCTTGACGGTCCCAAAGGGCATCTCCGCGGGGATAGGCCCACCTACCGGATGATCGTTGCGCGTGACAAAGGAGAATTCCCTCAGTCAGCGCAGACTCCCATGGATGGCCGACCGCAGATATCCGTGCCCTACTTTCCGGATCCGATCGCGAGAGGCGCAGCACTGCAGAACCTTCCCAATACTCCGAACGACACGAATGGCAAGTTGGTCAATGGTTATTTGCGCTATGACTCACTACCTGATGTCCAAGGCGCAACCGGTTCCGTCACTCACATTGGCTTTGGAACCTCATGGCCCGATCGCCAGCCTTGGCGCCTGGTGCTGGCCGAGGGATTGATCCGCCCTCACTGGAACTCCGTTACCCGGGTGTTGACCGTGCACCTGCCCAAAGCCCAGGTCTTTCAAGTGCCCTTAAGCTGTTATATGAATGAAGACGATTTGAGCCTGATGGGCGTTTGGGAATGGCTGCGAGAGGGCCTAGAAAAGCAAGAGGCCACTGCCATGGACAATCCGGACGCCAGCTCGGTAGTGCCCCTTACAGGCGACGCGTTTGCACTGCTCACGCGGGTCGTACTCGCCGGCGGACACCCAATGCTCACTCCGGCCCTCCCACTAACGATGGTGCATGCCGTTCAGCAACCCATTGGCCGACCCGCATTCATCCTGCTTCCAGTGGTGCACCACCCTCCGCAGCCAGTCGCATCCTCGGCTCTCGCTACTCTCTCGGCCATCACATCCTGGCGCTCGCTCGATTCAAACCACGCATTCCTATTGGGAGGGCTGCGAATCCATTCGGAAAGCAGCGCGAAGGTGGATATCGAAGCTCGCTGGCGAGAGTTCATCGACGAGCCGTCCACCCCTCTTCCTTTGACAAAACCGGCATCCGGCCCTGTGGAAACGATTGATCTGTCCACCATTCAACCGGGCCCAGTATCGGCCGATGCTTCCGGCAGTCGCGATGTTGCCGTGATGGTTCCAGAGGTCGATACCCTCTGGTTCGCGGCTCCGAGCGACACCTTACAGGGCGTACCCTCGCCGCCGGACATCGCAGCACCCATGCACCGTCTCCCCGACACAAAGCATCGCCGAATCAACTACACCGCCGTCGCCACGTCCCGCTTCCGAGAGTATTTTGCAGACCAGAGTTTGCAGTTTACGCGAAAGAGCGACTCCCTGTTGGTAGATGTCCCAAGCTCAAGCCGACCGAGCGCGCCGCAAGTCGCCTATGTGGTGCCGACGTTTGGGATTGAGCGCCAAGAAAGCACAAACGTGAAAACTGATATCCGCTTCGGAAATGGAGTTCGCGTTTACTTGGAACGCCCGTGGTATTCCTCAGGCGAAGGGGAACTGCTCGGTGCGGTGCTGTGGCCGGGTCCGCCAACGGTCCCACCCTCCACCGACGATCGTGAAAGGTACAAGCACTACATTACGCAGTGGGGCAAGGATCCGCTTTGGCAGACGGGCGATTTGCCTGAGGTACCCTCCACGTTCCACTTTTCGAATTCAACCGCTCAGGGTCAGGGCTTGCCCCTGGACGAGATTCCGTTAACCGTCGACGTCGCCGGTCACGACGTTGCTTTTGACGCACAGCGGAAATTGTGGTACTGCGACATTACGTTCGAGAATGCGACGGCTTACACACCATTCGTACGACTCGCCCTCTCCCGATATCAGCCTCAATCCATTCCGGGGGTTGAATTGTCTCATGTGACGCTCGTTGATTTTGTGCAGCTGTCGCCGGATCGATCGGCGGTATTGAGCGTTTCTCCGGCCGACCCACGCACTGCGCGTTTATTCATTGGCGGGCTAGCACCCCAAACGCCCAGGGGTGGCTTCTTTGATGTAACCGTTGAGAGACACATCGGTCAAGTTGTCAGCGATCTGGCGTGGGAGGCGGCTCCGGCGACTTCGGTCAGTGTCGCTGAGGATGCACCGGCTCCCAACCAACCGAACTCACTTCTCTGGTCGGGAACGATCCGCTTCACAAAATACCCGGCACCCGGACGATTTCGCGTGGTCATTCGGGAGTACGAACTCCTGCCGAGAGACCCAAATACAGCGGAGTCTGCCTCGGGCGCCGCCGTTTATGGTCAGAGGATTGTGTACGCCGCCATCATCCCTTATGACTTTCCTATGAGCGAAAGATGAGCGCAGGGCATCGAATAAATCGCACGTAGGGAACGTGATGCGCCTGAGATTGGTCGCTTCGTTGTCCTGATTTTTCCGCCTGTAGTCGAGGCCGAATCTATGGGGCGGACTCGTCATATTCCATGATCCCGAAAGTATTGCCCTCGGAATCCTGACAGTATTGCACGTAACCCAATCCCGGTAGACTGATCTTCGGCGCCAAGACTTTGCCTCCCGATTCGGTGATCTTTTTGGCGGAGGCGTCGAGGGATGGAACATCGAACGTATTAATGGTGGAATCCACTGTGTGCCCTCGTTCGAATAAGCCACCCGTGACCGCTAACCCTTCCTCCTCATCGGTAGTCACATACCAGTAATCTTCCGACTCTTCGAGTTTCTCGATTTTCCAGCCGAAAACACTTCGGTAGAACTTGACCGCACGGTCAAGCCGATCGGCGGCGATTTCAAAATGGATCAGGACCGACATATGGCACCTCGCCCTTTGCGATTTGGAGAAAGCCGCCTTCGGGGCATCTACATGCCGACGAAAGTCCCGACGACAATACCACAAAGCTGCACGTCAACCAACTGCCTGGATGAAAACCGAGCTGCTTTAATACCCAACCCGAGCCTCTTTTTCACTTTGCAACTTCTGCATCGATGGAAATAGCAAAAGGCCCCAACTTTTGTCGGAGCCTCGGAAATCGAATCTGAACTTGTAAATCTACCGAATAATCAGACCAATCCCGAGGGCCGAGCGCGATTGACGCGCCGTCTAATAATGGATTTGGTCTGTATGGTCATTTCGAAATCGAGTTAGCATCTTTTCTGCGGTGCAAGCTCACACTTTCAGGAGAGAGGCCACGAATGGAGTGTCATAGTAACTTCGTGTCTTTCCAGCGTCAAAGAAGAATTATCGGATTGTCCTGCTGAAAATTGCACAATTTGCGGGCCAGAAACGGTGGAACGAACTTGCTTGTGTGGCAAAAGGCTAGATTTCGACATTTCGTGTAGGTCAAAGATCGAGACAGTAATTATAATTCAACAACCACAATAGTCTACCGGCGGCCTCAATAGAACTTGACGCAGGCCACAACTGTCTTCCAGCCCCACGGCCGATGTGTCGAGCCACACCACCTGCAATCGATATTACGTGTTCGTGTTCGTAACGATAGCATACCCCTCTAGCTGCGATTCAACTGTCTACCTCGGGCCGCTTGAACTTCAATATCAACTCTCAGTTGGATTAGCCGCCCGCTTCTTCCTGATAACTCTTGATCTGGCTGGATCGTGAGTATTCCATCTTGCCTAGCATCCCCGATGCATGTTCGGATTTCGTAACAGAAGTCATCACGCTGTTCCAAATTCCAGCTTGACTCTCATTTCCGGCTTTGATAGGCTCTCGCGCCAGCAGTTCTTCCTAGGCCTCGGTGTAACAAAAGCGGAATTGGATCGCGATCTGAAGTAGGCACCGTATCTGCAGAGTTCACCGCTTCCGGTGCCAGCGTTTGAGGTTTCTAGCTTGCTCCAGCCGCCCGTTTCATCGATGTGGCCGCGACACTCACCGATTGCTCGACAGTTTCTTTCGAAGCAGTTTGGGCCCGCGTTAGCGTCTGGATGTTGACACGGCTTCAGTTGGCCTGATCGTGCGATCAGGAACACTGAACGAAGAATTGGGGTTTCCTCGGCCTTATTTCGCTCGCAGAGTAGAGCCACAAACCTGAGACGGCACGATGAGGAATCATTTCTATCCTCGCTTTCGAGACATTGCTGTTATTGGCATGAGCTGCAGGTTTCCGGGGGCGAACAACACCGCTGAGCTGTGGGCGAACCTATGTGAAGGCGTGGAGTCGATCTCTTTTTTCTCGGTAGATCAACTGCTGGCATCAGGTGTGGAGAGGAGCACGCTCGAGAATCCAAATTACGTCCGGGCGGGCAGCGTCATTTCCGACATCGATAAATTCGACGCCTCTTTCTTCGGTCTCAATGCGCGAGAGGCCGAGAGCATGGACCCCCAAGAGCGCGTCTTCATGGAGTGCGCCTGGCACGCGTTGGAGGATGCGGCCTGCGATCCCGGAAGGTACTCGGGATCGATCGGAGTTTACGCCGGTTGCGCAATGAGCACTTATCTTTATGAGCTGTACCGCAACCCAGATTTTGTCAGCACGGTTGGACATCTGCAAATCTTGATCGGAAACGATAAGGATTACTTAACTACTCACACATCTTACAAACTCAATCTGCGGGGTCCCAGTATCAATGTGCAGACGACCTGTTCGACCTCTTTGGTCGCGGTATGTTTGGCATGTGAAGGATTGCAGAGTCGGCAATGTGATATGGCTTTGGCTGGCGGAATCTGTATCCGAGTGCCGCAGCATGTGGGCTACTACTACGAGCCAGGCGGAATTTTCTCGCCGGACGGGCATTGCCGGGTGTTTGACGCGAGTGCACAGGGAGTCGTATTCGGAAACGGAGTAGGCATCGTCGTCTTAAAGCGGCTCGACGATGCCCTACGCGATGGCGATTCGATTTACGCAGTGATTCGAGGCGCCGCCATTAACAACGACGGAGCACCAAAAGCCAGTTATGCTGCACCCGGGATGGACGGGCAAGCGCAAGTGATCGCTCTTGCTCACGCCAGGGCTGGCGTCAAACCAGATAGCATCGGTTACATCGAAGCTCACGGAACAGGCACGACGGTTGGCGACCCCATTGAAATCGCGGCACTTAAAAGGGTATTCGGGGTCAATGGGAGACGCCGAAAACATCGTTGTGCTGTCGGATCTATTAAGTCAAATATTGGACACCTGGATCACGCGGCCGGCATTGCTGGCTTCATGAAGGCAGTACTATCCATTGAACACAAACAGATACCGCCGAGCCTGCATTTTAGGACTCCAAATCCAGAAATTGATTTTGCGAATAGCCCGCTTTACGTAAATCACCGATTGACCGAGTGGAAGTCCGGTAAGTCACCGCGCCGAGCCGGGGTTAGCGCCTTTGGCATCGGCGGAACAAATGCCCACGTCGTGCTACAAGAGGCGCCAACCGCAGTATCTGCCCCCAGCTCGCGACCTCATCAATTATTACTCCTTTCGGCTAAGTCGCTTCCAGCATTAGAGTCCATCACTTATGCAATGGCCGATCACATCAGCCGAAACCCGGATCTCGCCGCTGCCGATCTCGCTTATACAACGCATGTGGGGCGCGCCGCGTTCGGTTATCGAAGAGCGATCGCTTATCGAAATGTCTCTGATCTGCTAAGCAGGATTCAGGATCGTCTTATGTCCGACAGAGATGTCGGGATTGCACTCACAGGAAAGCTGAAGTCAATCGCTTTTATGTTCTCGGGGCAGGGTGCGCAGTACGTGAACATGGGTCGGGACTTGTACGAAGCAGAAAGCACATTTCGCGAGCACGTGGACTGCTGTTCCGAGATGTTGAAGCCCCTAATTGGGCTTGACCTGCGCACGGTGTTATTTCCCGCCAAGCAGCGAGCCCAAAAAGCAGAAGAAGCCCTGACACAGACAGCGCTGACCCAACCGGCGCTTTTCACTGTGGAGTATTCGCTAGCGAAACTCTGGATGCAATGGGGAGTGCATCCCAGCCGTATGATCGGCCATAGTGTTGGTGAGTATGTGGCAGCCTGTCTGGCCGGTGTGTTCCCATTACAAGATGCTCTGACTCTTATTGCGGCGCGAGGGAGATTGATGCAGAACATGCCCCCGGGTTCCATGGTCGCGGTGGCCCTTCCCGAGCGAGAGGTGCTGGCGTTGCTGGGAGATGATCTCTCGATCGCTGCCTTGAATGAACCATCGTCGTGCGTCGTGTCCGGGCCCACCGATGGAATTGAGCATTTGGAATCCAGGCTCGCGCAGACGAATGTGAGTTACCGACGTCTTCATACCTCCCATGCGTTTCATTCTCCCATGATGGATCCGGTTCTTGACCGCTTCGCCGACCTGGTAGCTACAGTCGAATTGCAGGCCCCGCAGATTGCTTATGTTTCGAATGTCACCGGTCGATTCATCACTGACGCGGAAGCTACGGATCCACAGTATTGGTCCAGGCAGCTGCGATGCCCAGTGCGATTTGTTCAAGGCCTGGAGGTCCTGCTGGAAGATCCCGAGCAGGTGCTTCTGGAAGTGGGCCCCGGGTACAACCTGACCGCTTTTGCGCGTCGGCATCAGGCAAAGAAGACATCGCAACTGGTCGTGTCGTCTCTCCGTCATCCGCAAGAAGTCCAGCCGGACACCGAATTCTTACTGAATACAGTGGGTCAACTCTGGGCAAAGGGCGTGGAAATCGATTGGCCCGGTTTCCATGCGGGCGAAAAGAGACTTCGACTTCACCTACCAACTTATCCTTTCGAAAAAAAGCGGTACTGGGTTGATGCTCCGAATAGCGATGTTACGAATTCGGTAACCAAGAAGCATGACATGGCTGAGTGGTTTTACGTTCCTTCGTGGAAATACACGGTGGCTCCAGAAAGCCGCCTAGGACTAGATCCAGAGCCGGAGAAGTCTCGGTGGCTGATTCTCGAGGACGAGACGGGAGTGAGTTCAGCCTTCACCGACCACCTCAGCGAACTCGGTTTCGACTTCGTAACAGTTAAGCAGGGAGACCGATTCGCAAAGCTGCCGCCGCGGCGTTATGAGATCCGTCCTCAGCATCCAGATGACTACTTAGCAGTGCTCAAAGATCTTGCTGCAGTGGGCAACCTTCCGGAGAATATCGTTCACTTTTGGAGCGTGACTGATGGCGAGCAAGATTCATCGTGCGACGACTTTGACCAGAAGCAGACTCTCGGGCTGCATAGCATATTGTTGCTCGCCCAGTCATTGATCAAAGCCGGCGTTCAGAATCCTGTTCAAGTGGCAGCCATTTCCAACCAGATACACTGCGTAACCGACGATGACAAGCTCTGTCCAAGCAAAGTCCCAGTTCTGGCGGCGTGCAAAGCGATCCCTCAGGAATACCCAAATCTCGGATGTCGAAACATCGATATAACGATTCCGATCGGGGAGCAGGAGCGGAAAAAGCTAGCTGAGCAGATTTCGGCCGAGTTGAACTCGGGATCGCTAGATCCGATTGTTGCCTATCGAAGAGGCCAGAGATGGATTCAAGCATTTGAGCCGATGCCACTGCAAGGTGCCGAGATCAGTCCAATGCTGCGGCAAGGGGGCGTTTATCTCATCACGGGCGGGCTCGGGAAGATAGGCATGGCGTTAGCGGAGGAATTGGCCGCAAGCGTTCAGGCCAAATTGATCCTCATCGGGCGGTCAGAATTCCCTAAGCGGAATCATTGGACTGAATGGTTGCTGCAGCATGGGGAGGAAGATCCAACCAGTCAAAAGATTCTGCGCTTACAGGGATTCGAAGATTTCGGCGCCGAAGTGATGGTGCTCAGTGCTGACTTGGCTGATCAGCAAGAGATGAAAGAAGTGATTTCGGAAATCTATGGTTACTTTGGGGCACTTAACGGAGTAATTCATGGCGCGGGAAACTTGGCCGAGGATTCATTCTTCGCGATTGATCAAGCGAGTCCCGAGCTTTGCGAGCGGCAGTTTCACTCCAAAGTTCGGGGGTTGATGACACTAGAGGCAGTGCTGAGCGGTAAACAACTTGATTTCTGGGTTCTACTGTCGTCGATCTCTTCGGCTCTAGCAGGCCTTGGCTACGTCGCCTACTCCGCTGCCAATATCTTTCTCGATGCCTGTGCTTACGCCAGGAGCCAGAGTAACGGCATACCGTGGATCAGTATCAACTGGGATTCGTGGAACTTCCGCGAGAGTAAGGATAACAGTGGGCCGCAACTAGCCATGTTCCCGGAAGAGGGCGTCGAAGCGTTTCGCAGAATTTTGTCCCTAGCCCCGCTTCCTCAAGTGGTGGTGTCAACCGGAGACCTCGATGCGCGCATCGATCAGTGGATCAACCTCAAGTCTTTACGTGGGCGCATAAAACCGAAATCAAAGGAAACAGCGGAACTCCATTCCCGTCCGGAGTTGTGCAATCCCTACTTAGCTCCCCGGAATGAGGTCGAACAATCCATCGCTGACATTTGGCAGGAGACGCTTGGTGTGGCCCACGTCGGGGTGTTGGACAACTACTTCACAGACCTGAGCGGAAGTTCATTGGTAGCCACGCAACTCGTAGCGCGGTTACGAAGCAAGTTTCACGTGAACTTGCCGCTTCGGCGATTCCTAGAGGCGCCAACGGTGGCTGATTTGGCAATCGCCATTGAGCGGATCCATAAAGAGATTGCGCCGGAGGCGAAAACAGCGTAATAGATCTGGCTGCTTTCGGGGCAACATTCAGGATATATAGCATGCATCCAGAAGGCCTGAGTCCTGAGTACTTCGATAGCTCCACGCCGGAAGTTTACCTCTTTCCAACATCATTTGCGCAACAACGGGTGTGGTTTTTGGATCAACTCACCCCTGGGTATTTCTACAACATTCACAACACCGTTAGATTTCATTGTGCACTCGATGTTGTTGCGCTCGAGGCCAGCCTCAACGAAATTGTGAAACGCCACGAAAGCTTGCGGACGACGTTTAAGACTGTCGATGGAGAGCCTGTTCAGGTCATTGCATCTAGGTTGGCGTTGCAGTTACCCCTGACGGATCTGCGCTCATTGCTAGAGAAGGAGCGCGAAGCAGCAGCGATTCAATTTGCACGCAACGAAGCCAAGCATCAATTCGATCTTGCGGAGGGACCTCTCCTACGCGCTCTGCTGCTACAACTTAACGATCAGGAGTGGATGTTGTCGATCACGATGCATCACATTGTGGCCGACGGGTGGTCGATCGAAATCTTTTACCAAGAACTCTCCCTGCTCTATTCCGCTTTCAGCCGTCACGAAGAATCGCCGCTCGAGGACCTACCGATCCAGTACGCTGACTTTGCGGTATCGCAAGGCGAGTGGATCCATGGGCCGAAAGCCGAGGCGCAACTTGCTTATTGGAAAAGCAAATTGGCAGATCTGTCAATTTTACGTCTGCCGACCGATCGGCCGCGGCCCCATGAGCCCAGTTTTGAAGGATCTGTGTTTACATTCGAGATATCTGCCCACCTACATGCGTTGCTCGAGCAGTTTAGCAAGCAGGAGCACGCGACACTGTTCATGACACTGCTGGCAGCGTTCCAGCTTCTGCTCCACCGATACACGGATCAAGATGACATCGTTGTTGGCACGCCGATTGCAAACCGGAATCGCGCGGACATTGAGGATCTCATTGGTTTCTTCGTGAACATCCTCGTGTTGCGCACCGACATGTCGGGAAACCCGACGTTCCGGGAATTGCTTCGACGCGTTCGCAATGTTGCGCTCGAGGCCTATGACAATCAGGACCTGCCTTTCGAAAAGCTCGTCAAGGATCTGCAGCCGGAGCGCGATACGAGTCGCAATCCATTGTTCCAGGTAAGTTTTCAACTCTTCAATTCCTGGGAAGACCATCGGGGTGAAAAGTCGGAAACAGAACTGCGGTATTCACATGATCTCCATGGACAGCCGATCGAAATCGACAAAGGAACGGCAACGGTAGACCTCGCTTTGGATCTTTGGGAGCTTGGTCACGGGCTCTACGGAAAAATCGAATATAGTACGGACCTTTTTGATCGGGAAACGATCCAGCGCATGAGCAGGCACTTTGTGGTGCTGCTCGAATGCATCGTAGCGAATCCCGATCGATCGATTTCAGAATTGGAGATCTTGACGCATGATGAGAAACACCGATTGTTGCATGCCTGGAATCAGACTTACGCGGACTATCCCGCGGATTTGTGTCTTCATCAGTTAGTAGAGGCCCAGGTTTCCCGCACCCCCGAGTCGATCGCGGTAAGATTTCGCGATCAAACACTCACCTATGACGAGCTGAATCGACAGTCGAATCAGCTGGCACATTACTTACGGTACTGCGGCGCAAGACCAGAGACTATCATCGCCGTTTGCATGCAACGCTCACTGAAAATGGTGGTCGCACTCTTAGGCGTTCTGAAATCAGGAGCAGCTTATCTGCCGCTTGATGTGGGACATCCGCCAGGCCGGCTTGGATTCATCATGCGTGATGCGCAGCCCAGCATGCTTTTGGTGGAGCACCAATTTGAATCGAGCTTTGCCGAATGCGAGGTGCCGCGCTTAACCCTGGACAACTTGTGGAGCGATTTGTCGGACTGGTCCGACAGTTTTTGCTCCAGCGGCGTACGGGCGGACAACGCTTCGTATTTGATTTACACATCCGGCTCTACGGGGGATCCGAAGGCAGTCACGGTCGAACACCGGAGCGTATGCAATCACTTACTGGCGATGCAGGACGTACTCCCGCTCGAAGAGAAGGACCGAATCGCGCAAAAGTACTCTCTGAGTTTTGATGTGTCTGTTCTTGAGTTGCTTTCCCCTTTGATTGTTGGTGCGGAATTGTGGGTGACCGAACCAGGCCCTCATTTTGATCCTGACTATTTGCTGGGTTTCATCGCGGAACACGGAATTACCGTTCTGGACGTTGTGCCTTCCACTCTCCAGGCCCTGCTGGAGAACCCGCAATTTACTAATTGCGGATGCCTGCGTCGAGTGATTTGCGGGGGCGAGATCCTTCCCCTCTCATTACAGGAACGCTTTTTCCGACTGACGAAGGCCACCCTTTACAACGTGTATGGGCCAACCGAGGCGACGATCGGCGTGACTTACTGGAAATGCAGGAACCAACAACCTGGCAGCAGTGTTCCGATTGGCCGTCCAATCCCAAACGCGCGCATCTATTTGCTGGATCGCCATCGAAATCCTGTGCCTGAAGGCATCCCTGGAGAGATCTACATCGGTGGGCACTGTCTTGCTCGAGGATATCATCGTCGTCCAGCGCTCACTTCAGAGAGGTTTGTTCCGGATCCATACGGTTCCGAAGGCGGGGCCCGTTTGTACAAGACGGGAGATTTGGGACGCTACCGAAACGACGGAGTCATCGAATACTTAGGCCGCGTGGATGAGCAGGTCAAAGTCCGCGGCTTCCGAGTTGAACTCGGCGAAATCGAGAGCACTCTTGATCGGCATCCGGCCGTACAGTCATCGGTCGTAACTACTGTGGCCGACGAGGTAGGGAATCAGAACCTCGTTGCCTATGTCGTGCCCAAATCGGCGAGAGCTGAACTCTGGCCTTCGGTGGGCGAGTACTTCTTCTACGACGAGTTGTTGTACCGTGCAATGACTTACGATGAGGCGAGGAATGCTTCTTATCGGGCCGCGATAAATCAGAAGGTGCCGGGCAAAGTAGCGCTCGATATCGGAACTGGTGCCCATGCCGTCCTAGCCCGGATGTGTATCGACGCAGGAGCCAGAAAGGTTTATGCCATCGAGATGAATCCGCAGGCGTACAGCAGTGCGCAGAGTCTGGTCAGGAGCCTGGGCCTTGAAGATCGTTTGATCCTAGTCCTCGGCGATTCAACCAAGCTCGAACTACCAGAAAGAGTTGATGTCTGTGTCTCGGAGTTGATTGGGACAATCGCATCTTCCGAGGGGGTGGTTCCGATCTTGAACGATGCACGGCGATTTCTCACGGCGAACGGTACCATGATCCCGCAGCTTTGCGAGACCAGAATTGCGGCGGCGGCTCTTCCGGAGGAGTTTAGTACCCAACCCAGCTTCAGTGAGCTGTCCGGACCCTATGTTGACGATATCTTTGCGGCGGCCGCTCACCCCTTTGATCTTCGAGTATGCATCAAGAACTTTCCTTCCACCAATCTGATCTCGGACTCTCAAATTTTCGAGGTACTGGACTTCACCCAAACGGCGGGTGAGGAAAGCGAGCGCGTGATCGAACTTAGGATCAGCAAACGGGGGCACTTAGACGGCTTTCTTCTTTGGATACGCTTAGCCCCGATTGAAGAGGAACTGATCGATTCTCTGGCCGGGCACTATAGCTGGCTTCCGGTTTTTTTCCCTGTCTTTCATCCCGGACTGGAAGTGAATGAAGGAGACATCATTCAAGCCTCATGTTCCGTTGTCTCCAGTGCAGATGGTGTGGCGCCCGACTATCACATCTCCGGTTTTTTGTTCCGCCATGGAGAGGCACTCCCGTTTGACTACTGGTCCTATCGCGATGGCCACCGTTATCAACATAATCCTTTTTACAGAGCGCTATTTGCGGAAGGGTATCAGAAGAACTATCGGCCAACTGATTCTTTCACAGACACCAAGGCCTTGCGGACCCACCTGGAGGAACGCCTGCCAGATTTCATGATTCCGTCGTCCTTCATGCTGGTCAAGAAATTGCCTCTGACTAACACCGGGAAAATTGATCGCAACGCGCTCCCCGCGCCAGCTCCATTACGGCCGGAATTGCTGAACCATTATGTTCCTCCGCGAACGCGTACGGAACGAAATGTGATGGAGGTTTGGCAGGAAGTGCTGAATATAGAGAATATCGGAGTCCACGATAATTTCTTCGATTTGGGGGGACACTCACTCCTTATCGCTCGAGTACGGGGCAGGCTTCAGGAACGTTTTGATCGGGAGCTATCGATAGCCGACTTATTCCGCTACCCCACCATCCATTCGCTTTCGTCATTTTTGAGCCGCGGGGAAGATTCGCCCATGTCCTTCGAGGCGGTTTTCGGACGAGTTCAAAGACAGGCCGAGGCGATGAACCGGCGCAAGCAGGGCATGGAATGGAGGTTAGCTGGCAATGACTAACCCGTCTGTGGTATCGGACTCGGAACGGATCGCGATCATTGGAATGAGTGGTCGGTTTCCGGGGGCCAAGGACCTGGACCAATACTGGAGAAACCTAAGAAACGGGGTCGAATCCATCTCGTTTTTCTCGGCAGAAGATCTTATCGAAGCCGGGGAAGACCCAAATCTACTCGATACACCTAATTACGTCAACGCTGGGGGGGTGCTTGATGATGTTGATCTATTTGACGCTTCGTTTTTTGGATTCAGTGCACGAGATTCCGAATTGATGGATCCCCAACAGAGGATCTTTCTGGAATGCAGTTGGCACGCGCTCGAAAATGCGGGTTATAACCCGGATCGATATCCAGGTTTGATTGGAGTGTTCGCCGGTACTGCCATCAGTACATATTTGTCCGAGATATACGCCAGTTCGACGTTCTACGGACTGGATGATTTCCAGATCATCCTGGGCAACGATAAAGATCATCTGACCACGCAAGCCTCTTACAAACTGAACCTGAAAGGGCCCAGCGTCACAGTTCAAACCGCGTGCTCCACCTCTCTGGTAGCCGTGTGCATGGCTTGCCAGAGTTTGCTGGACTATCACTGCGATATGGCTTTGGCCGGCGGGGTCGCCATTAATATGTCCCAGCGCAAGGGGTATTTTTATCAGCCTGGAGGAATCTTCGCACCCGACGGGCACTGCCGGCCGTTTGACTCCAAGGGGCGGGGCATTGTGGTGGGGAATGGGGCCGGCATTGTAGTGCTGAAGCGGCTTTCTGAAGCGATTGCCGACCGCGACAACATTCGGGCTGTGATCCGTGGATTTGCGGTCAACAACGACGGTTCGGGCAAGGTTGGTTACACAGCTCCGAGTGTGGAAGGACAAGCGCAGGTCATCGTGACGGCGCAAGCGATGGCAGCGGTTCCAGCCGATTCGATCAGTTATGTCGAAGCGCATGGGACAGCGACACCCCTGGGAGATCCTGTGGAGATCGCTGCGCTCACGCAAGCGTTTCGCGCAACCACAAAAAAGAATGGGTTTTGCGCCATCGGTTCTGTAAAGAGCAACATCGGTCATTTGGATACCGCCGCGGGTGTGGCGGGGCTAATCAAGACAGTGCTCGCATTGGAGCACCGGCAACTGCCGCCAAGCTTGAACTATGTTGAGCCGAATCCCGACATTGATTTTTCTCAGACTCCATTTTGGGTCAATGCAGCACTTTCAGAATGGAATTCTTCCGGGCCTCGTCGCGCCGGAGTAAGTTCATTCGGGATTGGCGGGACCAATGCACACGTCGTTTTGGAACAAGCGCCCGAACTAGAAGTATCAGCCGGAAGCAGGCGTCACCACCTTTTGGCCTTGTCTGCAAGGACTGCACCCGCGCTGGAAACGGTAACTGCCAATCTGGTTTCCTGGATGGCGCAGCAGGAATCGGTACCGCTGCCGGATTTGGCGTATTCCCTTCAGGTTGGCCGGAAGAACTTTGCATATCGCCGCGCCTTCGTTTCCGACGTTGACACTCAAGTTGCAAGCCGAGCATTGGGTGCGTTGGACCAGCGGCACGTTTTGAATTCTGATGGGCAGACCAAACAACGTGCCATCGTTTTTATGTTTCCCGGACAGGGATCGCAACGAATCAACATGGCTCGTCAGGCCTATGACGAGGAACCGCTCTTTCGCGAGCAATTCGATCGTTGCGCCCGTCATCTTATTCCACAACTCGGTTTTGACTTGCGGAGGGTGATCTACCCTAGCCGCACCTCAAGGGAGGAGTCGGACAAAGCACTCGCGCGCACATCTGTGACGCAACCAGCTCTGTTCGCGACTGAATTTGCCCTTGCCCAGCAGTGGATCAGTTGGGGTGTAAAACCCCAGTCGATGATTGGCCACAGTCTCGGGGAATACGTTGCGGCTTGTTTGGCAGGGGTCTTCAGTTGGGAGGATGCGATCTCGCTCGTGGCTGCTCGCGGCAAATTCATGGAATCGATGCCGAAGGGAGCCATGCTTGCGGTGTGGCTGGCGGAATCCGAAGTAAAGTCGCTGTTGCACGAGGATCTTTCCCTTGCGGCGGTAAATGCATCCGATTCTTGCGTGGTGTCAGGACCCGACCCAGCTGTAAGAGCAGTCGAGGGGTATCTCCTGGGCAAGGGCGTGCACTGTCGCCGCCTCACAACCTCCCATGCATTTCATTCGAAAATGATGGAGCCGATTGTTGATTCTTTTGTAGAGCGGGTCGGGAGATTGCGGCTGAGGCCTCCACAGATTCCGTACGTTTCTAACTTGACCGGCACGTGGATCTCGGCAGAAGAGGCAACTCGACCTGAGTATTGGGGAGAACATCTGCGGAACACAGTTCGTTTTTCGAACGGCATCGACGAACTTGGGAAAGACGAATGGCTCTACCTGGAGGTCGGGCCGGGGGAAACGCTGAGCGCACTTGTTCGCAACTCTCTCGGAAAACGCTCGGGTCAGCGCGTGATTAGTTCGTTCCCAGCGAACGCCGATCCGGAGTTGGCAAGCCTGCTTACAGCTTTGGGGCGAGTGTGGGTTTCGGGAGTGGATGTAGACCTGAGCGCTTTGTATGCACGCGAGAAGCGGCGGAGAATCCAATTGCCGGTTTACCCATTTGAGAGCCTACGTTACTGGATCTCGCCAACAGAGGAGCTAGCCGAATATGAGGACCAGGCGGGCCCGTTGTCCCCGAGCGGAGAAGTGGAATGTTGGTTTTACCAGCCGGGTTGGAAGCAAGCACCCGCCAACCTCCCACAAGACTCGCAGGACTTTACGCCAAAAGGCACCTGGCTGATTTTCGATGAGAGATTGGGCCTCGGACAGGCCTTATCGGAGCATCTTTTCGCGAATGGTGCCAGGGTGGCGAGAGTAGTTGCGGGTGAGCAGTTTGCCTTAATCGGCTCGAGCCTTTATTCGATCCGCCCCGATAGATCTGAGGATTACAGAGCACTCATTCGAGAAGTTCTGTTGGAGTTCGGGACACCTCCGCAGACAATCGTCCATCTCTGGGGCGTGGAAACCGAACCTGAAGACAACGATCGTGAATCCTTCGACCACAGTCAGTACCGCGGATTCTACAGCCTGACTTCCTTGGCGCGAGCCTTTCGCCAGCAGAGCGTGACCAACGCTATCAGGATCTCTGTCGTGACCACGCATGTGCAGGAAGTGCGCAAGCAAGATTCTTTATTGCCCGCGAAAACAACCGTCCTGGCAGCGTGCAAAGTCATTTCGCAGGAACATTCGAATATTTCCTGTCAGAACATCGACCTCAGTCCGGACGATCTTGGACCGGCGGGGCGAGAAGCACTGCTTGCTGGCTTAATCGCGGAACTCACAACTGAACGGCTCGAGCCGGCTGTCGCTCTGCGGAAGGGACGTCGGTGGACGCAAACATTCGAGTCGATACGCCTTCCGCAGACGGGGGAGAAATGTCCGCGACTGCGATCCGGTGGGGTGTACTTGATTACCGGCGGACTCGGGAATATTGGCTTGACGGTCGCGGGGTATCTTGCTCGCGAAGTTCAGGCCAAGCTAATACTGATCGGTCGTTCGGCGTTCCCGCAAAAGGAGGAGTGGGAGCAATTCTTAGGACGAGATCCAGAAAGTTCGATTTCCAGAAAGGTCCGTACCCTGATGGAGCTTGAGCAACTTGGGGCACAAGTCATGGTTGCTTCTGCGGATTGTGGCAGCCGTGAGGGAATGGAGTTCGTCCTTGCGGAAGCAAAACGCCGGTTTGGAGACATTCGAGGCGTCATTCACTGTGCCGGTAACGTTGCGGCTGAGTCTGCGGCCGCAATCGACGAAACGGATGAAAAATCCGCCCAGCTGCATTTTCGTCCCAAAGTCGATGGAGTCTGCGTGCTGCAGGAATTGTTCCGAACCCATGAGCTCGACTTCTTTCTACTCTTTTCGTCACTTTCAGCCGTTCTCGGCGGCCTCGGCCTGGCGGCTTACGCGGCCAGCAACATTTTCCTGGACAGCTTCGCTCGGCAGCGAGGCCGATTGGATTCAATCCCCTGGATCAGTGTTAATTGGGACGCGTGGGATTTCGGCTCTGATGTCCTTTCGTACAGGTCAAAGCGGAGCAATGCAATCGAACCAAGCGAGGGAATTAACGCGCTGCGAATGATCCTCGACCGTGCACCAGAACAGATCATCGTTTCAACCTCTGATTTACAAGGCAGGTTCAACGACTGGGTGGATCTGCGCTCGCTTCGCGGTGGTCAGCAATCTGCCAATATTGCATCCGTTCATCTCCACGACCGACCGCAATTGGCGACCGATTTCATCGCTCCCAGCACGGACATGGAGCGAACGACCGCCGCAATCTGGGAACAGCTTCTGGGAGTTGGCCCGATCGGTGCGAACGACAGCTTTTTTGAGCTCGGCGGCCACTCGCTAATGGCAATTCAGCTGGTCTCTCGCTTGCGTGAAGCCTTTGCAGTCGAATTCCCCATCCAGAAGCTATTCGAAGACCCCAGAGTCAGTGCGATTTCGAGCTGGGTCGAGTGCGAGATGTCAGCTGCACAGGCAAATCAGGACGGAGTTATGCGGACGCTTGAACTGGTTGAGCAGATGCCGGCAGATGAAGTCAAAATACTGCTTGAGGCTTCCGATGTCTCCATCGATCAGGTCGTGGAATCAGATCCTTTTCGAGCCGCCAGCTAGTCGACTTGTGGGCCGGTGATTTCGTTATGAGTGGGTCGCTGAAGCGCCCCGACTTGAACCGCATAACGTAAGAGTCAAGTACGATGGCACATCAATCTCAATCGTCTCAATCCTTAGAACAGCGTATCGCTGGACTGTCACCTGAGAAGCACGCTCTCTGGGAGAGCTTGGTGCGGAAAAACAAAGTGGCAGACCTGCGTCTTTCGGCAATTCCCCGGCGAGATCCTACCATCTCTGTGCCTCTGTCGTATGCGCAACAGCGGCTTTGGTTCCTCGATCAATTAATGCCAGGAAATGCCTTCTTCAATTTGACGTCGGCATATCAGATGAAGGATCAGGTCGAGATCAAGATACTCGAGGCTAGCCTGAACGAAGTGGTGCGGCGGCACGAATCCTTAAGAACCAGCTTTCGGGTTGTAGATGGCGAACCTGTACAGGTCGTTACTCCCACGGTGGAGATTCGAGTCGGGTATCGCGACTTGCGCCTGCTCCCCAAAAGTGATCGCCAAGCCGAAGCACTGCGCCTCGGGTCCATGGAGTCAGCCCATCCGTTCGATTTGAGTACTGGTCCTCTGCTTCGGACGATCCTGCTGCAGTTGGATACTGATGAATACGTGCTTCTGCTCACAATGCACCACATGATATCCGATGGCTGGTCCATGGGGGTATTTTGGAACGAACTCTCCGTAATTTGGGATGCTTTTGCGGTGAATGCGCCTTCTCCTCTTCCACCGTTGCCCATCCAGTATGGAGATTTCGCGGTTTGGGAAAGGAGATGGCTTCAGGGCAAAGTGTTGGATGAGCACCTTACATACTGGAAGAAACAACTCGCGGACCTTCCGATGCTCCAATTACAGACCGACTATGTCCGCCCACCGCTTCAAAACTTTCGTGGTGCCACACACAAGACAACGGTGCCTCGTCTTCTGGCCGATTCGATAAAAAGTTTGGCTCAGGCCGAAAATGTCACCTTGTTCATGCTGATGATGGCCGCTTTTCAGGCTTTGATGGCGCGGTACACGGGTCAAGAAGACATCGTCGTCGGAACCTATACTGCTGGTCGAGCCCGCGGTGAGTGCGAAAAGCTGATTGGATTCTTCATTAATACACTGGTTTTTCGGACCGATCTGTCTGGCAATCCCACTTTTCGCGAACTTCTGCATCGGGTTCGGGCTACAGCGATTCAGGCCTATGAACATCAGGATCTACCCTTCGCCCGCCTGGTTCAAGAACTTCGGCCAGAGCGCGACTTGAGCCAGACTCCCTTATGCCAGGTCCTGTTTCATATGTACAACCCACCCGGCAGCAAGGTCGATGGCAGTTCGAGCAACACCGAAGAACTGGAACTCACATATGCATCCGCGATGCTCGATTTGGCCGTTACTTTCTTTGAGACGGCCACCGGAATGACTGGGGCGTTTGAATACAGTACAGAACTTTTTGAACCGTTAACAATCGAGAGGATGGCAGGGCACTACCAAAACTTCTTGGCCGCGGTAACCGCAAATCCGGAACTTACGATTCTTGATGTCCCGATGTTATCCGATTCTGAGCGCGACCAATTACTCATAGAATGGAATCCGCCTTCGGCCGAACACTTTGATGAGCCTAGTCTATGCGTCCGACTGGAATCCATAGCGGCGGAGCATCCTCACAATCGAGCCTTTCTTTTTGCCGACCAGGAATTGACGTACAGCGAGCTAAACGACAGGGCCAACTGCCTAGCTTACGACCTCAGGAATAAGGGTGTCGGTCCTGAAGTGGTCGTCGGTGTTTGTCTGCCACGCAGCTTCGATCTCGTTGTTTCGATGTTTTCCATATGGAAGGCCGGTGGTGCTTATCTCCCCTTGGATCCAACTTACCCGAAGGAGCGTCTGTGCTTCATGCTGGAAGATTCGAAAGCGGCGGTGCTTTTGTCTAATAAAACTTACGCGGGAATGTTTGCAAGTTCAACGGTTCCTGTTTTCTGCGTGGACGGGGAATCTCAGACGCAGCGTCCGGAATTCATTTCAAGTCCAATCCCGAGGAATACTCCGGAGCAATTGGCATATCTGATTTATACGTCCGGTTCCACAGGCAACCCCAAGGGAGTTGGGATAGAGCACAAACAAGTGTTAAATCGGCTTTCGTGGATGTGGGAGGCTTATCCGTTTTCGGAAGACGAGGTCGGCTGCCAAAAGACCGCGCTCAACTTTGTCGATTCGCTGTGGGAACTTCTGGGTCCATCATTGAAGGGAATTCCCACTGTAATTGTTCCAGAAGACGAGGTTGCGGATCCCTTTGCACTGGTGGAGAGCTTGGCACGTCATAGAGTGTCACGCATCTGGGTCGTACCTTCGCTACTTTCGGTATTACTGGATACCTTTCCCGATTTGCAAAGCCGGCTCTCGGTCTTGAAGTTCTGGGTCAGCAGTGGTGAGCCACTCACAGTTGAGCTACTCGACCGCTTTCGGCATGTTATGCCGGAAAGCACGCTGTTTAACTTGTACGGAACCTCGGAGATATGGGATGCGACGTGGTTCGATCCACGAACCTGCGAGAAATCGCTCCACCGCGTTCCAATCGGAAAACCAATCCGTAACGTCACTGCCTATGTGCTGGATACCCAATTACGTCTGGTTCCAATGGGGGTCGCCGGTGAGTTGCACGTCGGAGGCATAGGTTTAGCTCGGGGTTACTTGAATCGTCCCGATTTAACACGCGAGAAATTTGTCACAAATCCGTTCAACCCTGATTCAAGTGCAAGACTCTACAAGACGGGCGACTTAGCCCGGTATCGCCTTGATGGAAATCTGGAACACTTAGGTCGAATAGACCATCAAGTAAAAATCCGGGGTATCCGCGTAGAACCTGGCGAGGTGGAGTCCGTCCTGCGGGAGCATCCCTCCGTCGGCCAGGCCGCGGTAGTCGCTCGGGATGATCACAGTAACGATCCTGCGCTGGTCGGCTACGTTACAGTGCAGAATGCGTCTTGGCCTTCGGAAACGTGCGAAGATTCGGAATCATGGTGCCAAGAACGAATCAAACAATGGCAGGAGGTCTGGGATGAAACTTACATCCGGAGCAGTCAATTCGAGGATCCTGCCTTCAATACAGCGGGCTTGACCAGCAGTTACACAGGTTTGCCGCTTGCGACTCCGGATGCAAGGGAATGGGTTGACTCCGCGGTTCACCGAGTGCTCGGGCTTCACCCCACACATGTGCTTGAGATAGGCTGCGGGGCGGGCCTGGTATTACTTCGTGTCGCACCAAGCTGCGCTCAGTATACCGGTACTGATATTTCCAGGATCGCCCTGGAATCTGTTCAACAGCAAACGTCGAAGATCGGATTATCGCAAGTACGATTGATGCAAGGTGCAGCGGAGGATCTAGGCGGGTTTCAGAAAGACAATTTGGATACGATCATCCTCAATTCAGTTGTTCAATACTTTCCCAGTATCGAATATCTGGAGCGCGTGGTTGAAAAAGCGTTATCACTCATACGAGGAAATGGGTCCATTTTCATAGGAGATGTGCGTAGCTTGCGCTTACTCGACGCTTTCTATGCCTCGGTGGAGTCCCATCGTCTGAATGGAACAGTGACGACCGATGAGTTGCGCGCCCGGATACAGAAGCGGGCATTGGAGGAGGAAGAGCTTGCCATCTCGCCGTCGTTCTTCTTCGAGATGAAACGCCGCTCATCCCAGGTCACGAACGTTCAGATTCTGCCCAAGCGCGGCCGCCATTCGAATGAGTTCACTCGTTTCCGCTACGACGTGATCTTGGAACTTGATGGGCCTAGCCGCACCGTAAACTCTCGATGGCTTCATTGGGATCGCGATTTGTTAAGTATGTCTGCGGTCCGCCGTACTTTGGTTGAGACCAATGCCAACGTGGTGGCGATCGAGGGCTTTCCGAACAACCGCCTGGCGGCAGAACGCGCGATCCTGGAAGAAATGGCTTCTTCGCGCTCGGATCTCAGGTTGCAGGAAAGTACGAAACCGTTTGACCCGAATGGAGCTTACCGTGCCGACCTCGAAGACATGTTCACCGCCGGACGCGAACTTGGTTATTGGACCTATGTGCATTGGGCAGCAGGATTGGATGATCCATATCTTGTCATATTCGAGCGAATGGATAAAGAGACGGAACTTCGAGGTATTTCTCCACTGAACATCGAAGCGCCCGAGTCCGACTGCGAGTACAGCAACAAGCCCAGGCGCGGGGCGTTCGTGCGCGACTTGGTTCCAGAACTATTTCGGCATCTGAAACAGCGGCTACCAAAAGCCATGGTGCCTTCGTCAATCGTCGTGTTGGACAGTCTGCCTTTGACTCCAAATGGCAAAGTTGACCGCCGGTCTCTCCCGACGCCGAGTTCCGCACACCCGGCCATGAGAGCCGGAGCTACCCCGCCACGAACCGCAACAGAGAGAGCCCTCTCCCGCATGTACAGGGAACTTCTCGCCGTCGAAGAGTTGGGGATGAACGACAATTTTTTCACCGAGTTGGGCGGCCATTCTTTATTGGCAACTCGCTTGCTCTCCCGTGTGCGGGATGAGTTCCAGGTAGAATTGCCGTTGCGAGCGATTTTCGAAATGCCCACGGTCGCAACCTTAGCTCAGCTGATCGACAACACCAAGAATCGGTCCGATCACGCCCAAAGCACAATCACAAGGATTCCCCGATCCGAACATCGCATCGCAATTCCCGCAGACAGGGAACTTAACAGGTCAGATCTGACGAAGGCTGGGTGGTTGAGCAACGGTAGCGTCTTTCGAAAGCGGGGGGGGACGACCGATTCGTCCCAAACCTGAGACTCGGCTGGCCGCATACGCTAACCACAACGTTTGCGATGACCCCTGAACTTCAAGAACTCGGTGGTGGTACAAATTGGCGGTCCGGCAGGGCCATACCCGTCCCTCTGTTTAAGACCCCGGGGTTTGCTACCTGCGCCCCGTCTCAGGAACGCGCGTGCATGATCCATTGTCCAAGACCGCCAACGTGCCGTCTTTTTTGTTTGTTCGGATTTCGTAACAAGACGCACTTTCCTGTTTCTTCTCTGTGGTCCTGGGCCACAATATGCGTGAAGCACCTCTCCGAAGAGCAAGTTCCCGCTGAGGGGGAGGAACCCTCAGCGATCACCCAAAACCGGCCAATGGTTATCACCTGAAAACCGGCCAACGAGAATAGCGTCCGGGACATTGACGCCCGCAGAGGCTTGTAGCCTCCGAGGGCATGGCCAATGTCTT
>Ga0070730_10000564_pt1 | contig 41755 bp, 37 predicted proteins | sample Coa_R1_3_FD_66447 | JGI IMG/M metagenome (GOLD analysis project Ga0070730, IMG submission 66447) | Surface soil microbial communities from Centralia Pennsylvania, which are recovering from an underground coalmine fire - Coalmine... | ecosystem: Environmental > Terrestrial > Soil > Unclassified ...
AATCGAACAGCGAGCGACTGGTGGACGGGGAAGGATTCGAACCTTCGTAGCCCGCAAGGAGCGGCAGATTTACAGTCTGCTGGTTTTAGCCACTCACCCACCCGTCCCGCGAAAACGAAAGGGACGCTAAATCCTTGTCCCCCAAAACTTTTGCCAGCCGTATTCCCCCAACGCGGACGAAAACACAAAAAGGACTCGTGTCGAAAGACACCAGCCCGTTTATTTTTCAAGCAAGGATTTGCTCCGCCTCACTCCCCCTGCTACATCCTGGTGGAGCTGGCGGAGGGAATTGAACCCCCGACCCTCTGATTACAAATCAGATGCTCTACCAGCTGAGCTACGCCAGCGTCGCTCAAACCGGGTAAGAATACCAGAAGGGGCATGAGAATTGCAAGGGGTTGCATCCATTTCGCAGCACGTCGGGGGCCAAGACTGTGGATATCCTTCTTCCCTGTGTCGCACTGCTAGCGCATCTATCTTTCTATTTCTCTATAGCTTAGCATGAGTTCCCGCTCCCTACGTCATCCCGAGCGGCGTCGGGCGAGCCGCTCGGTTTTGCCTTGAGATTTCTTGCTGATTCCAGCCATGATTCTGTCCGGTGTAAAGTGGTCAGGTTCAATCGCGCTCACTTTCTGAATCTGGTGTCAAAAAGATGAACAAGCAAAGGCTTACGGGGGCAATCGTAGCAGTGGTTGTTGTCGGTGCGATTGTCCTTTTCGGCTACTACCGCTGGAGAGGCTCAGGAGTTGATCCACGCATCGATATTCTCGCGAACATGCCCTCGGATGCCAGCGCGGTTCTCTTTGTCGATCTCGATGGCTTGCGGCGATCCCCGTTCCTTGCGGAGCTGTACAAATGGGCGCCTCAAACCACAGCGGATGCCGACTACACGCAATTTCTCCAAGCCACCGGATTCAATTACGAGAGCGATCTCGAGCGTGTCGGCATTGCCTTGCTGAAGCGCGGCCAAGACACCTTTGTCTTCGCGGTCGCCGAAGGACGATTCGATCGAAATAAGATCTCCGCCTACGCTCTGCAAACAGGAACACGCGAGAATCGCGCTGGCCGAGAGATTTTTTCCTTGCCCCGGAGCAGCACCGCCCGTCGCATCACCTTCACGTTCTTGCGCAATGACCGCATGGCTCTCATGAACAGCGATGGTCTGGAATCCTTGTTATCTCAGAAACACTCTGATATCGACGCGCAAGCATGGCGCGAGCGTTTCCGCAGACTCGCCGGCTCTCCCGTATTCGCTGTTATAAGACAGGATGCCGGCGCAAGCGCGGCTCTGGGCGCCGGGGCCGCGGGCGGATTTCATTCTCCCCAGCTTTCGGCTCTCGTCGACCAACTCCAATGGATCACTGTCGCGGGAAAGCCGGATGCCGACCGTCTTCGGGTCGTAGTGGAAGGCGAAGGCTCGGCGGATGCGCCCACTCGCCAGTTAAGCGACGTTGTGAATGGCTTGCTGGTCCTGGCCCAGGCCGGGCTCGGGGACCCCAAGCTCCGTCAGAAGCTGCCTGCTGAAGAGCGTGAAGCGTACCTGGAAATGCTGAAGAGTGCCGATGTATCGCAGATTGACCGCGGCGAAACTAAATCCGTGCGTTTGATCTTCGATGTGACGCCCAAGTTTCTCGATGCTGCGCGCGCCGCTTTGCCGGTTGCGCCCGCCGTGCCTCAAACCAAGCGCTTCCCCAACAAAAGCACCGTCAGAAATTAATTGGGAATCATAAAAAAAGCCCCGCATGGCTCGGGGCATGAGAACTCAATTCAGCTTGGCTCGAGCTAATCGCCTAGCGTGGTCCCCTTCATATAACGCCACGGATTCACCGGCGCGTTGTTCACACGAACTTCGTAATGCACGTGCGGCCCCGTGGAGCGGCCGCTGATGCCCGTGTAGCCGATGACTTCGCCACGCTTGATGCGCGTGCCGGGCACCGCCGAAAACGACGAAAGATGCGCGTACCAGGTGGTGATGCCGAAACCGTGGTCCAGCACTACCAGGCGGCCGTAACCTGCGTGGTTCTCCGCAATCGTCACGATCCCGTCAGCCGTGGCGTGCACCGGCGCGCCGTAATCCGAAGCCACATCCACGCCCGTGTGGAATGCGCCTTCACCGCTGAACGGATCCAGCCGCTCTCCAAACCCGTCCGTGATGTGTCCGATCACCGGCCAGATCGACGGCGTGTACGTGGAGTCGGCGAAGCTCATCGCGGGCATCAGTCGCAATCCGCTCGAAGACACCGCGATGACTGCCGCGTTTCTTTTCAAGAACGTGTATTGCTCGATGGAACGATCAAAGGCATCTTCCGGCGTCACTTCACTCTCGGTCGTATCGAATGCTGCCGGGTGATAGCGAAGCACTCCGTACGTCATGGCCACTTCGGTCGCCAGTGACTGCAGTGAATCGAGGCGCTGATTGGTGTCGGTAACCGTGCTTTGAAGTTGTTGGTACTGTTTCTTGAGAGTTTCCTGATCGTGGCGGAGGGCATTGTAGTTGCCCACTTTCCAAAGCATCCGCGAGTAAGAGCCGACCGCGACTGTAACGGTGATAGCACCAATCAGGGCCAGCGCTGCAATGCCATGCAGTACATACGCCGGCACGATAAGCTTTTTCAGCTTACCCGGCGTCGTCGCGATATAGAACGTATAGTTCTTACTCGTGATCACTTGCTTGGCCCTCAGGCCTTCTAGCTTGCCAAAAACGGGCTAAACACCCTGTAGCCCGCGAAAAGAACCGATTCGAAACAACGAACCTGCAAATCAGGACCGTAAGTCTCGGTCCGCGACTTGCCACATACTAAATTCTGTAGAGGTGGCCGTCAACCCTGTATTTTGGTGTTCGAAGAACAGGGTGTGAAAAACCGTCCACCTGTCCCTCGGGACAGGTTGCAGAGGCTCAAATGTGGACCTGCCGGGAGTTTGGTCGCCGCGTCCCACCTTGGGCTCCAATAGCGCGCCTCCGGGCTATACTCAACCTTCCGCGTCACCATGAAGAATCAAAGTCAATTCACCCCAGTCAAGAGCCACGGTGCAGAAGATGCGATCCTGGATCGCATTCGAGCCTCCGCGCAGCAAAGCCGCAACGCTACAAATGGCTTGCTCGTGGGTGTCGGAGACGATGCGGCCATCTTCCGTGCAACTCATGGGTGCGACGAAATTGTCACCTGCGACTGGTTCCTCGAGGGCACGCATTTTCTGCGCGACAAGCACCCAGCCGACTCCATTGGATGGAAATGTCTCGCCAGGGCTGCAAGCGACGTCGCGGCCATGGGCGGCGTACCGCGCTGCTTCCTTCTAAGCCTGGCCCTGCCGTCTACGCACCTCGGCCCTTGGCTGGATGATTTTCTTCGGGGATTGCGCAGAGCCTCGCAACGCTTCAAATGCGTGCTGGCTGGCGGTGACACGACTTGGGGGGAGAAGGTCCTCGTAAGTGTCACCGTGCTCGGAGAAGTGCGCCCTGGCAGGGCCCTTCTCCGCTCCAACGCGCAGCCTGGCGAAATCATCTTTGTCAGCGGCCGCCTTGGTGAGGCCGAGTTGGGTCTCTGCCTTCTTCGCCTGCAAAAACGCAAAGTGAGTCGGGGCGATCCTCTTCTGGCAAAACATCTCTACCCCGAACCGCGGCTCGCTCTCGGCCGTTGGCTGGCAGAAAATCGCCTCGCCTCGGCCATGATGGACCTTTCCGATGGTGTTTCCACCGATTTGCCGCGCCTATGTGAAGCCAGCCGAGTCGGCGCAGCCATCGATTCAGCAAAAATTCCTGCGGTCCGACTGCCTGAACGCGGCCGGACCAGCAGCGAAAATGCGCTTGCCCTTGCGTTGCACGGCGGCGACGACTATGAGTTGCTTTTCACCGTGCCTCGCAGCAAAGCGAACCGGATTCCGCGCTCCTTTCACGGAATTCCCCTCAGTAAGATTGGCGAAATCACGAAGCGGCGGACGTTGCTTCTCATCGACCAGTCCGGGCGCAAGATGCTCCTACCTAATCGCGGTTGGGACCCTTTCCGCCAAGAAACATAAGCATCTGGAATCAACTCGTACGATTACTCAGGGAGAGAAACCTGGAGTCGCTGGTGCCGTGGAAGTTTTCGTTGGCGGCGTCGGAACGGGCGGTTTCACCTTCGGCGCAGCGGGCTCTTCCTCCTCGGGCGCGGTGTCTGGCGTGTCTACATTCACCTTGTGTTCCAGCGCTTGCTGCTCGAGAGGGACAACATTAGCGAAATCCAGCACAGGCTGTCCTTCCAGCGCGGCTTTCATGAACTCAAGCCAGATCGGAAGAGCCGCCCGCGCTCCGGTTTCTTTTTTCCCGAGCGAAATCTGCTTGTCGTCGAACCCCACCCACACTCCACAAGTCAGCTGCGGCGTAAATCCCATAAACCAGGCGTCCGTGTAGTCCTGTGTAGTGCCGGTCTTTCCGCCGGCCGGGCGGCCAAGTGCTTTAGCCTGCACGCCTGTCCCGAACTGGATGACCTCCTCGAGCATCGCCGTCATCGTCCTCGCGACCTCTGGCGAGATAACGTCGTGCACTTCCGGATGGGCCTCTTCGAGCAACGCTCCGTCGTACGTCGTTACGCGGCGAATCATGTGTGGGTCGATTCGAATCCCGTCGTTCGGAAACACCGTGAACGCGGAGGTGTGCTCCACTAATTTCATGTCCGCCGCACCCAGCACCAGCGGCAAATAGGGCGGAAGAGATGTGGTGATGCCGAACCGCCGCGCCATGTCCACGACGGAATTGATCCCGACTTTCTCCGCCAGCTTAACAGCAGGCACGTTTCGCGACCCCGCCAGCGCGCGCCTCAGCGTAATCGTGCCTTCGAATTTTTCGTCATAGTTGCGCGGCGAATAAGGCTGGCCGCCGCTGATGGTCGTGAAAGGTGTATCCACGATGGTGTCGAACGGCGACGCCCCTTTTTCAATCGCATCCGCGTACAGATACACCTTGAACGAGCTGCCTACTTGCCGGTACGCCTGAGTGGCTCGATTGAATTTCGAATCCTCAAAGCTGTATCCCCCGACCATGGCCTTGATTTCGCCCGTCGAATTGTCGATGGTCAGCAGCGCGGCTTGCGGAGCCGGCTGTTGTTCGAGTTGCACGCGCGCCGTCGCTTCGTGGAGTTCCTCGATATAGAACTGCGCCAGATCCCCGACCTTCAGTAACTCGCTCGCCTTCTTTCGCCCCGTCCATGCGAAATCCGGCGCCGAAAGAATCGCCCGGTACGCTCCTATCTTGATCGTGGCGAAGCGGTCGTCCACCGCAAGCACCAGCCCGGTCACATACGATCCCTTTTCAATGGGATGGTGCCAGTCTTCGTCCTCGTACGTATCCAGCTTGCCCAGGTTGTCGCGCAGAATGTTGGCGGGATCGCCTCGCCAGCCATGCCGCCGGTCGTAGCTATGCAATCCATCGCGCAGCGCTTGATTGGCGGCTCGCTGCATCTTTACGTTCAACGTCGTGTAAACGCGCAGCCCGCGCTCGTGCACCGCTTCTGTTCCGTATGTCGCTTCCAGATACTTGCGAATCTCTTCAAAAAAATACGGTGCCAGATCGTTTCGTGGGTACTGCAGGTGCAGGCCAAGCGGTGTTTTCTTGGCGGCTTCCTCGTCCGCTGGCGTGATCTTTCCTTCCTCTTCCATGCGGTGAAGAACCAGATTCCGCCGTGCCAGCGCGCGTGCCGGATCCGAAAGCGGTGAGTAAATCGGCCCTCGGATCATCCCCGCAAGCAGCGCTGCTTCCTGCAGTTTCAGGTCGCTCACCGACTTGCCGAAATAAAATTGCGCGGCGGCGGCGAAGCCGTAGTTGCCATGCGCGAGATACACCTGGTTGGCGTACATGGTGAAGATTTGCGGCTTCGTGTAGCGCCGCTCGATTTGCAGCGCCAGCAGAATCTCTTGCATCTTGCGCCGCAGGCTGATTTCGCTGCGGTCGAGGAAGAGATTGCCCGCAAGCTGCATGGTAATGGTGCTCGCGCCTTGCGCCCTGCCGCCCTTCAAGAGCTTGCGCCACGCCGCTCCCGCGACGCGCGGAAAGTCGATGCCCCAATGCTCTTCGAAGTGCTGGTCTTCGATCGCCGTGACCGCGTTGTAAAGCACCTTTGGGCACTGCTCGTAGGTCATCAGAATGCGTCGCTGCAGTGCAAAGCTGCCGACCAACTGCCCGTCGTCGGCATAGACTTCCGTCACCACGGTCGGACGGTATGTCTCGAGTGCGCGAATTTCCGGCAAGTCGCTCGCATAAACAAACAGCAACCCGCAGGCCGCTCCCAGCGCGATGGAACAAAGCAAAAGAAACGCCAGCGCGACGCGGTCAATCAGTTTCCAGCCGCGCAATCGCAGCGTTATCGGAGGCAAGCTCAGCATCGAATATTGATTCTATCGCAGAACGATTTTCAGAATTGGATTTTGCAAGATATACGCCGCTTTTCAGGAATTGCCCGTGGGTTCATAGTAGCGCTCGCCTGCGCAGCCACGGCAGAGCGTTCTGCCAGCCACGATTATTTCCCGCTTGAAATTGATCCCCTCGCCGCATTCCGCGCAAACGACTCGCGGGCCTTTGAACCCGGGCATGTCTTCCGGTTGCACTTCGACTTTCACCCATTGCTTCTCGAAAAGAATCTCGTCCGGGAGCGCCGCGTACGCTTTTTGCTGCCCCGCATCCTTTCCGAGTTCCGGAAACATTTCGCGGGCAGCTTGCTTCGACGATTCTTTCGCGGCCACCCGCACAGCCCGGCCCGTCTGCAGATCAACGAACGTCGCCGCCACCTTGCCCCAGTCGCGGAACTTGAGCGCGCGTTTCCCCAATCTGCAATTCGCCACCAGCGCCACCGCGTCGGTAACGCAACGGTCGATCTCCACATACGTCACGACTCGTTTCCGCTCCGCGACCGGATCCTCTATCCCCAATTCGCGCAAACCCAGCATCGCCAGCCGCACTCCGAGCACTTGCCCCGCGCACAAATGCCCGTGCGCAACCTCCGCCAATTGCAAATATTCGGTGAGAGTTTTCATGAAGGTGCTTCGTCACAGTTTACTTAGTCCACTCTCCCGATACCAGCCTACGCTTTTTCGGTTTCCCACGGGTGCGGCTGGCGCGCTTCCATGAAAGCGAAGATGGTCATCAGTAGCGCGAGTCCAGAGAGAGCCGCGTCCTCCAGCACCTTCTTCAGATCGATCGGTTCAGGAGTCGCAAAGCAACCGCAATTTATATTCATGTGCAGCAGATAGGCATGAAAAACTGCGCTGAAGAACCCTAGCATCAGGATCGTCAACAAGGAAGCCCAGATCCTCAGCCTCCATCCGATCACAACAAGCAAGCCGACCACGATCTCCGTGAAGGGCAGCGTGTGCGCGACAAACTGTACTCCCCACGCGGGTAGCAGCTTGAATGCCTCCACCTGCGTCGCGAAATTCGCGATATTCATGGATAACGAAAATTTTAGTACGAAATAGGGCCAGAAATTCGTGTTGGGCAGAAAAGCCTTGGAATAGCCCGCGTAAATAAAAATGCCGCCCAGAACGAGGCGTCCGATCCAGATGATCGCACACCGGACGTTAAGCGGGCTTGATTGCATCATGAATTGATCTTCATTTACGGGGTCGGATTAACCTGCTACTTCTGGCTGAGCAACTGATCCAGGAATGTCCGCAGGATTTCATAGCTCATCACACCCGAATAAGGATAGGTCTGCCCCTTCGCGTGGAAAACCGAAGTCGGCGTCTGATTCACGCGGTACATCTGCCCGAGATGATAGTCCTTATCGATCAGCGGCTCGAGCGTTCCGCCTTTCACCAGCGCGCGGACCTTCGTCATTTCGGCGGGCGTGAGCACCGCGGCTACCGTCCCATCTACGTCGCCTGTCTGCTCCCACTTGTCCTGGTTTTCAAACAGCGCTTGCTCTACCGGCTCGACTTTTCCGATTTCCGCGGCCGCTCTCGCATACTGCGCCGCTACGCGCGAGTGCGCGTGCATCGGCAACGGAAAATCGCGATGAACCACAAAAACCTTTCCCGTACTCACGTAGTTTTCCATCAGCTGCCGGTTCGTGGTCAGAAAAAGCGTCTTGCAAGCCGGACACTGGTAGTCGCTGAAAATTTCCATGACAATCGGGGCGCTCTTCGAGCCGAACGCCTTGTGCGGATCGATATCGCTCACTCCATCGACGGACTCGGACGTGGCGGGCCGCGGCGCGGCATGACGTCGCTCCGGTGCGCTTTCAGAACTCCGCGGAATGGCCGCTTCGCTGCTTGCGATTTCGTTCGAAGTCGAAACCGGGCTCGCCTCTGGCGCTGTGTCAACCGCTTTCGACTCGGAGGGAGGGATCGGTTGGGTGACGGTCCGCGCCGCGGAGACGGGGTGCAGGCCCCGGCTGATGAGAATACCTTCGCCAATCAAAGCGACGACGAACGCTAAAGCAAACGCAGCACGACGGCTCACGCGACCCTCCCGGAACTGCCTCAAGATGCTAAGATGCAGTCTCTGCCTCAGATTATCACAGCTTACAGCACTTCTTTGATTCAAAGCCTTCCAGGCGATTCAAGGGTAAATACCCTGGAAATCATAGCCAGGCAAGAACCTCCAAGACAAACGAAAAATTTTGCCGTAAGATATAGAAAACAAACAATTTATTAATGTTATCAGAAAACTTGACAAAGACACACTCAAGTTGTATACTCCCTCCCGAACTGGATCAGGAGCACGCCATCGACTTCGGTCCGTCTCGGGATTCTCAGCTCCCGCGCGGCCTGTGATGCAGACGGGTTCCGGAAGGATTAGGTGACATGAGCAAGATTATCGGAATTGACCTGGGCACCACCAACTCGGTTGTCGCCGTCATGCAAGGCGGTGAGCCCGTGGTGATCCCCAACCAGGAAGGTGCCCGAACGACACCTTCGGTCGTTGCCATTACCAAGGGCGGAGAGCGCCTCGTGGGACAAGTGGCAAAACGTCAGGCCGTGACGAATCCCGAAAATACGGTGTATTCGATCAAGCGCTTTATGGGCCGCCGCTACGATGAAGTCGGCGAAGAGATGAAGCGCATCCCCTACAAAGTCGTCATGGGCGACCACGACGATGCGCGCGTCGAGATTTTCGGCAAGGTCTACAGCCCCCCGCAGATTTCCGCCATGATTCTCGGCAAACTGAAGTCCGCAGCGGAAGACTTTCTCGGCGAAAAAGTCGCGAAGGCCGTGATCACCGTGCCGGCATATTTCAACGACGCGCAGCGCCAGGCGACCAAGCAGGCAGGCGAAATCGCAGGCCTCGAAGTCGTCCGCATCATCAACGAGCCTACCGCTGCGGCGCTCGCCTACGGCCTCGACAAGAAAAGCGATGAAACCATCGCCGTCTACGACCTCGGCGGCGGCACGTTTGATATTTCCGTGCTGGAAGTCGGCAGCGGCGTCGTCGAAGTGAAATCCACCAACGGCGACACCCATCTCGGCGGTGACGATATCGATCAACGCATCGTCGACTGGCTGATTGATGAATTCAAGAAAGAGAACAGCATCGACCTCGGCAAAGACCGTATGGCTCTGCAGCGCCTCAAGGAAGCCGCGGAAAAAGCCAAGATCGAGCTCTCCCAGATGATGGAGACCGAAATCAACCTGCCCTTCATCACGGCGGGCGCCAGCGGCCCCATTCACATGCAGCAGAAACTGACTCGTACCCGCCTCGAACAATTGATGGGCGATCTCCTCGACCGTTCCATGAAACCCGTGCGCCAGGCTCTCGAAGACGCGAAAATGTCGCCGAACGACATCCAGGAAGTTGTGATGGTTGGCGGCTCCACGCGCATCCCCAAGGTCCAGTCGCTCGTCCGCACGTTCTTCGGCGAAAAAGAGCTCCACAAGGGCGTCAACCCGGATGAAGTCGTCGCCGTCGGCGCGGCCATTCAAGGCGCCGTGCTGGCAGGCGAAGTGAAGGACATTCTCCTGCTGGACGTGACGCCACTTTCTCTCGGCGTCGAAACGCTCGGCGGCGTGATGACCGTGCAGATTCCGCGCAATACCACGATTCCGACCCGCAAGGTCGAAACCTATTCGACTGCCGCGGACAATCAGCCTGGCGTCGAAATCCAGGTGCTCCAGGGCGAGCGCAAGTTCGCCACCGACAACCGTTCCCTCGGCAAATTCAAGCTCGACGGCATTCCGCCGGCGCCCCGCGGCACGCCGCAAATCGAGGTCACCTTTGACATCGACGCCAACGGCATCCTCAACGTCAGCGCCAAGGACAAGGCCACCAACAAGGAGCAGAAGATCACCATCACTGCTTCCAGCGGCCTGACCAAGGAAGAAGCCGAGAAAATGCGCGCCGAGGCCGAGTCCCACTCCGAAGACGATCGCCGCCGCATGGAGGAAGTCGAGTCGCGCAACCAGCTCGACGGCATCATGTACCAGGCGGAGAAGATGATCCGTGAGAATCGCGAGAAGCTTGCGGAGTCCGACGTCAAGTCCGCCGAGGACGCTATCGAGGAGGCCAAGAAAGCCATCAGCGAGGGCGGCACCGCTCGCATCCGCTCCGCGAAGGAGAATCTCGAGAAATCTCTGCACAAGATCGCCGAGATTCTCTACAAAGCGAATCAGGCGCAACCCGGCGCGGAACAGGCCGCGGGCGCCAGCGCGGGCGCTGCAGCAAGCGGTGGCAGCGGCTCGAGCGGCACACAGGACAAAAAGCCCGGCGACGTCATCGATGCCGAATACGTCGATGTTGACGAATCCAAGCGGCCCAATTAACCGCCGCCGATCCTCGTAGGGGCGCAGCATGCTGCGCCCCTGCTTGCTTGGTCTCGAATTCGAGAGGAAGTTTTCGTGGATTTTTTTGAAGTTTTCTCAGCTTTTTTGAACTCTTGATCTTGAACGATTGACTCTTTAGCGTTTCTCATGGCCACAACAACCAAACAGGACTATTACGATCTCCTCGGCGTCTCGCGCAAAGCCACTGCCAAGGACATTCGCACTGCCTTTCGCAAACTCGCCCGCAAGTACCATCCCGATCTGAATCCCGGTGACAAGTCCGCCGAAGAAAAATTCAAGCAGCTTCAGGAAGCCTACGACGTTCTTTCCGATTCTAAAAAGCGCCAGATGTACGACCAGTACGGCTTTTATAGCGACAACATCCCTCCCGGCGGTCCAGGTGCGGCTGGCGGAGGCGACGAGCACTCCGACATCAACTTCGATTTTGGCGGCTTTGATTTTGGCGGCGGTTCGGGCGCGCAGGGCGGCGGCGGAAGTTTCCGCGATCTCTTCAGTCAGTTTTTTCGAGGTGGGCGCGGCGGTAGCGCCGAGCCGGAGCATGAGCCCGGCGGTGACCTCGAGTATCAGATCGAAATCGATTTTTGGGACGCTGTCCGCGGCGCGGTCAAAAAACTGACCATCACGCGCCTGGATACCTGCGAGAGCTGTCACGGCACTGGCTCCGTTGGCTCCGCGCAAACCTGTACGGCCTGTCACGGCACCGGGACCATTCAGCAGGCCGCCGGAAAGATGAAGTTCAACGTTCCCTGCACTCGCTGTGGTGGCACGGGCAAAATCCGCAAAGTGTGCCCGACCTGCAGCGGCGATGGCCGCCTTCGTCGCACGGAAACCATCGACGTGCGCATTCCCGCGGGCGTAGCCAGCGGCTCGCGCGTCCGCGTCCCTGGCAAGGGCAACGCGGGCACTATGGGCGCCCCTCCCGGCGATTTGTATCTCCGCGTGGACGTCAAGCCACATCCCTTTTTCGAGCGTCGCGGCAACGATTTGTATACAAAAGTCCCCGTGACTGTGACCGAAGCCACTCTCGGCGCCAAGATCGAAGTGCCCACGATTGACGGCCGCTCGCTCGTTCGCATTCCTCCGGGAACAAACAGCGGCAAGACTCTGCGCCTTAAAGAAAAAGGTGTGCCAAGCGCGCGCGATGGCGCCCGCGGCGACCAGTACGCCGAAATTCAAGTTGTCGTTCCGCAGCCGACCGACGAGCGCGTGCGTAACTTGATGAAAGAGCTTGAAACCGTGGCGCCGGAAGATCCCCGAAAGGATCTGTTCGCCAAAGCGGGAGTCTGATGGAATTGTAGAGGCAGGGGCACGATACGTCGTGGCCCTGCGAATGAGAATAGAACACGATGCCACAGCGAACTCGAAAACGCGCCAAAGCCGGCTACATGATCAGCGCCGTGGCGGAGCTGTACAAGCTCCATCCGCAAACGCTCCGCCTTTACGAACGAGTCGGTCTTCTCAAGCCTTCCCGTTCTCAGGGAAACACGCGTCTCTACACCGACTCCGATCTGGAACGCCTCGATGTGATCCTTACTCTCGCTCGCGACATGGGCGTCAACCTCGCCGGCATCGAAATCATTCTCAACATGCGCGAGAAGCTCGTCGAAATGGAAAAGCAAATGTCGGAATTCGCCAGCGTCGTCCAACAAGAGCTCTCCCGCGTGGCCTCGTCGCGCTCGCAGGACAAAGAGCAGCGCCACGCCATCGTACGCTCCACTCCGCGCCCAATCCGCACCTTATAACTTTCGTTCTTCCACAACTTTCCCAGAGCTGACAACTTGCGGTCCAGCCTTCCCAACCGTATGCTGTCCGCATGGCTCTCGAGAATTGCCCGCTTTGCAGAGGCACGGGTTGGAAGCTCGTCCCGCGTCCCGACGGAGCCGCAAGCAGAGTCGCCGTCGCCTGCGATTGCGGCATGCAGGAGCGTTCCGAGCGCGTCATCGAGCGCGCCCACATTCCCAAGCGCTACGAGCACTGCGATTTTGAAAGCTACAGCACCGACGTCGGTGCAACGCCCCAACAAACAGACTCCCTGAAAAAAGCCAAGTTGCTGGCTCAGGGATTTGTTCGTGATTACCCGGGCGCCGCTGAGAAGGGCCTTCTTCTCATGGGCCCCTCTGGCGTCGGCAAAACCCATCTCGCTGTCGCGGCGCTGAAAGATCTGATCCGCCGCGGACACGCCGGCCTCTTCTGCGATTACCGTGAACTTCTGAAGGAAATCCAGGCCAGTTACAACCCCTCCAGCGAATCCACCGAAATGGGAATTCTCGAACCTATCCGCACCGTCGAAATTCTCGCCCTTGACGATCTCGGAGCCAGCAAGCCCTCCGACTGGGTCCGCGACATCGTCGGCATCGTCCTGAATGCACGCTACAACGACCGCCTCACCACCATCATCACCACAAACTACTACGACAATCCTGCTCAGGAAGGCGAAGCCACACGCCTTCCCGGCGGAAAGCTCGTCATGCCCACTCGTGAAGATTCTCTCGAACAAAGAATAGGCAGCCGCATGCGTTCCCGCCTCTTCGAAATGTGCCGCACCGTGGAAATCGTCGCCCCCGATTTCCGCCGCGAAAGCACCCAAGCCGGCCGCGCCCGCGCCTGATCTTCCGCAACCGGGTTTCATTGACACGAGCGCAACGCGGCGAGTATCCTTTCAAGGTTGCAGCGCGCCTCGAAACGCCCGCAGCATTGTCCCAAATGACCGCTTGGCGGTTAACCTCCTTGCATCAACCCTGTCAGGGAAGTCGCAAGGAATCTTATCGACGTTTTGCGTTACCCCGGCTCAGCCGGGCCTGGACAAAATAGAAGTTATCTCCCGGAGGCCAACAACCATGTTTCCTGACCACGACAACCCGTCCTCGGCAGCCGCAGCTGCTCCCGCTCCAGAATCCGAAACTCCGCAGAACAGCACTCCTGGTGAACCGAATCCGGCTCAAGCCGTTCCGGCCGAGTCCGAAGCGCACGAAACCGCCCCTGCGCTGCAAGCGCAAGTAAGCGAACCCGCTGCGCCAGTGGCCAAGCCCGCGGAGTCTGCCGAACCTGCCGCTGCGGAACCGCAAGCGGCGGCTGCCTCATCTCCCGCTGACGCTGAAGCAACGGCCGCAGCCGAAGAAGCCGCCGGCTCCGAAGAGATGAGCAAGCTGATGGAGCAGTACGACGAGCAGCACGAAGCTACCTCGCAAAACGAAATTATCGAAGTGAAGGTTGTCGCCTACACCGAGCACGGCGTCGTTGTCGACCTCGGCGGAAAAACCGAAGGTCTGATTCCCGCGGTGGAATTCTCCGAAACGGACATTCCGCGTCCGGAGCCCAACGCCGTCATCGAAGTGCAGCGCACCGGCGAGCACAAGGACGGCTTCACGATTCTTTCCTACCAGAAAGTTCTGCGCCGCCGCACCTGGGAAAAAATCGAAGCTGCCTACAAAGCCAAGGAAACGATTACCGGCAAGGTCGTGGACCGCATCAAGGGCGGCCTCGTCGTTGATATCGGCGTTCGCGCTTTCCTTCCCGGCTCGCAATTTGATTTGCGCCCCACGCAGAACCTCGACGATCTCACCGGCACCGACGTGCAAGTCCGCGTCACCAAGCTCAACCGCCGCCGCGGCAACGTTGTCGTCAGCCGCCGCGCCATCCTCGAAGAAGAGTTGCACGCCAAGCGCGCTCAACTCATGGATACTCTCACCGAAGGCCAGATCGTTCATGGCCACGTCAAAAACGTCACTGAATACGGCGCCTTCGTTGATCTCGGTGGCATTGATGGCCTCCTCCATCTCACCGACTTGAGCTGGGGCCGCGTCAAGCATCCCTCCGATGTCGTCAAGCCCGAGCAGGAGCTCGACGTCATCATTTTGAAATTCGACAAGGAGAAGCAGCGCGTCTCGCTCGGCCTCAAGCAGTTGTCTCCCGATCCCTGGGTCAACGCCGCGGAAAAATATCCCGCCGGCGGCAAGGTCAGAGGAAAAGTTGTCGGCGTTGTCGATTACGGCGTCTTCGTCGAGCTAGAGCAGGGCATCGAAGGGCTTGTCCACGTCACCGAGTTAAGCTGGTCCAAAAAAGTCCAGCATCCCTCGAAAGTCGCCAAAGTCGGCGAAGAAGTCGACGTCGTCGTTCTCGATATCAAGCCCAGCGACCGCCGCGTTTCCCTTGGCATCAAGCAGGCTCTTCCAGATCCCTGGCTCCTCGTCGCCGAAAAGTATCCCGTCGGCACCATCGTCACAGGAAAAGTTCGCAACATCGCGGAATTCGGGGCCTTCATCGAAATTGAAGACGGCTTCGACGGCCTCGTCCACGTCGGCGACGTCAGCTGGACCGGCCGTGTCAAGAATCCCCACGAAGTTTTCAAGAAGGGCGAGCCGGTCACCGCCAAGGTTCTCAAGATCGATCCGGAGAATCGCCGCGTCTCCCTCGGCATCAAGCAGGTAAACGACATCTGGGGCGAGTGGTTCAAACAGCACAAGGTCGGCCAGATCGTCAAAGGCAAAGTCTCGCGCATCGCCACCTTCGGCGCTTTCGTCGAGCTGGGCGACAACATCGAGGCTCTCTGCCATAACACGGAGATCGAAGATCGCAAGCGCCGCGATGACGGCCACTCTTCCATGCACCGCACCAGCACCGGCCCGCTGAAGAGCGCCGGTCCTCTCGAGCCTGGCAAGGAGTATGATTTCAAGATTATCAAGATCAGCCCGGAGACTCGTCGCATCGGATTGAGCTATCGTGCCGCTGCCAAGCAGATTGAGCGCAAGGAGATCGAGCAGTATCGCTCCACGTCAAAGTCTTCTTCGACGGCGACCATCGGCGACGCGCTCAAATCCAAGCTCTCGGCCCGCTAAGCTCCGTAGAGGAAACGCAGCGGACTCTAAACTTTTTGCTACAACCCGGGCTGCACGTCCCAGGGAGCCCGGCGGCACGGCATTAGGGCAGCACAATTTCATTTACCTGCGGGTCAATTTAGTGTAGGAAGAAGGGCAATCGGGTGCGTCATGCGCCCTAAGCCGTTTCGCACCAGGAACCTGCGGTCGCTGATACTCTGGCTCTGCAACGAGGCATAGGCACGATGACCAAGCAACTCACGCTAACGAAGGCCGACCTCATCGAAGAGGTTTTGCGCATCACCGAGCTCCCTCGCAAGGAGTCCGAGTCGATCGTCGAGACTATTTTCGACAGCATCATCGAATCTCTCCAGAAAGGCGACAAGATCGAGATTCGCGGCTTCGGCAGCTTCCGCACGCGCGAACGCCGTGGCCGCACCGGCCGCAATCCCAAGACCGGCGAAAAGGTCGAAGTCCCTCCAAAGAAGATTCCCTTTTTCAAGCCGAGCAAGGAACTCAAGGATTTTGTAAACAGTGCGAATTCGCAAGCTTCCGCCGGAGCGTCTTCTTCCGCTGGCGCGCCCGCTTCCGGCGACGCCAAGCATTCCTAGGTGGCACAGGCTTCAGCCTGTGCTCTTTGCATCTCCAGTTGTCCCGCGACGAATCCGTTCCTCATAGATCCACATCTCTTGCTTTCCTCTGCCCGTTCGATCGACACAGCCACGCGATTCTGAACGCCTTTTGCGCTATGCTGTCCGCGCAACTTTCGCTCTTGAGGATTCTTCCCGATGGATTATCTCTGGACCCCCTGGCGCTTCCAGTACATGTCGCAGGTCACGAAAAGTCAGCAGCCCGACTGCATCTTTTGCGATGCAGTCGCCCGCAATAAAGATGACGAAACGCTCATCGCCTTTCGCGGTGCGAAAACTTTCGTCATTCTCAATCGCTTTCCTTACACCACCGGCCACATCATGATCGTCCCCTACGCGCACGTCGCCGAATTGAGTTTGTGCGATGCCGGTGCCCTCGACGAAATGATGAAGCTCGCCCAGCGCATCGAAAAGGCTTTCCACGCAAATTACAAACCCGATGGCATGAACCTCGGCATGAATCTCGGCCGCGCTGCGGGAGCCGGCGTCGCCGGTCATCTGCATCTCCATGTGCTCCCGCGCTGGTTCGGCGATTCCAATTTCATGACCGTCACCGGCGAGACTCGCGTCCATCCCGAAGAGCTGCACGTCACCTACGACCGCCTCCGCAAAGCCCTCGCCTAGCGGCCTCTTCAAATCCGCGCAATCTCCGATCTTCTCCGTAGGGGCGCAGCACGCTGCGCCCCATCTCGGCAACCTCGATCCCTTCACGGTTTTGTCATTCCGGACAAAGCAAAGACCTCTTCGCCAGCGCGCATATTTCGCGCGATGAATCTGCTTCATTCTTCAACGTGTCCTCTGTGTAATTCCTCTCGTCTTCTGCGCTAAACTATCCCCACTCGACACGGAGCCATTCTTGAATCTCGATCTCACCGAAGAACAGTCTCTTCTCCAAAAAACTGTTCGCGACTTTGCCGATTCCGAAGTCCGTCCGCTCGCCCGCGATCTCGACGAATTCGGCCATTTCCCTCGCGCCCTCTTCGCCAAAGCCGCCGAGCTCGGCCTCACCGGCATCTCTCTTCCCGAATCCGAAGGCGGCGCCGGCTTCGACCACCTCGCCTACACCATCGTCATCGAAGAAATCTCCCGCTGCTGCGCTTCCACTGGCGTCATTCTCTCCGTCCAGAATTCTCTCTATTGCGATCCTATCCATCGCTACGGCACCGCCGAACAAAAAAAGAAATTCCTCGAGCCCTTCGCCCGAGGCGAAAAAATCGGCTGTTACGCTCTCACAGAGCCGCAAGCCGGCTCCAACGCCGCCGCACTTCAAACCAAGGCCGTCCTCCGCGGCGACAAATACATCCTCAACGGCACCAAGTCCTGGATCACCAACGGCGGCGCTGCCGATGCCGCCATCGTCTACGTCAACACCCATCCCGAAAAAGGCGAAAAAGGCATCACCGCTCTCGTCGTTGAAAAAGGAACGCCCGGCTTCAAGACCGGCAAGGAAGAAAAAAAACTCGGCATCAGCGCCACCGCCTGCTGCGAACTGATTTTCACCGATTGCGAAGTTCCCGCCGCCAATCGCATTGGCAACGAAGGCGAAGGGTACAAAGTCGCTCTCTCCACTCTCGATGGCGGCCGCATCGGCATCGCCGCGCAAGCCGTCGGCATCGCCCAGGGCGCTTTTGATGCCGCCACGAAATACGCGCAGGAGCGCCTCGCCTTCGGCCATCCCATTTCGCAATTCCAGGCCATCCAGTTCATGCTTGCCGATATGGCCACGGACCTCGATGCCGCACGCCTTCTCGTCCGCAAAGCTGCCTGGAAGCAGGACACCGGCGCGCGCTTCACCATGGACGCCGCCATCGCCAAACTTTTCGCCAGCGAAATGGCCACTCGCGTCACCCACAAGGCCATTCAAATCCACGGCGGCAACGGCTACTCCCGCGAATATCCCGTCGAGCGCAACTATCGCGACGCCCGCATCACCGAAATCTACGAAGGCACTTCCGAAATCCAGCGCCTCGTCATCTCCTCCTGGCTCCTGCGTTCGTAACTCCGGCCCCGTCTGCGCGTAGCGACGCCCTTTAGGGCGTCATCGTCCGCATTCGTAGGGGCGCAGCATGCTGCGCCCCATCTCGGCAAGATAGACGTGTTCGTTCACACGTAAGCGCCCGGTTCCCCGCGTCCTCTCCGCCTCTGCATGCCTGTCCCTTCGGCCAGTTAAACCTTACTGCAATTCCTTCACTCCTCTCTTTCCCGCTCCTCTTTTCCCTGAAAAAATAATTGAAAGGGCTCGCCGCGAGCCCGGAACAAATCCTCGCACCAAACCGGGAGGCTCCATGTTTTCGCCGCTGCCGCTCTGGGAAAAAATCATTCTGTTCTGGGCATTCCTGCACGTGGTGGGACCGCTCGTCATCAAAGCGACCTTCCGCTTCTCCGCCACGATCGAGCCCACCAAAGTTCCTCTTGAATCCGTTCCCGCCGCCGTCCGCGCGGCCATCGAACGCTGGTCCGCGGAAATCCAGGCCCTCGGCTTCACTCCTGTCGGCGTCTACAACATGGGCGCGCTTGCTTCCAACACACAAAGTTTTCTCGCCTATTTCGTCAACCGCACCGCCGGCGATTTCGCCAACGTTTCCGCTGTGCTCAGCGGCAACGTCATCAGGAGCTATTTCGAGTTTTCCTCCAGCTTCACCAACGGCCTCACTCTCGACACCAACATCAACAAAACCGCTACGATCGGTTCCACGCCATCGGACCTTCTCATCTTCCGTTTCCCGAGCATCGCCTCGCCATCCCTGCTCTACCAGGTCCATCGCGCTCTGCTTCAGAAGCACGCCTCGTTCCTCCGCCCGCAATTGCCTCCCGAAGGTCAGGAGGCCACTCGCATCGTCCAGCAACTCGGCCGTTACGCTCCGTGTCAGGCTGCCGCCGGACTCATGCATCTCGCTCCCGGCGATACGCACTATCGAATGACCTGGAAAGGCGCCTTCCTGATGACCTGGAAATCCATCTGGCCCACTCCGCTCATTCGCAGAACCCTCTACGCCATGCGCATGCAAAAAGTCCTCAAGTCCCTTCAAGACAGCGGTGTCATTAACATTCGTACCGCCTAGGCAAGATCTGCGCGGCGCCGCCACGCTGCGCTCCGGCGCAGGCAAAACCCGGACACAGGGAAGAGATGAAGTAAAACTTGAAAAGATCGTGGTGGCGCAACCCCCACCCCCCCATGTGTGACGGAAACCGTGCGGAAGCGTATGAGGAGAATGGGGTTGCGGCGACACGGGCGTGTCGAGTTCGTGTGCACGTGCGCAAAACGGTGACGAGTGACCCTGCGACTTCGGCCAGGGTGAACGAGCGGCGAGATGGGAGGGCAGAGAGATTTCTCGCTTCGCTCGAAATGACAGACAAGGAGTAACGAGTTGACAAACTTTGTAGGCGAAAGAGGGGACCCCCTACTCCCTTTTTTTGTAAGTGTTGCAGCTAAAGGATTTGAGTTTTTTGTAAGTGTTGTAGAATCAACATTTGCGGACAGCCTCGCAAGTGTTGATTGCAAAAGGCTTAGAGGAGGGTGGCTAGTATAAAGTGGTAACTGGGGTGGGACGAGATGTATTGGGGGAATTAGAAGGACTGCTCTGCGGGCGAGTCCCGGAAACGCTTCCGGGCTGCAAAAAACGCACATACTGACGACTTGAGCCTTACAAGTGGGGCCTTACAACTACGGCGCGAGGCCCGAATTTCATACAACAGTATATACTAATTAGTACCGTCTGTCAAGGATTATCTGTAAGTGCTTTGGTTGGAGTGGGTTAGTATTCCCGCGAGAATGAAAACCGGGAGAAAAGGCAAACACCGCACTGCGCCCATGGCCACCACTCATGAAAATTGCAAGGATACGGCTCCCCCTTACTCGAAGGATCGATGGCTCGTCGAGGCGGGAAACCTGCTCCAGAGGGGAAAGTCGAAAGGCTTGGGTTCAGAGGACATACATGGGGAGCCCGACTCGCTTCCTAGCCATTCGCTCGTTATGTTGCGGGTAATGGCTGCTCGTATTATCATGTGAAGCCAATGGGGTTCTCTGTGGCGCATGTTGACACGTTTTCAACTCCTGGAAAATATCGGAGTGTTTCAAACCGCGTCAAGCCCGGCCGCTTCGCCGCTGCTGCGGTACGTGCTTTTATATGCAGAAAACGGGCGCGGCAAAACGACGCTCAGTGCGATTTTTCATTCCCTTGCCAGTGGCAACCCGACTTCGATTAATGAACGTGGCAGGCTTGGCTCTCCCGACACGCCTCACGTCGTCGTAGCATCCAGCGCGGGACCGCCGCCCTTTGTGTTCCAAAACGGTGCTTGGAACCGGTTATTACCGGAGCTGATAATCTTTGATGACCAATTCGTGAACGATAACGTATATTCCGGCTTAGCTGTTGAGCCAGGCCACCGCCAGAAGCTTCATGAGCTGGTAATCGGTTCTGACGGTATCTCCCTTAATCGACAATTGCAGGATTACGTTAGGCGCATCGAGGTCCACAATACGGAGCTCAGAGAGAGGCAGAACGCCATCACGGCCCGAGAGCTTGGTGGCTACGATATAGACGTGTTCTGCGACTTACCCGTCGAAAGCGACGTAGGAACGCGCATTCGAGATGCTGAACAGTCTCTCGCCGCGGCTCTCGACCAAGCCAGAATTCGGGCCAATCCTGCCTTCTCGGCAATCGAATTTCCGGATTTTGACACAGAGGCGATTGCGGAAGCACTTAGGCGGACGCTAGACACGCTTGATTCGGCTGCCGCCGCCCATGTTCAAGCGCACATTCAATCTCTTGGCAAGGGTTCCGAAACATGGGTTCAGGATGGGATGAATCGCATCATTCGCTCCGAATCTGGGGACGTTTGTCCTTTTTGCGTCCAACAACTTGGCGGCTCGCCCATCATTAGCCAATACCGCGCATACTTCGGCCGGGAATATGCGTCGCTAAAGGAAGGAGTTTCGGCGGTTCTCCGGAGGCTGACCGAACAACACTCGGCGGATCTCCCGGCGCGCCTCGAACGTGCCGTTAGCAGGGCTACCCAGGTTCGTACGTTTTGGGCCATGTTCTCGGAAATGCCTATTATTACACTGGATACGGAGACCTTTATTCGGGATTGGCAGGCATCGCGCGACGGTCTCGTCGGGTTGCTAGAGGCAAAAGGCGCAGCACCTCTCGAGTCGCTTGAGTTGTCCGATGAAGTTTTGGGGGCGATTGGTCGATTTCGGGCCGGACGCGAGGAGCTTCGGCAAGTCAGTGAGAGACTGGTCGGTTCAAACCCCGCAATCGAGGCGCTAAAAGTGCAAGCAGTCGCTGGCGATCCGCAACTCTTACGACAACAGCTAGACCGGTTGCTCGCATGTCAGCGAAGGCACTCGCCGCGCGTTGCGCCACTTTGTGACCAGTACCAAGCAGAAAAAACGGCGAAAGCTGCAACTGAACGACTTCGAGACCAGACACGCGAGCAGATCGATCGACATCGGGCGACCGCCTTTCCTCGCTATCAGGAGGGAATTAATAGGTATCTTGAGCGTTTCGGGGTGGGCTTTCGCATTGCCCGTGTTGCTCCGGCGGATACGCGCGGCGGGGCGACTTGCAACTACGATGTTGTAATTAATAAGGTCTCGATTCCAATCGGTGCTGGTGTTGCGCGGCCCGCTCAACCTTCCTTCCGAAATATCCTCAGCGCAGGTGATCGAAACGCGTTGGCTTTGGCCTTCTTTTTCACTTCACTTGAGGCTGAAGCTAATTTGGGTCGGAGGATTGTGGTGCTTGACGACCCGCTATCGAGTCTGGATGAGCACCGTTCCTTCGCAACCGTTCAGGAAGTGCGGAAGTTGGGGGGACGTGTGGCGCAGTTAATTTTGCTGTCTCATGATAAGTCGTTCTTGGGGCGAGTGTGGGAAGGGGTCGGCCGGGATTCGAGCATTTGCAGGCCGCTCAAAATTCGGCGCGCTGGTCAGGCTTCAGTCATAGAGGATTGGGAGATCAGTGCAGATTCCGTGACGGAGCACGACCGCAATCATTCGTTGCTTCGTGACTATTTGCGGAATGGACCTGGCGCTGATAGCCGTGCTGTGGCGGTGGCGCTTCGGCCGGTTCTGGAAGGTTTCGTTCGGGTCGTGTTCCCGGAACACTGTCCTCCTAGACCGCGCGCATTCTCCGAATTCATGGGCGTGTGTCGGCAACGCGTGAATACAGCGACTGAAATTCTAAACGCTCAAGATCTTGCGGAGTTGTCTGAGCTTGTTGATTACGGCAATCTTTTCCATCACGAAACCAATGCCGCCTGGGAAGACGTAGTAATAAACGACGCTGAATTGCATGCCTACGTGGGGCGCGTGCTTGGGTTCGCTTCCCTATATGTAGAGGGCGGGTGGGGCTCGTAGAAAGGAACTGTGCAACATGAAGAGGAAATCATCTAGAGGACTACTAGTTCGAGCCTACGCGGAGGGTGTCAGCGCAAACCTGCTGGAGCAGCACGGTGACACAGTGAGATTTCTAATCGGGAAGAAGCGTGGCGTTTATGTGCTCTTGAAAGATGCCAAGCCATATTACATTGGGTTAGCAACTAAACTCCCCTCCCGGTTAAGCCACCACCTTAAAGATCGTCACGCCGGAAAGTGGGACCGTTTCAACCTCTGCGCAATACGATCCAAGGAGTCCGTGAAAGACCTTGAGACAATCCGAATCAGGGTCGAAAAGCCAAAAGGCAACAGACAACGCGGCGCATTCGGCAGGGGCAAGAATCTTCGCAAGAAGCTCCGCAACGAAATCATCGACTCAATCCGGGCGGACTTCAACGCAGACTGACTCTGCAGGAGGCCACGAGAAACATGGCTAAGCTTACTGAGTGCGTAATCGGTGTGGAGCTTGCAAGCGCGATAAGAAGGGTAATAAATGAAACGGGTTCTAAGATGCCCAGGAGCAAACTGGCCTTTCGATGTCCGGAGTGTCGGCGACCGGTAAGACCGCACGTCAGTGCGGAGGGAAAGCTGGAATCTCATTTCGAGCACTTCAAGAGAAATCCGAACTGTCATTTCGGAAACGCTTAGGTGACATGCAGGTTGCTTGGTGGGCCAGGTTCGTCGTTTGAACCGGGGTCTTTGGGCCTTTCTTGTGCAACGCGGCTAAGCTACCCACTTCATGGACAGTTTCTTGCGCTTTTTGGCGCAGTCGAGAAGATGGAGATCGATGAGCTTCTGGTAAGGAAGTCACATCTCCGCCGCAAGCTGACGTAGCGGGCGAGCTGCTTATGTGGCCTTCTCGCCGGTCGCGAGGCGGCACCTGCCTGTCCGCCGTGGCGGGCCACTTCCGGGTTATTCTGTCTCCGTGCTGGAACTCGATTGCGGCCAGGACTTTGACCCGTCTCGCGACGAAGACTTTTTCGCCGCGCTTCCGCCTCGCCCCGCCGTCTGCCTGATCGAGACACGCGCGGAAAACGCCGAACCGTTCCTCATCCGCACGCAAGACTTGCGCCGCCGCCTCCAGCGTCTTCTCGGCCCCGCCGATCCGACGAGCAAGCGCCTCAACCTTCGCGATCTCGCGCGCGGCATCCGCTATCGCCTCACCGGCTCCAGGTTCGAGCAATCCCTCGCCTACTACCAGATCGCCAAAAATCTTTTTCCGCGCCGCTCTCGCAAACTGACTCGCCTCCGCCCTCCCGCCGTCCTCAAAATCAGCCTGCGCAACGCTTACCCGCGGTGCTACGTCACGCGCCATATCGCGCTGGACGATTCCGGCGCGCCCACCGCGGGCGCCTACTACGGCCCCTTCCCTTCCCGGAAATCCGCCGACGCCTTCGCGGAAAAAACTCTCGATTTGTTCAAGGTCCGCCGCTGCCAGATCAAAATCCGCCGCGATCCGACTTTTCCGGGCTGCATCTATTCCGAAATGAAAATGTGCCTCGCGCCTTGCTTTGCCGGATGCACCAAGGAGGAATACGACGCGGAAGTCGCCCGCCTCGTGCAATTCCTCGACAGCAGCGGCAACTCTCTCCGCTCCGCCGTCGAAGGCGACCGCGAGCGCGCCAGCACCGAGCTCGATTTCGAGCGCGCCGCGCAACTTCACAAGCGCATCGAAAAACTCGACGAAGCTCTGCGCCTCCAGCCCGAGCTTGCTCGCCGCGTCGAAGATCTCAACGCCGTGATTCTCCAGCGCGCCGCCGAGGAGCAAACCATCGGCGTCTTCGCCATTCGCGCGGGCCGTCTTGCCGAGCCCTACTTTCTCCGCTTCGCGGAAATCGCCAGCCAGCCGCGCTCCGCCGAACACATTTTCAAGGACTATCTCGAGGGAGACTTAGGCAAAACAAATGTCCCGTCTTCCCCCCCCACTTCGCCCTCCACTTCGCGCGGCGAGCTCGGCGAACATCTCGCTCTCCTCTCCCGCTGGTATTACAGCAATCCGCGCGAGGGCGAGATTTTCTTTCGCGAAAAGGACTGGCCGTACCGTAAGATTCTCAGGGCATGTTCGCGGCTCTTGAATCCTCCGGCGAAGGAGGCCGCCGCAGAAAAGAGTTCACCGCCTTTGTAGGGGCGCAGCATGCTGCGCCCCTACGAGCGGGATTGCGATCACGAAGGACACTATGACGAAATCCGCCAGCAACGAAGCTACAAAGCGCTATGCCAATCGCTTTGCCGGACGCGCCGCCGACGGCCATTTTCGCGAAGCGCACGGCCTCGTAATGTCGTCGCTCGGCATCGGCACCTACCTCGGCCAGCCCGATGCAAAGACCGATGCGAATTACGCGGCGTCCGTCGTGGCCGCCGCCGAAAACGGCATCAACTTCATCGACGCGGCCATCAATTACCGTTTCCAACGCAGCGAGCGCAACATCGGCGCGGCCATCAAGCAGCTCGCGACCAGGGGAATTTCCCGCGACGAACTCGTGGTTTGCAGCAAGGGCGGCTATCTCACTCCCGACGGTTCCATGCCCGAAGATCCCAACGAATATTTTTTTCGCGAATATCTTCAGCCCGGCATCTTCACCGCGAAGGACATCGTCGCCGGAAGCCATTGCATGACTCCGCGCTTTCTCGAAAATCAGCTCGCGCGCAGCCTCCGCAATCTCGAACTCGAATGCATTGACGTCTACTATCTTCACAATCCGGAAACCCAGCTCAGCGAAGTCTCCCGTCCGGATTTTCTCGAGCGCGTGCGCGATGCTTTCATCTTTCTCGAGTCTGCCTGCGCTTCAGGAAAAATTCAGTTCTACGGCATGGCCACCTGGAACGGCTTCCGGCAGGAAGCCAAGGCGCGCGATGCCATGCAGCTGGCTGAACTCGCGCAGACCGCCGCCGATATCGCCGGCGAAAAACACCACTTCCGGTTCATCCAGCTCCCTTTCAACATGGGAATGACCGAAGCGCTGACGCTCGGAAATCAGACGATTGGCGGAAACGTGCGCACCGTGATGGAAGCCGCGAGCGAGCTTGGGATTACACTCGTCGCCAGCGCTTCGCTCCTGCAAGGCCAGGTCGCGCGCAACTTGCCCTCATTCGTCGCGCAGGCCCTGGGACTCGATAATGATGCGGAGCGCGCTTTGCAATTCGTCCGATCCTCGCCGGGAATCACCACCGCCCTGGTAGGCATGTCGCACGTCGAGCATGTGCTCGCAAACGCGAAACTCATAAGCGTCGCACCGGCCACCGTGGATCAGTTCAGCAAACTTTTTTCCCGCGGCGAGGGCGCTTAATTTGAAAACAGGTCCGGATGGCGTTCTTGCATCCAGTTGGTGATCGCGGCATGGAGTTCCTGCAGCTTTCCCGCAAAAAAATGATCGGCATTTTCGACGACCACGAGCTTATTTTCTCCCGGCAGCGAGTTCACCAAGCTTCGCAATTTTTCCGCGTCTCCAAATTGATCTTTTTCTCCGTGGACGAACAGCTTTGGCTTTCCGCATTCCTTCAGATAGGAAAAATCCGCGTTGTTCACTGGCGCTCCGAGACCGATGAGCGAAGTGACGCGCGCATCTTCGCATCCCGCGCGCAGTCCCACCCAGCATCCGAAACTGAAACCTGCCAGCAACAATGGAATGCCAGGATATTCCGCGGCCAGAAAATCCAGCGCCGCGCGCACGTCGCCCCGTTCACCGTCGCCACGATCATGTTTTCCTTCGCTCATTCCCGCTCCGCGAAAATTGAATCGCAGCACGGGCAGCTCGAGCGCATCCAGCGATTTTGCCGCCTGGTACACAACCTTGTTGTGCATCGTCCCGCCAAAAAGCGGATGCGGGTGGCAGACTACCGCCGCCATCGTCGCGCCGCCATCGCTCGGGCTCCACAGAATGGCCTCAAGACGGCCCGCGGGGCCTGCGAGGAACAGATTCCGTGATTCGTGGGATGCGCTCATCAGTGGAAAAAAGAAAAACGAGTGTATCGCAAGAAGTGGCAAAGTCCGAATTCCTCGCACAGTGTGCGAGGAATCACATCAATCGATTTAGTTCCTTGCGCGCGCACACATCACCCGAGTGACGCGCCTCGTGATCATAATCGTCCGCGGTTCCGGCACTCTTCGGGGGGCAAATGCAGCGCAGTAAAGTAACAGTACTACTCGGAGTTGAGGCCGGCTCAAACGAATGGTTTAAACCCCCGAATCTCGTACTAGGACATAATTTCCTGACTTTCGCGTTGCAGTTTACATGTGCGAATGTTAGCGTTCCTTCAAATTCCAGCCCGAGTGGGAGGAGCAATGAGCGACGGAGCCGACCGCCGCGAAGCGCGGCGTTTTAATATGACGCTGCCGCTGCGCGTGCTTCCGCACGACCCTCATGGGCACGAACTCACGGCGCAAACGCGCGACGTAAGTTACCGCGGACTGTATTTCCTCGCGGAAACTAATTTCAAGATCGGCAGCGAAATCGAATTTGTCATCACATTGCCCGAACGGGTAACGCAATCCGGCGACGTGAACATTCGCTGTCTCGGCCAGATCGTGCGCGTGGAGTCCACCTCCAACGGGCGCATGGGCGTCGCCGCGAAAATCGACCGATACGAATTCATGCCCGCCGCAGCCAACGCGGCGTAATCCAACGCAGTATTTAGCAACCGTCGCCTATCGAGATCTTGGTGAGGAGAAGTCCCGTGCCGGTGAAGCGCAAGAGGCGGACTGCGAAACCTTCGTAGCCCGGCTGATACATGAGCACTTCGCCGTACCCGTCGCCGCGACGGTTGAAGACATTCAGAACGTGGTCGAGTTCGTTGAGACTGACTGCTTGCTCGCTGAGAGTGGGCGCGCTGGGCGGGCGCGGAATTTGAAGAATGGTTGTTAGTGGAGGGAGAGGTGGAGCGTTGGAAGTGGTTGCCGCAGCTGACGCTGCAAGTGCTGGGAATTTGCCCGAGCTTTTGCAACCGGGCGGGAAACCGCCGGCGCCGATGGCAGGATACGGCAGGCTAAGTAAGAGAAAACGCCAAAGAGCACGCACGAATCTAGAAGCAAGAGAAGGCAGAGCCTTTTCCCCACCCAGCTGCGCTTCTCGCCCAGAATCGGCAAGGCCGGGAAGCTCGTGACACGTATGCGTGGCATGATCGGAGTCGGAGGTTATTTGGCGGTGATTTCTTCCGCATGATGGTCCAGTGCGGTGAGCACCCAGTTTTGCAGGACGCCGCGAACGTGCGATGTAGTGTCGGCGAACAAGACGCCGACTCCGGTCGCGCGTGAGTAGATAATGTCCGCCGGAGTCTCAATGCAGTCGTCCGCGTTGAAAATCTTGATGCGCACGCGCTCGTGGTCGGCAAACGAACCGGACGTTTCCAGGAAACATCCCCGCAGGCTTAGTTCCGTGACCCGGGCGGGAACGCTTCGCGGTGAACTCTGTGACCGCACTTCGGCTTCGGCGGTGAATTGGAATCGTAGACCGCGCTTTTCTTCATGCATAGTCCGCTAGTATTCAGGCCAGAATGTATTAGCAGAATAGAACCACAGTTTTGGTGTGTCCAATGCATTACATTCAGGAACGCAGGCGGCGGGGCTCAGGACGCTCCAAGAGCACAGCAGGAGATGCGAAATATCGTGCGAGAAAAGCGAAGACCAGTGATATTGGCCGGGCGGCAAAATTCTCGCGTTTTTCCAAAGAAGACTCGCTAAATTCTTTGCTGAACCTAAGGTCTAATTCGCCCCGCGTTCTGCGGCGCTCGCGCGTGGCCGTCTTGCGCGAGTACAATAAGATCGGCGTTTGAGCCGCCGCTAAAAAGCCCTTTTTTCGCCGGAGGGATCATGTATCACTACGACGCGAGCATTGCGCTCGAAGAATTGAAGGAGGACGCGCTTCTGCCGCATCCCGTCAAACTGCGCGACATGATTCTGCGCACGCAACTCGGCCCGGAAGAGGCCAAACTTCTGAACCATGAATTCCAGGACTACCTGGCGCGTTTCGGCGAATTGCAGGGCGTAGCGCGCGGCATCCTCGAAAAGATTGCCGCGGGGCGCCGCAAGGCCTTGTGATGAAAACTGCTGAAGCCGGAGCGCAGCGCGGATGAAATCGAAGCCGCGTGTCCTGCTCCTCTCCGCATCATCAGGCGCGGGGCATGTGCGCGCCGCGCAAGCTCTCGAAAAAGCGTTCGCCGCCCGCGGGGATTGCGGGGTCGAGCACATCGACACGATTCAATACGTCAGCAAAGTCTTCCAGCGCGTTTATGACAAAGCCTACATTTCGATGGTGCGGCGCGCTCCGGAATTGATGGGCGTGCTGTACGAGCGCACGGATCAGCCGTGGCATCATTCGCGACGGCGACTGGCGCTCGACCGGCTGAACACCGCGCCCATGATCCGGTTGCTCAAGCAAGTGCAGCCAGACTTGTGCGTGGCCACTCATTTTCTGGCAGCGGAAATCATTGCGTGGCTGATCGCCAAACGAAAACTGCGCGCGCACAACGCTATTGTCGTCACCGACTACGACGTGCACGCCATGTGGCTCTGCCGCACGGTCGATCGCTACTACGTGGCCATCGACGAAGCCGCCGAATATCTGGCGCGCATCGGCGTTCCGCGCGAAAAACTACTCGTCAGCGGAATCCCCGTCGATCCGCTCTTTGCAAAGCCACTTGATCGGGCGCAGACGAGGCGAGCACTCGGTCTGGATCCAACCGCTATCGTGATCCTGGTATCCGCAGGCGGCTACGGCATTGGGCCAGTCGAGCAACTCGTGAACGATCTGCTGGCGCTTGAGAAACCCTGGCAAATTGTGGCCATCGCAGGCAAAGCCGAAAAGGTTCGCAAGCGCCTGGAGGAAATTTCGAGAAGCGCGGGGAACTTACCAAGCGGCGTTCCGCGCCTTGTTGCCGTCGGATTCACGACGGACATGGACAAATACATGGCCGCGGCGGATCTTCTCGTAGGCAAGGCCGGCGGTCTCACCACATCGGAAGCGCTTGCGCGGAATTTGCCAATGGCGCTGATCGAGCCGATTCCCGGGCAGGAAGAACGCAACGCCGATCATTTGCTGGAGGCAGGCGCGGCCATTCGATGCAACAATCTGCCCGCGGCCGCATGGAAAATCGCGTTGTTATTGGGCGATGCGGCGCGGCTGGCAAGAATGCGTGACGCGGCACGAACGATGGCCAAGCCCGGAGCGGCAGCCGCCATCGCCGAAGATGCCCTGAGGCTGGTAGACTGACGAAGCTTCAAAACAACGAGCGCACTAGCTTTAGATTCCCAGCGGTTGCTGAACAAGAGTCCCCATGCGACGCAACACACTGATGATCGATGCCGACGACACGTTGTGGGAGAACAACGTGTTTTTCGAGAAGCTCATCGAGGATTTCATCACGCTCGTCGAGCCCTGCGGATATACCCGCGCTTACATTCGTCATATTTTGAATGAGACGGAGCGGAAAAACATCCGGCAGTACGGCTATGGAGTGCGCAGTTTTGGAAGGTCGCTGGAGGAAACGTATTTGAAACTCGCGGACCAGATGGTCCGACGGGAAACGCTGGCGCAGATTCATGGCCGCGTGGTCGAGTTGGAGCGCACGCCGCCGAAAATTTTGGATGGCGTGCCGGAAACGCTGGCTTATCTGACCGAGCGGCATCGGCTGATTTTATTTACCAAGGGAGAGCCGGCGGAACAAGCCGCGAAAGTCGAACGTTCCGGATTGCAGGGATTTTTCGAGTTCATCGAAATCGTGGGCGAAAAAGATCCCGAGACTTATGGCAGCCTGGTACGCAAGCACAAGATCGTGAAATCGCAAGGCTGGATGATCGGGAACAGCCCGCGAAGCGACATCAATCCCGCCATGAAAATCGGGCTCAACGCCGTTTACATTCCGCACCAGCACACCTGGCAACTGGAGCACGAACCGGTCATGGCGGGCACCGGGAAACTCGTCATAGTTCCGTCATTTCGCGAACTCCGCGGTCATTTCTAGCAGTCTGCTTAACCCAATTTGGACGTTGAACCGGAATTTCCACGTCGTAGCCTATGCGGATATTCTTCGAACTCGGAGGGACTTGCCATGGCGACCGCGAGCACACCGATGCACACCGATTGGCGGCAGGAATGGTTTGAATTTGAGGACGCTACTTACTTGAATCTGGCGGGCGAGTCGCCAATGCCCAAAGTTTCGCTGCGCGCGCTGCAGGCTGCGCAGGAATGGAAAAAGTTCCCGCATCACAAACCGGACTCAACTTTTTTTGAAGTTCCAAACAGAATTCGCGCGTCGCTTGCAAAACTGATCGGCGGCAAACCCGAAGAAATTGCGATTACAACCGGAGCGAGCACGGGAGTGGCGGCGGTCGCATACGGACTTTCTTGGAATCCTGGCGACGAAGTGATCACGGCCAAGGGAGAATTCCCGCTGCAATTCACGGCGTGGAAGCCGATGGAAGAACGTGAAGGCGTGAAGCTGAAGATTGTTGCGCCGCGCGAACGGTTCATCACAGCGGACGATTTGATCGCAGCGATGACACCTCGCACGCGAGTCGTGTCCATCAGCCTGGTGCGATTCGATGACGGGTCGCTGCTGGATGCGGCACGCGTGGCGGAAACATGCCACGCGCAGGGCGCATTGCTTCTGCTGGACGCCAGTCAGGTCTGCGGAACCATGCCGATGGATGTGGAAAAATTGGGTGCGGATTTTGTCGTGAGCGCGGGGTACAAAGGGCTGCTCAGCCCCTTCGGCACGGGATTTTTCTGGGCCAGGAGCGAGCACATCGAAAAGATGCGGCCGGGACCTTTCTATTGGATGGCCGTGGAGGGCTCGCACAATTTTGCTTCGCTCAATTTCGATAATCCGAAACCGACGCCGGGGGCCAAGCGCTGGGACGCGGCGGAGCCAGCCAGTTATTTCAATTTCAACCTGGTGGCCATGGACGTTTCCACTGATTTTGTGGTGCGCGTGGGGGCGGAAAGGGTGCTGGCGCACAATCGCGCCTTGATCGATCTGATGTACGAACGGTTGCCAAAAGATCGCTGTATTCCCGCAAGTCCCCTGGACGCGGCACGACGCGGCGCTTTTGGATGCTTCGCTGCGCGTACGCCGGAAAAAACAGCGGCGCTTCATCATAAGCTGCTCGCGGAAAACGTCATCGTAAGCCTGCGCGAAGGAAATATCCGCGTCTCGCCGCATCTTTACAACACGGAGCGGGACATCGACCGGCTGATCTCCGTGATCACGGCATGACTGCTGCGCAAGGTTGGCCGCGGGTTGCCGTTGCCGGCGCCGGCGCCGTCGGAGGCTACTTCGGCGGAATGCTGGCACGCGCGGGCGCTCCGGTCATGATGATTGGCCGGGCGGCTTTCGTCGAAGCGGTCAAGAAAAACGGGCTGTTTCTCGATACCGTGCAATTCAAAGAAAGCGTGCGCGTCGAGGCGTCGGTGGACTTGAAAGATATTCGCGGCGCGGAGATCGTGCTGTTTTGCGTAAAGACCACTGATAATTCCGCGACAGCGCGTGAGCTTGCGCCGTTGCTTGCTCCGGGGGCGATCGTCGTAAGCATGCAAAACGGCGTGGACAACGTCGAGCAGATTCGCGCTGCCTCGGGCATCGAAGCGCTGCCCGCAGTGGTTTATGTCGCGGCATCGGTGCCGAAACCCGGAACTGTCAAGCACGCGGGCCGCGGGGATCTGGTGATTGGTCCGCGCAGCGCCCAGACCGAGCGCGTTGCCTCCTTGTTCGAACGAGCGGGCGTCGGCTGCCGCATTTCCGAAAATATCGAAGGGGAGCTTTGGACAAAGCTCACGTGGAACTGCGCGTTGAACGCCATCTCGGCGCTCGGACGAGCGCAGTATGGACAAATCTCCGCGAGCGGAGAGGCGCGGAAACTCGTGGAGACCGCGGTCCATGAAATTTTGGCTGTCGCTCGCGCGGCCGGTGTGCATCCACCGGGATTTGAAGACCCGCAGGTGGCGCTTGCCGGGGCGTTCAAGATCGCTACGCAATTGGCGGAGGCGTATTCCTCGACGGCGCAGGATCTGATGCGGGGAAAACGAACGGAGATTGACTCGCTGAACGGCTACATCTCGCGGCGAGGAGCGGAGCTTGGCGTGGCGACTCCCGTCAATCACGCGCTGTACACGCTGGTCAAGTTGGCGGAAACCGCCACAGCGTCCTCGGCCTCCGCGTCTTAGTCCTCCAACGCTGAAGCACTAATCGCCTAATCGACGCCCGCGAAAATCCTGACGAACGGAGCTGGGTCAGCGGTTATCGGCGAGGCGGAAGGGAACATAAACGATGGCTTCGAGCGCTACGGGAGCGCCGTTCTTCATGGCTGGCCGGAACTTCCACTGGCTGAGGGCATTTTTGGCATTGGCGTCGAGCACGGGGTCCACGCTGCGGACGAGTTGAATGCTATCCACGGAGCCATCGGCGCGAATGATGGCATAGAGGATCACTTCGCCTTCGACGTTTTGCTCGATCAGCTCGGGCGGATATTTTGGATCGACCTTGTGGATGGGCGCAAGGCCGGTCAGATCCACGGAAGCGCCTCGCGGTCCAATCTGGTTCGTATCCAACTCCGAAAAATGCAGGATCCAGCTTCCGCTGGCGCTGGTGAGATTGGCCATGTTCACGTTGAGGGTGAAGACGCGCTTGTCGGCAAAAACTTGTTCCGGTTTTGCGCCGGGGGGAAGCATGGCGAAATTGGGCGGGCCGGTTCGTTGAGGAGTATCTTCGGTCCTGGAGTTGGGTTCCGGGCGGGCGGCCAGATCGCGCGAGGATGGCAGGCTCAGTTTCAGGCGAGAGTTGCCGAGGCTTGAGGCGCCCGCATTGGGCTGTGGGTTGCCGCCGCTGATGCTGACGCCGACAGGACTAGTTCCCCCACCATGATTTGCTGCGGCTGTGCCGGCTCCGCTCGCGGGGTCGGCTTTGCCATCGGGTGCACCGCCGGGGACGCCGCGTTTTGTGCCTTCCGGAGAGATAGAGACGCGCGCGGAGAGATTGCCCTGCGGCGGCTGGACGTCGGGCTTGGGAGGAGCGGGCGTATCGGAAAGAGCAATGAGAGTTGAGGGATTGCCGTTCGCAGAAGCGGACTGAGCAGCGGCGATTTCAGGAGCGGGAACGGAGTCGCCAGACTGTGCGCGCTCCCCGATGCGGGGGGCAGAGGCGGCGTTCAAATCGAGCTTGGGACGCGCGGGGGCGTTGGGGGATGTAGTGAGCGTGATGTCCGCAGGCTTCAGTTCGAACGTGGGAACATCCGGCAGAGGAGTGGCGGTGACGGTTGCAACGCGGCGCTGGCGCGGATGAAGTTTCGCGAGGTCTTTCGCGCTGATCTCGATATGTGGCCGCGGAGGGGCAGCGGGAGATTGCAATTGGACGATGTTGGGCAGCGCGGGAAGGAGTTTGGGCGCGAGCTGAGGCGCGGCGGGATTGATGAGCGTTTGCCGCGGATGAGTGGGATGGACGGGATCAACGATGATGCGCTGGCGAGGATGGAAGGCGTCAGCGCCATTGGGTGCGATGGCATTCTCGGCTTCGGCGCGCGGCGTTGGCTTGGGTTTTGCGGCGGGGATTTCGAGAGTAGGAAAATCCTCGATGGGGCCGGACCAGGTGAGCTGCGTGTTGTCGAAAGCTGAGTTGTGAGGAAGGACGGCTTTGAAGAGGGAAAAGGGAGAAACGAGAAAGAAAATGTGCCAAAGCGCCGCAGCGAAGACGGCGCGCATGGGGATGCGGCGCTCGACCCAGCAATCGCGGAAGTAGTCGCCGCCGAGGAAATTTTTGACGGCAAACGGGACGGAGAAGAGGGCTCGCACGCTGCTGAAGAAGCCTTGATGGAAGTCGCCCCAGCGGATGTCGAGTTTTGGCTCGACGGCGATCGGCTCCGGAGCGGGTGGAGGTTCAGCGATGGGCGCCATGCGGGCGGCAGTGGCGGCGCCGGCTTGCCCCAAGAGGTTGTACCCACCATTGATCTGGCCCAGAGACATGGAGGTTTCGATTATAGCGTGGCTGGGTAGTCCAGGAAGGATGGATTCGGGTTGCGGCAGGCGGGATGCCCGGAGGCAGTGAATAGTGGGTAGTGAATAGTGAATAGAAGAGGGGCCGGCGTTGTGGCAATGGGCGCTAAAGCTCTCTAAAACTCAGGCTACTGTTGCTGAGGATGGGCGGCGATGCCGGAAGTGAAGTATGACGGCGAAACACAGAGCGACGACGCAGAGCAGAGTCACGATGCTCCAGAAATGAAACACGGCGTCGAATGCCCCGAGGAAGCCATGCGCGCCGAGGGGGACTTGCGTTGCAAACAGAAAATTGGAGAGTTCGGAGAGGCCGGCCTCGTCGCCCTTGCTGACGAATCGCTGAAGGATTTCCGAGTACGGCCGGTAGCTCACATAAAGAACGGCGCTGGAGAGCAAGGCACCTATCGCTCCGGCAAAGCCGACCGTGAGAGACGAGGGGCTGGGTCGAAGCGCGCTTAGCCGCAGTGACCTACTACGTATGACGACGCCGAGAGCGCAAATCAACACAAGACCGCTGCTTACGAGCAGCACAAGTCCGGACAACCTCACCAGGAAGGCACTCCAGTGGGCAAGGTCGCTGCCTCTGGATTCGCCACGCAGAGCGGCAAGGGCTTTTTGCGTAGCTTGAGTCTCCTGCGCTTTTAGGGAGGCGTAAAACGCGGCTTCAGTGTGATTTCCTTCCGCTTCCGAAAGCCGTGCAAGACGCTGGTAAGCGTCTGGCAGGTATCGCTGAACGAATAGTTCGCTCGTTGACGAGCCCATCATTTGGCCAAAGCGGGCTACAGCCCAGTATTTCTCAAAGGCGCCTTTGCGGTCGCCGCGAGACTCAAGCGCCTGGCCGGATGCGAGGAGCAATTTCGCGTACTCATGCGAATCTCCAATGCCATAGCTAGGGAGCGCAAAGCCAAAGCCAAAACCATCTGATATGGCTTGAAAAGGATTGTGGAGTTTGTAGCGAAGCATGACACGGCGATCAAGCTCCTTCTGGCGGCTGAAATACGTGTCGAGTTTTGGAGATTGGAACGCGACGGCCATGGCGTCTTTCCAAGCCGCTGACTTTTCCGGAGGCCTGAGCGCGCTCAGGCCATGCATAACTTCATCGCAGTCAAGCTTCTCGGCCACAATGAGACGCGAGAGGGCATTTTGAGGATCCCATTGTTCTAGCGCGGGAACCCAGCTGTTGATCTTGGCGGAAGTCGGGCATGGCGGGCCAGCTATGGCGTAGACCCACGTGAGATTTGAGTCGAGATGTACGGCTTCCTCGGCGAGGCGCGCCGCTTCGGATGGATTCTCCGTGCGAACAGCGACGAAGGCTAACGCCTCGGCGTCATGATTTTGTTCGGCTTTTCGCGCGAGGGCTTGCAATTCGGGATCTGGGCCGCGACCGCGCCAGCGCTGATCGACGTGTAGCACGTCGTGCCACTGGGCGAGAGAAACCTGGAAGGCTTGGCGAAATGTCGGCGCGAGGAAGAAAAGAAGCGACGCGGCGATGCACGCGGCCGTGGCGGTCAGAGTGGCTTTGCGCATAGGAAGCTCCTTGGCGAAGAGTTCGCTGGCGGAAGAAACGGTGCGGCGATGGCTGCCGGGGAGGATCAGCGCAAGCATGGCGTGCTTAGCGAGGACACCGGCGCCGCCGACGGCCCACAACAGAGCCGACCAATTGCCTTCGACGTGATTCAGCTCGCTGAGCATGCCGCGGCCCCAGTCGTGGGTGTCGTGCGGGGCGATCCAAATCGCGAGACGCAGAAGTGCGATGGCGACAGTGCGTAGAAACGCGGCGAGGATCATGCTTTGCCCTCGTTGAAAGCGGGGCGGCGTTCGCGCGCGGTTGCGCGCGCGGCGGAGGGCGAGGAGGTTTGTTGCGCGCGGGCGAGAGCGGCGCCGTTGGGAGTGAGGCGGTAGGTATGGCGAGGAGGAACGCCGTCTTCGGTTGTGACCCACTTGGTTTCGAGCAGCGAGAACTTGGCGAGGCGCATGAGAATCGGATAGAGCGTGCCGGACTTGAGACCGGTTTCGCGGCTGAGCTCGTAGCCGTAGCGCCAGGCGGTGGGGCGCTCGATGAAGCGTTCGAGGACGCGGAGGGTTTGCGGGGACAGGCGAGGGGTCTTCATGGCCATGGCTAAAGTCTACATATATAGAGAATATTGTCAAGAACGATTTTGGGAGTGATGCGGCGGGCGGGATGCCTGGGAGGAGCGTGGCTGGTGACTTGTGACTGGTAACTCGTGGAGGACGTTCAGGGCGGTTCTTCTGTTCGGATGATTCTCCGGCGATGAGTTAAGCAGCGCAGCGGAAGAAGGAGAGGGCGGCGTCGCCTTGTTTCAGGAGGCGGGTGCACGCGAGACGGCCGGAGGATTCGGGGAGATGGAATTTGTGGTGATGCTCGAAGATGATGAGCGCGTTGGGAGCGAGGAAGCTGGCCGAGTTGGAGGAAAGGAAAGCTAGGATGCGCTCGTAGTCGGCGTGGTTGGCGTAGGGCGGATCGACGAAGATGAAGTCGATTGGAGGATTTGAAGGGGTGTAGCGGGCGGCGAGTTTTTCGAGGGCGGATGGTGCGTCGGCGGCGAGGATAGTGTAGCCGGAATCGATTTTCAACGAATCGAGGTTTTGGCGGATGAGTTTTGTGGCGGGGGCGTGATTTTCGATGAAGATGGCTTCGGCGGCGCCGCGGCTGAGAGCTTCGATGCCGACGGCGCCAGTGCCTGCGAAGACGTCGAGGAAGCGTGAGCCTGCGACGGCGGGGCCGAGGACGTTGAAGAGCGTTTCGCGGAGGCGGTCGCTGGTGGGACGCAACGCGCTGCCTTTGAGACTTTTCAGGATACGGCTGCGATATTTGCCGGCGATGATGCGCATTGACAATGAAAGTAGCACAGGCATATTAACTCTTGGCTGAACTTCTGCTTGATATAGCGTGGTTAAATGACTCATCACAGACCTAAATCGCTCGCCGATTTTCCACAGTTTCTCGTTTCTGCCGTGCGCCGCGGCGAGACCTCTGCCGACGGATATACCAGATTCGAGCTCGACGGCAGATTCGATAGAGTTATTCACACAATTGATCCACACTGGTTCTGGCTCTTATTCGATGAGAGAGGTTATGTGTGCGCTACGTTACAGTCGCTCGACCACGAAACCCTGGCGGCCACTTTGAGCTGCAACGAAGCCGACGAGCCACAGGTGACGGGAAAAACGCTCGCTTACCTCAGCCCTCGCTGGCAGGCTTATCAAGTGTGGATGGTTCTCGACCCAAACTGGGGCTGGGAAAGAAGGCAGTTTTTCGGTTCGGATGCCGTCGCCGAGGACTACGATGCGGGAAAGATTGCACGTGTTGGTGACCGCGACGTCAGAGTCTGGACTAAACTGGAAATCGTCGGTGGACGAGCAGGTGCCAGCAAGCATTATCCTTCCAACGATCAAACCTTGCCTCCAAATTCAGGGACGCGCCTCGTTCCGGGTGGGTGGGGACACGAACACTGTGACCTGTGCACGTCTCACATAGAGGTCGGCGAGTTCGGGCACTGCGACCCGAACGGCCGCTGGATTTGCAAAAAGTGCTACGAGCGATATGTGGTGCCTCGTGACCTCGCCTTCGTTGACGAACTCTGATTTTGATGCGGCTGCGATATTTGCCGGCGATGATGCGCTTGACGGAAAAATGGCACTCGGAGGAAGATTCAAGAGTTTAAGTTCCAAAATACGGGCCCGGGACGACGCTAGTCGGGCCGTGGGCTCGATTTCTGAAAGGCTCTCTCCAGTGCGTCCAGACGGGCCTGCAGATCGCTTAGCTTAGCCTGCTCGAGCCGCAACTGGTCTTCCGTTTCGATTTGTTTCGATTGCCTTTGCTGCTCTTCGTCCGCGAGCTCTCCAAGCCTGTGTTTATAGTATGCGGCCATGTCTTCCAGATTCTTGCGCTCCACCGGATTGTCGGTGTGCTCCAAGCTGTCGTGGACCCCTTTGGCTTCGGTTTCCGCCTTGTTGCGGGCAGTCTGCGTCTCAGAGAGCTTGGTCCGAGCGTCGTCGGCCCTCCCTGATGCACGTGCGGTGGCCGCCTGCTGGCTTTGAAGCCTGAAGAAAAGGATCTGTGTTTGCTGTGTGGTTGCACTGTAGGTCTCTAACTCTTGCCTCAGCTGGCGCACTTCTGACAGAAGCGCTTGCAACGTCTGGGAATCCGTTGACGATGTTTGTCCAAATGCGGCTGGCGCGACTAACAGAACTGCGAGTAACGAAAATCGGTACATCGGGCACCTCCTTGGAAATTCTAACTTAGCCTGCCCAAACATGGACGAGATTACCGCCTCGCTTGAATTTAGCCGATGCGGGCGAGGTGGTAGCGGCGCTGCCATTCGGCGGGTAGCTGGCGGAGGAGGCGCTGGAGAGACGCGGAGTGCTGGGCGGCGGATTGATTGGTGTCGTCGGTCAGGGCGAACGCTTCGCGGCGGGCGGCTTCGAGGAGATCTTTGTCGCGGATGGGATTGGCGATGTGGAAGCCGAGGTCGCCGGACTGGCGAGTGCCGAAAAATTCGCCGGGGCCGCGAAGGAGGAGATCGGTTTCGGCGATTTTGAAGCCGTCGGTGGTGCTGACCATGGCGTCAAGGCGGGCGCTGGCGACATCGTTTATTGCGGCCGCCGGGCGGGCGAGATCATGCGCAGCCACTGCGCGGGAGGCATCTCTTGCAGTCGCGGAGAGGGCAGTGTTTTGTGCGGCCACGGAACGGGCAATGCCTTGTGCGGCCGCGGAGCGGCCGACGCTTTGTGCGGCTGCTGAGGAGGCGGCGGCTATTCGCGCGGGGGCGACGAGGATGCAATGAGATTTGGCGGCGCCGCGGCCGATGCGTCCGCGAAGCTGGTGGAGTTGAGCGAGGCCGAAGCGTTCGGCGTGCTCGATGACCATGACAGTGGCGTTGGGGACGTCAACGCCGACCTCGATCACAGTGGTGGAGACGAGGATTTGCGTTTCGTTCTTGCGGAAGCTTTCCATGACGGCGTCTTTTTCTTCGCTGGAAAGCCGGCCGTGGAGGAGGCCGAGCTTCAGTTTCGGAAAAACTTCTTTCGAGAGGCGCTTGTACTCGTCGATGGCGGCTTTGAGTTCGAGCTTCGATTCTTCGATGACGGGATAGACGATGTAGGCCTGATGGCCGGCGGCGACTTCCTTGCGAAGAAATTCCCAGACACCAGGGAGATGCGGCTCGGAGCTGAGGCGCGTCTGGATGGGCGTGCGGCCGGGTGGAAGCTCGTCGAGAACGGAGACGTCGAGGTCGCCATAGAGAGTGAGCGAGAGCGTGCGCGGAATGGGCGTGGCGGTGAGGACGAGGACGTGCGGAGCGTGGCCCTGAGAAACGGCTTTGTCCATGAGGCGTTTGCGCTGAAGGACGCCGAAGCGGTGCTGCTCGTCGATCGCGACGAATCCGAGTCGGGCGAATTGGACCTGATCTTCGATGAGCGCATGCGTGCCGACAACGAGCTGCGCTTCGCCGTTGAGGATGCGCTCGAGGGCGGCTTGCTTTTCCGCGAACTTGAGGCCGCTGATGAGCAGCTCGACCTTGTAATTGCCGGGAGCGAGGATGCGGCGCGCCGAAAGATAGTGCTGCACGGCGAGAATTTCCGTGGGAGCCATGAGCGCGGCCTGCGTACCGTTTTCGATGGCAATGACGGCGGCTTGCAGCGCGACGATGGTTTTGCCGCTGCCGACATCGCCCTGGAGGAGACGGTTCATGGGAGCGGGCTTTTCGAGGTCGGCAACAATTTCTTTCAAGACTTTGAATTGAGCGGTGGTCGGTTTGAAGGGGAGGATGCGTTTGACGGCTTCGCGGATTTTGTCTTCGCGGACGCGGAAGGCGATGGCGTTTTCCTTGCGGGTGGCGCGACGGTCGAGCGCGAGGCTGAGTTGATAAAGGAAAAATTCCTCGAAGATGAGGCGCTGCTGCGAGGGCGTGCGGAAAATATTGAGTGCTTCGAGCGATTCCTCGGGCGCGGGAAAGTGAACGTGGATGAGAGCTTCGCGGCGCGAAGGGTAGCCGAGACGCGCGCACAGCTCTTCGGGAAGAATATCGGGCACGGTGTTTTCGGCGAGTTGCTGGACGGCGGCGTACATGGCGCGTCGAATCGCACGCGACCCGAAGGTGCCGATAGCTTCGTAAATGGGAACGATGCGGCCGACTTCGGTGGAGTCCGGCTCGCCCTCGCCGAGCATCTCGAGCTGCGGATTGATCATTTCGAGGCGCGCGGGGCGGAGCCTATCGATTTCGGCTTTGCCATGAAGGACAAGGAGCTGGCCGGGTTTGAGGCGTCCTTCGAGATAGCCGCCGTGAAAAAATTTACAGGGAAGCAGGCCGCCGGCGGTGTCCTGGACGAGCAGATGGTAGATGGCGTTGCGGGCGAATTTGTTGGGGATGGCCTGGCCGCTCATGACACGCGCGCGAATGGTGTAGACGCCGCCGGGCTGGATGTCCTTGATGTTTGAAAAATGGATGCGGTCTTCGTAGCGGAAAGGCAAATAGCCGAGCAAATCTTCGAGGGTATAGATGCCGCGCTGGGCGAGAAGCTCCGCGCGCTGCGGACCGACCCCTTTGATCATGTGGACTTCGCTGGTCAGGCTGAGTGTCATCGATACTTCTTTATATCATTCCCGCTGGAAACTCATGGGGAAGACGATACTTGCGCGACGGCGCCGCGTAACATTAGAGTGAGCAATTCGAAAAGCGAGTACCGCGGGAGGCACTGGTGGCGGAAAACCGGCTGACAGGTTCGGACAAGCGCGCGCTGCTGCTGTGGGTGCTGCTGGGCGTTGTGGGGGTGGTGTTCGCGCACAAGTATTTTTTCCGCGCGTTTCCGGAAGCCAGCGTGGATTTCAAGGTGTCGCGAACGGAAGCGCTGCAGCGCGCACGGCAATTTATCGGCAGCCTCGGTATAAACGTCAGCGATTACCAATCGGCGATTGTGTTCGACGTGGACGACAACGCGAAAACATATCTGGAGCGGGAAGTCGGACTGCAACAAGCCAACCAGCTGATGTCGCACGAGCTGAACATCTGGTACTGGGATGTGCGATTTTTCCGGCCGCAACAGGAGGAAGAGTTTCACGTGCGGGTCAGCCCCGGCGGGCAAGTGGTGGGATATGACCACAAAGTGAAAGAGGCGAGCGCGGGAGCGGCGCTGGAACGCGCGGCGGCGGAAAAGGATGCG
>Ga0070730_10000568_pt1 | contig 41534 bp, 51 predicted proteins | sample Coa_R1_3_FD_66447 | JGI IMG/M metagenome (GOLD analysis project Ga0070730, IMG submission 66447) | Surface soil microbial communities from Centralia Pennsylvania, which are recovering from an underground coalmine fire - Coalmine... | ecosystem: Environmental > Terrestrial > Soil > Unclassified ...
TGAAGCGCAAACTTTCCGAATACTGGAACGACTGTGCAAAGGCCGCATCCGGCGACATCCTCATGCTCGCCAATGATGACTTGGTTTTCCATACACCGGGATGGGCCGAAAAGATCGAAGCGGAATTTGCAAAATCAGCAGACAAGATCATCGTGGCTCACGCCGACAACGGGCAACCGAACGCCTCAACTTTCTGTACGCATCCGTTTGTCAGTCGCAAATGGGTAGAGACTCTGGGCTATCTAACGAATCCTTCTTTTCAGGGCGACTACACTGACACCTGGATTTGGGACGTGGGGCGAAGGATTGACCGGCTTCGCTATCTGCCCGATGTCAAGATCGAGCACCTGCACTACACCTACCGCAAGTCAGAACTCGATGATACCTACAAGCAGAGGCTGGCTATGGAAAACAACAGCTACTATGCTAAGTTGTTCGACACAATGGCGCCGGAACGAGAGCGGGATGCGGAGAAACTTCGGGCGGTGATGGTCTAGTGGCCGCTTTCAAAAACAACGCTGGCATCCGATTCGGAAGGCTGATAGCAATCCGTCCCAGCGGCCATTGTGGTGCGAACATCGAATGGGAATGCCGCTGCGATTGCGGAAACACGGTAAGAGTCAGCAATAACAACCTGAAAAAAGGAACGAAGAGTTGCGGTTGCCTCTGGAAAGAAACCATTATCGCAGCAAACACGACCCACGGACAGGCACACAAGACCGGGGCTTATCGTTCTTGGGATGGAATGATGAACCGTTGTACGTCGATCAAATATCACGGCTATCACCGTTACGGCGGTCGCGGCATCACGGTCTGCGAACGCTGGATGAAGTTTGAGAACTTCTTTGAAGACATGGGCCCGCGCCCGCTTGGAAAAACTTTAGACCGATTCCCGAATCCGTCCGGCAATTACGAGCCTTCAAACTGCCGCTGGGCGACACCAAAAGAACAAGCGAATAATCGCAGACCGAGGGGAAAAAGATGCGGCGTGCAGTTGTCAGCGTAGGAACAGGGCGCTACTTGGAAGGGCTGAAGCGTCTGGAAAAAACAGTAAAACAATTCGACCCTCAATCACTATTCTACGGCTGGACGGAATTGCCACCTGATTGGCCTACTCACGCCGAAAAGCCTTATGCGTTTAAGGCCGAAGCTCTGAAAGTCGCGTCGAGCGAAGCAGAATTATTGTTGTGGTGCGATGCAGCCGTGGTGGTCGTGCGATCAATGGACTTTTTGTGGGAAAGAATCGAGAATGAAGGTTACTGGATACCTTTGAACGGTTGGCGCAATGCAGAATGGACAGCCGACAGTGCGTATGAGGATTTGTTTCCCGGCGTACCGTACGAAGAGGCACGAGAAATAAATAGCCGTTTTCCGCAGGTCGTAGCGACGGCCTTTGGCGTGAACACAAAGCATCCAATCGGCGCTGAATTCCTGAGCGAATACATTCGCCTCGCCAAGACGAAAGCCTTCTGCGGGCCGTGGTCGAACACGAACAACCCGAAACACTGGCCGCTAGACCCGAGCATGATGGGGCCGTGCGGCCCCCCTGACGTGCTCGGCCACAGACATGACCAGACCGCAGCGTCTCTGATTGCCTACCGTCTTGGAATGAAACTCGAACAGTGCCCAGGATTCTTTGGCTACAATCCTCCGGCTGAATCGGTTGTGCTCTGTGCGGTGGGCGCATGAGCATCTTTCGATGTCCAAAGGAGATTGTGATCCTGCATACGCAGATATTTCTTCGCTGCGAACTCCATCGCTGGCATCGTTCCGAATGCAAATTCGTGCGTCGCTTCGACGGCAATACGCTAGAGTTTTATTTGAAAACTCCGCCGCGCGATTCAATCGTCGGAATTAGCGACCCGAAAGATTCGATCCTATGAACCGCCTCGCCGAGTTTCCAGAAATCTGTCTGAAGCACTACACTTCTAGATTCTTGTGTCCGTGGAATCCCTACACGCACGACTATCTCGGCACGTACATGGAAGTTCTCGCGAATCGCGAGATCAAAAAGATTGTGGAATTCGGGCTTGGGCCTGCGGGACTATTCCATCCGAAGCAAGTTGCCGGCTGCGGGCTGCATATGTGGGCTGAGACTTTTCCCGAAGCTGAAATCTATGGGTTGGACTACGACCCGAATACGCTCGTTAATCACGGCAAGATTCAATCGTTCCTGTGCGACCAAACAAGCGATTTCCAAGTTGACCGCTGCGCCCATCTAATCGACGGCGAGATTGATTTCATGGTGGACGACGCTTCGCATAAAGGGCCGGATCAACTCCGAACGATCCTGGCATTTCTTCCGTTCCTGTCTGCCGATGGCGTGTATGTCGTCGAAGATGTTCTGCTCCAAGAGAATCTAACGCCGATGTTAAACGAGCGCGGAATCAAACATCGCGTGGTCGAGCTCCGCACGAATGTTTTGCCAGATGACCGACTCGTGATTATCGAAAAGGGGGAGCAATGAAAAGAATATGCGATGCAACCGTTTTGATATTGGACGATTTAGAGGACGCAAATCACGAAATCACGGACTTTGAAACTTTGCAGATTCCAGAAGGACGTGTCCCAGTTAGTCTAGATTTCAACATTTCTGCGCCGCTCGGATGGGCGACCCTTTACAGAGATGGCAACCGATTGAGGGCGAAAATGGAAATCGTTTCCGATATATCGCTCTGTCACTCAAAGAATACTGACAATCGAATCGAGCCAGTTGATCTATGAAACTCGTAAAACCAGGCGGAGAGCACACGATTGATCTGGACTTGCTGCCGGCGGTGCCGACCGTTTTGGATGTTGGCTGTCGCGGCTTTGCTTTCGATTACGACATTCTAAAATTCAGACCGCAGGCGAAGATCATCGCGCTTGAGCCAGACCCCGAAATTAAGAAGCCGGACGATCTTGACATTCTGTTCTACAACGCTGCGCTGACCTGCATGGAATCACCGACATTGACACTTCAGACCGGCGGCGACGGCGAAGGCTCCTACATCGTCACGGGGCCGGGATTCCCCGGCTACGACTGGCCGATTCACGATCATTCCAAAATCGCGCAGGTCACGAACATTTCCGTCAAAGAATTTTTCAAGGTCTACACGAAGTTCGATCTGGTGAAACTCGACTGCGAAGGCTCTGAATTCGGAATCCTCGAAAACTGGCCGGGGCCAATCGCCACGCAAATCTCGGTTGAATTCCACGACTATGCGAACCGCGCGCGCTGGAACACGGCATACTTTGTGAAGCTGTTTGCAGGGCCGCTGAAAGATTATCGCTCGGTTGTGTTCGGAGACACACCCATCGGCCCGACGAAGGCCCTAGGACATTGGGATTCGCTTCTGGTGCTCAACGAGGCCATTCGATGAAGACCGAAACAAGAGAGCATGGCGATTATCTCCTTCGCATTCGGGAAGGAAGATGGACGACGCGCTATACCCTTGCTGGAAAAAAGCAACTCCTCGACTTCTGTATTTTCCCAGACGGTGCTCGCACAGATGTTGAACCTAAAAAACAGCGCGATCCTCGATTGATTCCTACGGAGTGGCGTAAAGGATGAAGTGGCAAATCCTCATCCTCACGCAGCCCTCGCGCCGCGAATTCCTGCGCCAACTCACTGAACTACTCGAACCGCAGATTAAATCCCTCGGCCTGCGCCGCTGCGAATCGGTAGAAGTCATCACGACAGAATTCGATCCGAAGTACGACCTCGGCACCAATCGGCAGAAGCTCAAAGAGCAATCCGACGCTGAGTACATCAGTTTCATTGACGATGACGACCTTGTGGCGCCGGACTACATCGCATCGATTCTGCCGCTACTGGACGGCGTAGACCAGGTAGGATTCAACTTCGCGTGCCACATCGACCATGCCCCTGCTCTGATTGCTGAACACTCTCTCAAACATACAGGCTGGTATGTCGAGCCCGGAACCCCATCAAAGCCAGTGAAACTCTGTCGCGACATTTCGCATATGACCCCGATGCGCCGGGAACTGTCTCTTGCAAAGCCGATGTCTGGGGGATTCGGGGAGGACAGGCGCTGGGCAGATGCGATGCGTGGGCTGGTAAAGACCGAACACTACGTTGACAAAGTGCTCTATTATTATTTATCCCGGACGCGGAAGAACGACGCCAAAGATGCGAACGATCCCTGGCGAATTGAATTCCTTGAAAAGTTACAGGCGAAAGTGTAAGATGCGGGACGTCGCGCATCAACGCGACGCCCCTTGCACGTAGAGCCTCAGGAGGGCTCAAGCGATGCCGAACGAAATTCTATCACCCTACGATTCTTTCCTTGCATCCAAAGTTTCAAAAGCAAAGCCGTGCGGATTTGAAGTCGAAGCATCTACCCTCAATCCAAAACTATTCCCGTTCCAAAGAGACATCGTTCGATGGGCGCTCCGCAAAGGTCGCGCTGCGCTGTTCTGTGATTGCGGACTCGGCAAGACCATCATGCAACTGGAATGGGCGCGGAACATCGATGGGCGTGTTTTGATTCTGGCACCTCTCGCCGTAGCCCAACAGACCGTGCGTGAGGGTCGCAAATTCGGGATTGAGTGCGCCTATGCTCGGGCCTCTACGTTTGATCGCATTACAGTCACCAATTACGAAATGCTAGACCGATTCGACCCCGAAGATTACGAAGGCATTGTGCTCGACGAATCCAGCATTCTGAAATCCTTCGAGGGTGAAACCCGAAACGAAATCATCAACACATTTTCAAAGACTCCCTATCGGCTCGCTTGCACAGCTACTCCGGCGCCGAACGATTACATGGAACTCGGAAACCACGCGGAATTTCTCGGAGTGCTCTCGCGCACCGAAATGCTTTCGACTTACTTCGTTCACGATGGCGGCGAGACTTCCAAGTGGAGATTGAAACGCCACGCGACAAAGGACTTCTGGAAGTGGGTTTGCTCATGGGCTGTAATGATGCGTAAGCCATCGGATCTAGGTTATTCCGATGAGGGTTTCATGCTCCCAGACTTGAGATTCCACGATTTGACAGTCGAAGCTGGAAAGCCTCTGCCTGGGCATTTGTTTGCGATGCCGGCCGCAACGCTAGAAGAACGGCGTGGAGCACGGCGCGAATCGATAGAAGAACGTGCTGCAGAAGTCGCACGCATCGTCGCCACGAAACCAAATGAGCCGTGGATTATCTGGTGCAACCTGAACAGCGAAAGCTCAATGGCTGCGAAGATTGCAGACGGTACGGAAATCTCCGGCTCAGATTCTCGCGAGGAAAAAGAGAAACGGATGCTCGGCTTTTCAAATGGCGACATTCGAGTGCTCGTTACCAAGCCTTCCATCTGTGGATTTGGGATGAACTGGCAGCATTGCTCGAATGTAATTTTCTTCGGATTATCTGACTCTTATGAGCAGTTCTACCAAGCCGTCAGACGGTCTTGGAGATTCGGGCAGAAGAATCCAGTGGACTGCTACATCGTGACTTCCATGAACGAAGGGGCCGTGACCGAAAACATAAAGCGGAAAGAAAAGGACGCTCAGAACATGGCGAAGCAAATGGTTTCCAATATGCACGAGATCAATGAATCCGAGATCAAAGGCGACGTGAAAGTCAAAAAGCAAGCCCATAAACTCACAGAGGCAAAGGGGAAAGCATGGCGCATGATCCTCGGGGATTGTGTGGAAGCGACTCGACAGATCAAAACGGATTCTATCCACTACTCGATATTTTCTCCACCTTTTGCAAGCCTCTATACATACTCGGCTTCCGAAAGAGACATGGGGAATTGTCGAACGCATTCTGAATTCTTCGAGCACTTCCGTTTTCTGACCGGAGAACTGTTGCGAGTGACGATGCCGGGTCGTCTACTGAGTTTTCATTGCATGAATCTCCCAACCAGCAAACAGCGAGATGGCGTCATTGGGATCTCCGATTTCAGGGGAGAACTGATTCGCATTTTTCAGGACGCTGGATTTATCTATCACTCGGAAGTCTGTATCTGGAAAGACCCCGTTACGGCGATGCAGCGCACAAAAGCATTAGGGCTTCTTCATAAGCAAATAAAAAAAGATTCCTGCATGAGCCGTCAAGGGATACCGGACTATCTCGTAACCATGCGAAAACGGGGAGACAATCCAGAGCGCGTCACGCACACCAACGAGAGTTTTCCTGTTTCGGTCTGGCAGAAATACGCTTCTCCGGTCTGGATGGACATTGACGCAGGAGACACGCTGCAACGAGAATCGGCCCGCGAGCAAGAGGACGAACGTCACATTTGCCCCCTACAACTTGGAGTCATTCGTCGGGCATTGGAGTTGTGGTCTAACCCCGGCGACTTAGTTCTCTCTCCGTTTGCTGGAATTGGGAGTGAGGGATACATCGCCTTGCAAATGCAGCGCAGATTCTTAGGCATCGAACTCAAGAAAAGCTATTTCGAGCAGGCTGTGGCAAACTGCAAATCTGCGGAGAGTGCGTCATGCGGGCTGTTCGAGAACGAATCCTAGCAGAGTTATCCGAGCTTCAGGCAATGCCCGAAGGCTACCGGGACGCGAACGGCGGGGAGAAAATGCGTCGGCTTGGAATATCCGATTGGATGATGGAGGATGTCATCGTGCTACAATCCCTCAGAACAGGGATTGAGATCAGGGAATGAATGAACCCAAAAGGCCACGTCGAAAGCCTCACCGCTCCAAGATTCAAGCCGGGAGAAAGCGGAAATCCGGGCGGGAAACCAAAGAAGCGGCCAATCACGGACGAATACTTCGCGCTCGCAAACATAGAAATTCCGAAACCGATCTGCAAACTCCTGAAGATCAAATACATTCCGGGCCGGACATTCTCGCAAGCGAACGCGCTGCAACGGTTCATGGACATGCTGCGGAAGGACGGCTCGGGCCACAGGTCAGCGAAAGAAGTCCGGGAAGCGATGGAAGGAAAGGCTCCGCAGAGGGTGGAGATCAGCGGCCCGGATCAGACAGTGATAACCCTGAGAATCCTGAACGACCGGAAGCCCCCGAAATCCAACGGATAGAATATACCGTCCACAATCTGAATCCTTTTCCAAAGCAGCAACTCTTCATTGACTCCGACAAGAAAAGAAAAATGCTTCGCGCCGGAAGACGTGGCGGAAAGACTTCCGGCTCATCCATCCTCGCAGTCGAAGGTTTGGTTGATAAGGGAAACCGCGTGCTCTATGCCGTTCCCACTCAAGATCAAGTCGCACGCTTCTGGCATGAGATCGTTCAATCCCTCGCAGAGCTAATCGAGTTTGGCATCCTCAAGAAATACGAATCAGACAAGATCATCGAATTCCCCGGCACGGAAAAACGAATCAAGGCAAAGACGGCATGGAACGCCGATTCACTCCGCGGTGACTACGGCGACTTAATCATCCTCGACGAATTCCAGTTGATGAACGAAGACGCGCTGGATGTCGTGGTCTACCCGATGCTCGCGGACAATAACGGGGATCTGGTGCTGATCTACACTCCACCGCGTTTGTATTCACGCTCGACATCGAAGGCGACAGACAAGAGGCACGCCGCGAAGCTCTACAAAGAAAAGCAGAACGATCCCCGCTGGCTGTGCATGACTTGGACATCTTACGATAACCCGCACATTTCCAGAGAAGGACTGGCCGAAATATCGGTGGACATGACAGACCTCGGCCGGCGGCTTGAGATCATGGCTGAAGATGTGGAAGAAGTACCAGGAGCCCTATGGACGCCGGCGATGATTGAAGCGACTCGCGTGAACGACATTCCACCGGAAGCCTTGCCGCTGACCCGCGTCGTGGTGGGCGTTGACCCGTCGGGAAGTTCAACGAACGAGGCTGGCATAGTCTGTGCTGCGCTCGGCAAAGACGGCCACGGATATATTCTGGCAGACAGATCACTCTTGGCGCCGACTCCACGCTCTTGGGCGCAAGAGGCTGTTTGGCTCTACCACGAAAAGAAAGCAGACAGACTTCTCGGAGAAAGAAACTACGGCGGCGACATGATCCGGCAACTGATTCGTGAAGTGGATGGCAACGTTGCCTACAAAGACGTGACGGCCACACGGAGCAAACTTGTGCGCGCCGATCCTATCGCAGCTCTCTATGAAATTCCCCGCTCGGCGGTGCACCATGTTGGAGTCTTTGAAAAGCTCGAAGAAGAAATGTGCAGCTATGTTCCGGGCATAACTCCTGTTTCGCCAAACCGGATGGATGCGCTCGTCTGGGCGCTCACGGAATTATTCCCGCTCAATGTCAGACTCACTCTTGCAGAACAGCAGAATGAGGAGCAAGATGCCCAAGTGAAAGTCGCGCAGTCACAACTTATCAAGCCAGCGACGAACGAGAAGACGGGTATGTGCCCTGAGTGCGGATCGAAGGCAATCAACAAACGTGGGCCGCTGTGGGTCTGTGCCCAGTGCCAACATCACTGGGGCAACGCTCCGGTGCCAGCAGCGACAGGCGGGAGAACTGGCGTATGAAGTGGCTAACAAACCTTTTCGATCAGTGGTTTATGAGCGTGCCCGATCCGATCAGTGTGAATTCTGCCTGCCCTGCTTGCGGGAATCGTGGCTGTCAAATCCTGTTTGATCCGGCGGCGAATAAGGTCGTCCGCACCTGCAACACCTGCCATTGCGTAGTAACGCAACCCCCTATCGCTCCTCACTTGTTCGGAAAGTAACTTCCGTGCGATATTCTCCGCGTGGCTAACCAGCTTACGAAGTTCTTCCGCAACCCGATTCAATCCCTGTCGAATCTGGTAACTCGTCCTGTCTCGCGCAGCGATGATCTAAACGCATACTTCGGGCCAGGTGTGGAAGTTGCGCCGATTGCGCCGAAGGGCACAGAGCCTCGCGGCTGGCAATACTGGCCTTTTCAGAATCAGACGTACACGCCAAGACCGGATGCGATCTACACCGCGCAGCAGCTCAGGACTTTTGCAACGTACTTCGTCGCCAGAATTTGTATCGAAAATTGTAAGGACGTTCTGACTCAAATGCCGCGACAGATCCGCGCCGTCAAGAAACCCGGCGAGACAAACAAAGAGAGAGAGAAGCGATCACTCGGCGATCCGACGCTGAAGATGCTGAACGACTTTTTCGACTGCCCCGATGGTGAACATGATTGGGAGCGCTGGCTCAGGGAATGGCTCGAAGGCGTCTATGTCGGAGATTGGGCGTCAATCAACATCCGACGCAAGAGAAATGGCTCGATCTATCAAGCCCGCGTCGTGGATGGCGCTTTCATCAACCGGCAGATAGACGAGTTTGGCTATACACCCCAGCCGCCGCTGACTGCTTATCAAATGCTGTGGAGTGGTACGCCGTCAACTGTCGGTGGAATTCCGTACACGGATATGACGACCGACCAGTTGCTCTACTGGCCGCGCAACATCGTCCCTCGAAACACCGTCGCAAGCTATCTCTACGGCTTCAGCCCGACCGAGCAAGGCGCGGAGGAAATCCAGCTTGGGCAGAACCGACTGAATATGTGGGTGCTCTGGTACACCGCTGGAGTCATGCCGGATGCGATCCATGTCGTACCCCCTTCGATCACACCGGACAAGTTGAAAGAAGCTCAGAAGGCTTTGAACTCAGAAATGAGCGGGCAGCTTTACAAACGCTCGGGCGCCATCAGACTTTTGCAGGGATTCGTAGACAGAGAACAGCCTGGCGGCTCTTCGGGCGATCAATTCATCTTCCCGAAAGAGAAGATGCTGGCAGACCCGTTCGATGAGATGCACCTTCGCAAGATGGCCTTTCTCTACGGCTGTTCGATTCAAAGACTGATGAAGCAAATGAACCGGGCGTCCGCACAATCGAGTCAAGAATCTGCCGAAGAAGAAGGAACTCAGCCAGTAGCCGCCTCTGTTCGCGCGATGGTGAATTGCCTCATCGCGAAGTATTTCAAGATTGGGCCAAATCAATATGAACTGACTTTCGATACTCCGGTCGAACTCGATCCGGTGAAGAGGGCAGCAGCATCGAAGAGCGATGTGGACTCAGGAATCATCAGCCGCGATGAGGACAGAATCTCTCGCGGGCTTGACCCAGTAGGCGGCGACGCTGCGAAGCTGATGATCACCACAGCTATGGGAACCGTGCCCGTCAGCCTCGATGAACAGATGCAGCTCGCCCAGCAAAAGCAGGACATGGTTACGCAGTCGAAGCAACAGCAGGGAAACGAGGGCACGCAAAAGATTGAGAAGCGCCGTGTGCCGCGGATTGATCCTGGCCTCGCGACCCCAGACACGCACCAAGCAAAAGCACGGCTAGAAAACGAGCTGAAGAAGATATTCAAACGGCAAAGCGAGAAGGCCGTCGAAGTTGCCAGCCGTATTCTGAAGATGCGGAAGGACGACGACCCGGAAAAGAAGGCCGATCAGATTAACGACGCCATCAAAGACCAATGGAACAGCCTGCCTCTATTGGCGCGCGAAGCGTTGGAGCAAGCCTCGCTTGCAGGAATCTCAGACGGAATACTTCAGCTAGAGATCATGGATGGGAAGTTCATTTCCTCGGTCAACGAGATCGCGCGAGACTACGCAACGATGCGGGCCGCTGAAATGGTGGGCATGAAGTACAACGCGGCCGGTGAACTCGTTCCGAATCCAAATGCAAAATGGGTTATTTCGGATACGACCAGAGACAGATTGCGGCAACTCGTGACGAATGCCTTCGAGGAAAAGACTCCGATGTCTCGCCTCATCGAGGACATCCGAACGTCTGACGCCTTCAGCGATGCGCGTGCGAAGATGATTGCGAACACCGAAGTCTCGACAGCTCAAGTGCGAAGCAACTACAAAGTGTGGGAAGATGCCGGAGTCGCGAAAGTCAAATGGTTAGCTCTGGGCCCGGAGCCGTGCCCGATCTGCATAGAGAATAATGGACAAGTCAGAAAGATCGGCGAGAACTTCCCATCCGGTGAGAAGGCACCGCTGGCACATCCCAACTGCGAGTGCATCCTGACGGCGATAGGATTTAACCAATGATCGGAGTATGGCAAAACAAGGGCAGCGTTATCACAGGCGTTGACATGCCTGAACAGCCATCGGTTATTTTCGAGGGCAACGCGCAGATACTTTCTGGCAATGTATTCAAGATGTGGTACACGACCGGAACGCCGAACAACCCGGCGCAAGTCGCGCTGAATTACGCTGAATCAACCGATGGCCTGGCATGGACAAAATACAGCGGCAATCCGATTTTAGCTCCCGCCTGGGGATCGAGAGTTTATAAGCACGGCTCGACATATTTCTTATTTACGACGCCCGGTGAGGTATTTTCGTCCAACGGAATCAGCGTTTACACATCCAGCGACGGACTTACGTGGACACTGGCAAAAGCAAACGCGATAACAACGAGCGCGGATCTTTGGGAGAACAAATTCGTCTGCCAGCTCAACGTTTGCGCGGTGGTGAGCGGCATCTGGTACGGCTACTACACAGGAGTAAACAACCCCGATAATCAAAATTTCTACGGTGGGCTGGCTACATCAACCGACGGAATCAACTGGACGAAAGACCCCGGCAATCCGGTCGCGTCGTTCGATTCCGGCGCACTCTTGGACGGCTCAACCTACAACGGCTCCGGTAACTGGACGTTTGCCTTTGCGAATGGAAAATACTACGCATGGTCACAAACCACGCTGTTCGCCGGAAACAATGTGGGACAGCCAACCGATATTATGCGATGGTCTGCTCCTACTCCAAGTGGCCCGTGGACGGCTCTCGGTGTCGCTACATTGCCTCGTACGGTCGCCAGTGAAGGTGTGGGAAAACCGACAGGGCAAACCGCCGATCCCTGCATCCTAGAAGTTGCTGGCAAGACTTATATGTTTTATACAGCCAACGGTGCTGGGTCTACGTTTGATTACGCAATCAATCTAGCTATTGCGGATATGACCATCGCTGCCCTCACGCTGACTTATGAGGGCGTGCAGAATGTTCCGTCACCCGGTGGACTATCCCTGACCCTTAATCCTCTTGGCTCTGACAATTTCCAGCGAGCCGACGCCAATCCAATCGGCGGGAACTGGACACAGGCTTATGACGGTAGCGGTTGGAGTGCGGGTCAACTTGCAGGCCACCTATACGAATGCGCCACTGCAGGAGATCGAGCCGACTCTTATTGGAATGCAGCATCATTCCCCGATGACCAGTGGGCAACTATTAAATTAGGCTCAATCACAAATTCCTCAAGTTACGTCGCTGTTGATTTGCGCGTGGCGGGAGCCGATGCGGGTACCTTCTATGACTTTGCATGGGGTGGTGCGGCGACTGGCGGCCCCGGAACTTATTTCATGCAGAGATACTTCGCAGGTGCGCTAAAAACCATCGCAGGCGGAACCATGACCGTCAACGATGACGACGAACTGACCGCTGTTGTTATCGGAAGCAACATTCTTATCTACCAGAACGAAGCACTCATATTTATTTTTAACGATACCGATATTCCGAGCGGCGGTTCAGCCGGACTCTTGGCGCTTGGCGGATCAACTGCCAATGCCGCTACTATCTCGGCTTGGAAGGGCGGGAGCGTTCAAGCTGCGCCGCCAATCGCATCGGGATTCTCGATTTCTGGTAGTGCAGGAATAGCGGGAGCAACCGTTTCCTACAGCGGCCCATCATCGGGCTCAGTTGTCGCCGACGGATCGGGAAACTATTCGATCACAGGTCTAGCGAATGGCTTCTATATCATCACACCGTCTTTGGCCGGGCAGTCTTTCACTCCGGGCAGATCATCTGTGCTCATCAATGGGGCGAACATATCAGGCGTGAACTTCCGGGCAGTGAAGGGCGACCATCTATTCCTCTCGACATTCGGAGCGGTCATTGCAGCTCTCGGCGGGAAGTAGAATGTCACGTCTGGAAAGACTCGTCTCTGCGATTGAAAAGGCAGAGGATTCTATTGCTCGCACACAGACCAGGCTCCGCAGGCTTCGCCACGAAGCGAGAATGGAAATAAAGACACGCGCCGGTACGAATACTCTTTCAGCGCGCCAGGCTCAAGTCGCGGACATGGTGCGGGAACATTCAAACAAAGAAATCGCTGCCGCTCTTTCGATCACAATCCGCACCGTAAAATTTCACGTCTCAAATCTGCTTCAGAAGTTTGAAGTTCACTCGCGCAACGAATTGCCGTTTTGAGCACATTCACCCCATCGGACTAGGGCGCTCTGTTACCCTCATTCTCGTGGAACCGCTTCTAAAATACTTTCCGCTTCTAAAAGTGGACGAGTCCGCGCACATGGTCTGGGGACTCGTCACATCTGAAGCGCCCGACAGCGACAAAGAAATCTGCGATTATGCTTTCGCCAAGGCCGCAATCCAGAAATGGTCTGACGAGACTCTCGCAAAGACGACAGCCGCTGGCCAAGACCCTTCACTTGGAAACATGCGCGTCATGCACCAGCTCCAGATCGGCGGCAAGGCAATCAAGATCGAATACAAAGACGCAGAAAAACAGGTCTGGGTCGGTTCGGAACCTGCAAACGATGAAGTGTGGCATCTGCTCAAAGGCGGCTTTCTAACTGCTCATTCCATCGGTGGGTCGTACGCCTGGCGAAAGCCGGAAGGCGAATATGAACGCTACGGCCCGACGATCAATGAGATCAGCTATGTTGACCGGGGAGCCAATCCTGAAGCAAGTTTTTCGTATGTGAAAGCTGACGGCACAACCGAACTCCGCAAGTTCGCGAAGCCCGGCCCGGAAGAAGAAAAGATTCTGCGGAAGATGAAAGAATCGCAGATGACGAATCTATCCGATGAGGACATTGCGCGAATCGCAAGGTCTCTTGCTGAATCTCTCTCGAAGGGCGTGAAGTATTTGGTGCCAGATGGAAAGCATTTGCCTTACACCGACGAATCCGGCAAGCCTTCTCATTCGCACATGGGCGCAGCCTGGGCCGCTCTGCACGGCGGCTATCGTGGGAACAAATACGAAGGCCCTGGCAAAGAAGAAGCGATTGCACACCTGAAAGAAATCTACCGTCAAGAGGGCATGGAACCGCCGTCCTCGAAGGCGATTCTCGCGGAACTGGAAAAACTCAATCTTCTCGATGATTCAGAATTAGACACAGGCTTAACAAAAATATCCGCAGTTGTAGCCGAACTTATGGGAAAACTATCCGCAGCAAAGGAGCAAAGCCCGATGAAGCTAACCGCTGAACAGATTAAGAAATGCGCCGACGCCTTGGGCGTCACGGTCGAGGAATTCGAGAAGACCGACATTGTGGAAAAGGCCAAGCACGGCATCGCTGCGCTGCACTCCCATCTGGAAACAGCGAAGGCACACCACGACGGGATGATGAAAGCCCACGAGTCAATGGCGTCGATGCACGAAAAGCATTCTGCACACCTCGACAAGTGCATGAAGGCTTGCAAGGCCGTGATGGGCGACGACGAGAAGGAAGCGGATAAGGCGATTAAGTCTTTGCTCGCAGACCTCACGAAAGTTGAAACGACCGACGACAGCAAAGCCGGAATCAGCGCCGAAGAGATGCAGAAGCGCGTCGATGAGGCCGTGAAGAAGGCCATCGGGGAATTGCCGGAAACGCAGAAATTGCGGATCGTGCCGCGAGACAGCGGCGAACTCGTCAAGAGGGCAGAAGCCCGCGATGCAGTAGTCGCAGCGACATCGCCTTACTAACTTTTCAAGTTTCGAGTTGCTGATAATTCAGGTTCTTGGAGGATGGGAAAATGAATCGACGCTCTTACAGCGGAATGGAACGCGGCACGATGGGCACCTACGCCGGGCCGATTGCCGATCAGTACGTCGCAGACCAGCAAGCCGTCATGCGGAACAACGTCATCAAAGGCTGGCGCGACGAACGGAAAGAACAGCTCCGCAAGTATGCCCAGGGTGTCAGCGACCTCAAACGACTTCGCGACGGCATCAACGAATGGATTCAGTACAAGGCTCCGATGCGTGGCGAGCGCGTCGGCAGCGAAGCGGAATTCAACGCAGCGATGGCGAAGTACACCGTTGAATTTGACAACCGCTCGGCCATCGTGAACGACATGATGAAGGGCTTGGTCGAGGACTACCGGCAGCGAATGATGAAGGCCGGACTCACGACTTCCACCGGATACAATTTTTACGATTTGCGCGGCCCCGCATATTTAATTTACCCCGTCAACACCCCGATGCGGAACCAACTCGCGCGCTGGGGAAAGGTCAATGCAGGTTACGGCACCGCGGCCAACTGGAAATATACCTACCTCTCGCCCGGCACTTCTTACGCAGGCGCACTCGAAGGCGAGCGCGTTGCGACCGCTTCCCCGAACGAGAACAATGCCGTTGCGACTTACGCGGAACTGGGCGTTGAGCGATCGGTGACTTTCACCGCAGAATTTGCAGGTGAAGGGTACACCGATAACGTCGCAGACGAGCATCTTCGCGGCGCGCACGAACTCTGGCTGCAGGAGGAATCAATCATCTGGGGTGGCAATCCTGGCACCGGCTCCGGCTTGAATGGGTTTGCTCTTGGCACCGCCAACACTCCCTCGACTTCTGTGGCGGCTTCAGTGCCGGCTGGCTACACCTCAGACGGTGGAGCGGGATTTGCAGATTCAACTTTCGTCTCGGTCTACGTTGTCGAGTTGACCATGCTGGGCGACCCGAACAATGCTCAGTATGGTTATCAGGCAGCGCCGACAGTGGCAAACGGTCTTGTCGCCAGCTACACGCGAACCAACGCCGACTCGACGACCAACACGATCAAGGGCGGCATGGGCGCGATCAGCGCGGCCTCGAACGTATCGGAAGCTCTGACAGCCACGCCTTTCGTTCTAGCGAAGGTAGTCCCGAAGAAGGGCGCTTTCGCATGGGCTTGGTACGTGGATGTCACCGACGCCACGACACCGGCGAAGGCCAATGCTTATCTGACGGCGATCACGACCACGCCTTACATCTACCTCGGCAATGCGACACCTGGCGCGCAGACCGCGGCTTTCACCGGGGCGACCACCGACAATTCTTACGAAGTCCTGGACTTCGCCGGAATCCTCGCTTGGGCCGTGAACAACGGCACCGTCATCAACATGAGCGATCTGACCGCGACTTCGCCGGTAACAAAGGCGACCAATACCGGCTTGCTGAATCCCGGCATGGCCAGCGGACAGAATTCCGTTCCGGCTGTGGCCGAAATCGAATACGACCTCGAACAACAGTGGAACGTCTTGCAATCTGTCGCAGACGAAATCTGGTGTTCGGCAGATGTGAAGCGGAATATCCAAGCGGCTCTGTTCACGAACACTTCTGGAGTCCCTGCTTATCGGTTTGAAGTGTCTCGCGACTCTCAGGGAAACATCCTGGGCGGCTTCACGGTCAGCGGATACAAGTCTCTGTACTCGATGAAGGACACCGGCTCGGAAGAAATTCCGATCAGGATTCACCCGATGCTGCCGGTGGGCACGATGGTCTATCGCCGGAACACAAACCCATATCCATCTTCGCGGATTCCTGGCGTAGCTGGCATGTTCGTCCAAAGAGATTATTACGGCATTGAGTGGCCGATCACGACCCGCGCTTGGACTTTCGGGACTTACGTCCATGAGGTCTACGGCGACTACATCCCGGCGTTCTTGACAGTGCGGACTGGCATCACCGGAGTCGCAACTTAAAGTTTGTTCCCCCAGACAAATGAAAGGAGCCGCTCGCAATCGGGGCGGCTCTTTTTGTTTTAGCGGTTTCGTGGTATTGTTTCCGCGAATTAAGATCGGGAACGAGGGGAAGGCGGGGCGGGCTCGGCTGGCGCAGGGCTCGCCCTAAAAAAATTGACTCCCACGCCAAACGCGATTGACCTTTCAACTCTCCTCGCTGTAAAGCAGTGGGCTAATGCTGGCATCGTGCTGAACAGTTCCGCAGACATTCCCGCCTCGTCGCCATACGTCATCAACCCGAACGCTCAATACGATCTTGCAGTTTCTTACGCGAACGGAAAAGCTCTGGCTTCAGTCGCCACAGCTCCCTCAGCGGGGCAATACGTATTTTTAGATGGAGAGTATTACTTCGCAGCCGCAGATGCAGGGCAAGCAATTCTTTTGAACTATGTGAATCCCACGACGGACGATCAACAGATCCAAGATTGCATCACGGCATTTTCAGACTACGTTCTTTATCTGACAAGCCGAGGCCCGCAGAACGGAAGCTTCCCAACCGAATCGCCTTTTGTCCAACCCGTCCAATACGATGAAGTCTACGACGGCAGCGGCACACCAAGACAGCAAGTGAACAACTGGCCGGTCACCGCAGTCGCGTCTGTGAACATCAATGGCCTTGCAGTACCGCAATCAACGAATGTGAATACGCCTGGATGGGTCGTGGACGGAGACGGCAAATTCATTTCTCTGCGCGGGGGCATGAATCAGACAGTCGCGACATTTCAGAACTATCGTTCGCAAGGCGTAGGCTCTTCGTTCATGTACGGCGGTGGATTCTCGCCGGGAATCCAGAATGTAGAAATCGTTTACACAGCAGGCTTCAACGGCGTCCCGCCAGACCTCGAGATGGCAACGCGCAAAACCGTAGCTCTCAATTATGTAAGACGCGGCTGGATCGGGCAGAAGTCAAGAGCGCTCGCTCAGGGGGCCGGGACAGTAACTTACGGGACTTGGGAAATGGACGACGACTGTAAGACAATAATCTACAAGTACCGGAGAATGACGGGATGAAAATCGTAGTCTGCGATAGAGATTCGGTTTTTACCTTTGAAGCTGAAGACGCTGACAAGGAAATCGTATTCATCGGTGACGCTGCAATCGTAGTAGGGCCAGAAGATGACTTGGAAGAGGTGGAATCGTGAAGTGTTTTCAATGTGTCGTCCAGCTTGCGGGGAAAGAATCGGTGAGCACGCGCATCAAGGATTCAGTCACATGGTTTAAGGGGACAGCCCTTTGCGCCCAGCACGCAATGGAAGCAGCGGTAAAAGAATCAAAGCCACTCAGAAAGGCATAGTCATGTTTTATTGCAGACGCGGGCACATCGCACGGTGCCCGAAATCAGTATTGTGCGCTTGTGGTTCTATGTGGATCAACTTTCTGCGATGTTTCTTCTAAAACTAAACCTCGAAACAATCACCGACTCGATGCGAGCCAAAGGCCCGCGCATCATTGAACGTCTAACCTTGCAGATGACGCGCTCGATGATCGAAGTGCAATCCCACATCATCAACGAAACTTTGGAACAGTTCTTTGCTGACGGCGGCAAGGGAATCGCCGCATCAATCCGTGCACATCCCGTGAAACCTGCAAAGTTCGATGGATCGAAGATCACCGCCGAAGTGGAAGCGGGTGGCCCGCAGACGACGAAAGAAACTCTTGGCGGGCCGAATGCTGGGAAGGCGGTGGATTATGCAGCGGTTCAAGAAGAAGGCGTGGCACACTCTTGGGAGATCAATCCCGTTTTGTATGGCATCGCCTATTCGACGCTGCCGGAAGTGAGTCGTCGGGCTCGAAAAGGAGCGGGGGCTTTAGGTGGAGACGCCTCGATGTCATTAGAAGATAGACGTGCTTTGGGCGGCGGTTTGCCTCTGGCTCTAGCCTTTGAAGTCGGCGGCGAGACTGTTATCGTGCGACGAGTTATCCATCCACCTTTGCGCCCGCGGCCCTTCATGCTTGCTGGACTCACGGACATGGAGCCGAAGATCATCAACGACCTCAAAGCTGCGATCACCTCTGCGATTGCCGAATGAAGTTACTTCCCAATCCTCTGCCAATCTTGAAAGAAAATCATCCCCAGAACGTGCTCTGCTCTATTTGCCCAAAACCGGGAGATTGCTGCAAAGACTTTCGCTTGTATCAAAAAGGAGAGATCAAAACTTTCTGGAAGGATGAAGGGATCTGGCCAGTTTTCGATTTCCTCAGAGATATGCGTCTGCCATTTAATCCGAAAACAATCGACACAGAAAATATCAATGAAGAAGGAAAAGCATACATTTCATGGTTATTCGATTGCCCGAAGCTGTTGCCCGACGGTCGCTGCGGAATCTATGATGATCGTCCGGTTCTGTGCAGGCGCTTCATCGCCGGAACCGACACTCTTTGCGTCTTTGGAAAGATGGCGATTGCCGAATGAAAGTACCGGCGGCGGGAGTTGAACCCGCTACTTCTGTCCTCTTTCATCCTGTTCGCCGTGCACGGCTACAAAGGATTCTTCGCCATTGTGATGGCGCGATCACCGGGCGTATAGAATAACAGCGATTGCCGAATAAGACACACTCTCTCTAAAACTTCCCTGCGTTCCAAATTCCATCGGTATATTTTTACCGAGTGAATGTCCCGCGAAAACAAATTGCGACTGCCCTACTCAGTCTCCTTCAGGGAGCGAACGCGAATATCTCGCTCGGCTCTGCAAAGTTTCAGCAGGGAGCTATCACGCGAAAGCCGCTCGTATTTGCAAGCACTCCTCCTGCTAGTCAGCCTGCCATGTATGTTGTTCACGCAGAAGAAGAGGGTTCGCAGAACTTTGCCTTTGGGGCAACGAAGTGGGCGATGTGGTTTGTCCTCGTCATTTATTTCAAGCCGGATGCTTCGAGCGCGGGAATTCCAGACGACATCGCGGACGCGATTCTCGATGGCATCGAAGAGACTCTTTCCGCAGGCCCACAGGCCGAGCGGCAGACTTTAGGCGGCATCGTGACGAACTGCTACATACAAGGCCGGGTCACGATAGGCACTACAGCCGCAGACACGCAGCAGATGTTCATGCTGGTTCCGGTGAAAGTGGACACAGGGATTTAGGAGGCTAGACAATGCGAATAGAATTCGGCGCAGGCAATTTGTTCTTCAATCCTCTCGGCGGCAACATCCCCACGAACGACACGCCGATTCAGGTCGCCACTCTGCAGGACGTGAACATCGAGATCGCGGCGACGATCAAAGACTTGCGCGGGCAATACCAGTTCCCCGACGACACCGCGATTTCAGATCGCAAAATCACCTGGAAATCCGGCTCTGGAAGGTTCGACATCCAAGCCTATAACAACCTGTATTTCGGTGAGACTGCGATCACCACCGGCGGCACTCCGATGGAAGTCAGCGAAGCGCACACTGTCGGGGCCTCGCCCTATCAAGTCACGGTCACCGAATCGGCAGAATTCGTAACCGACCTCGGCGTCTTCTTCGCAGCGACCGGCCAGCGCTTGACGCGCATCCCTTCTGGGACGCCTTCGACCGGGCAATATACGGTGAGCGCAGGCGTCTACACCTTTGCAGCAGCCGACACAACTCTGGCCGTGACGATCAGCTATACGTACACGCTCGTCACCGGGTCGCTCTTGACGGTGAACAATCACACGCAGGGCTTCGGGCCGTTCCTCGAATTGTTCCTGTCGAATCCGTATCAGCCGAATGCCTCTCAGGGCGGCGTCGGAACGATCCCGAACTACGTCCACTTGTACGCTTGCAAGGTCAGCAAGTTGGGATTGCCCTACAAGCGCGCGGACTACCTCATCAGCGACATCGAGGGCGAGGCATACGCGAACTCTGCCGGGAAGGTAATTGACTTCTACGAGGACTAGGGTTATTTTATTTTCGCTTGTTCATGGTTTCTCCGCGAGGGGCGGCGTCTCTCGGCACCGCCTCTCAAAACTCTGCAACACCGCTCGCCAGTAGGACGGCTTAACAAGAGCCGAAAAATCCAAAAAATCGTGAGGTGTGTTTGATGTTGGAAATTCGAGAAATCGAAGTAAACGGCTACAGGCTCAAAGTTCAGGAAATGAACTGGGAGACAGCCGAGAAGTATGTCGAGGGCGGAAAGGCGCTCGCGAATAATTCCGATGCGACGATCAAAGATTGGAACGAGCGAACGATTTCCGTAGTCTTGGAGAATTTGAAAGCGGCGGGCAACGAAGAATGGACTGCCGAGCGATTCAAAAAAGAATTTGGAATGAAGGGAACCAGAAAGATCCTTGAATCTATTCTGGACGCTTCAGGACTGTTGCCGGTCGAACCGGGGGGAGCGAAGGCGGCCTGACTTTAGCCGAACTTCGGGGTCGCCTAATAACTGTGACCGGCTGGACATTCGCGGAGCTTTATGAGCAACCGTTTCGATTGTGCGTTTCTCTTTGCGAATACTGGGAGGATCATCCTCCTCTGCATGAACTCGCAGCGGCATATCTCGGTGTAAAACCGAAGAGGCGCGCATCAGTGGTTGATGCTCTGGAAATAGGCAAAGCGATGAAAGACCTTGCGCCGGGAACCAAAGGCAGATCGAAGTCGAAAGATTTAGCGCCTTTGCATATTCAAGCGATGATCGACGCGGCGAAGAAAGGCAAAAAGAGTGGCTGACGAGAACGTCCTAAAAGTTGGCGCAGAATTTGATGTCGCTCCGCTGATTGCTGGAACGCAACAGGCCGGTGCGGCATTTGACAGCCTCGGGGCCAAGCTGAAACAGGTCGCTGCCGAAGCTGAAGCGTCGGGACAAACCGTAGTCGCGCAAGCAGCGCGATTTATGGCTTCTGGACTAACCGTCAAAGAAACTGCCAGCGCGCTTCAAAACTTCGGGATCAGTGCGAAGGAAGCATCGGCCGCAGCCGAAACAGCAGCCGTGGCAATCGGTGAGATGGGAGATGCCGCAGCGGCCACAGCTCCAAAGCTGGAAACAGCCGCAATCGCTACGACTGGCCTCGATCGGCAGGTAGCAAACATCACCGGACGCGCCGCAGGCGCCACTTTGGGAATGGGATTTCTTGGCGGTGCCATCGGGCGCCTCGCTGCAAGCGTTCCCGGTCTTGGCCTAGCATTCGAGCTCGCATTGCCTGTCGCACTTCTAGCTGCGTTCATTCCCAAGATTGAAGAACTCATACACAAAGAAGAACAAGTGGCCGACGCAGAGCACGCAGTCGCAGAGGCTGCACAGAAACAGAACGATGAAATTATGAAGCTCAACGAGGAATATACCAAGCTGACAGTCGGGCCACTGGCAGCCTACGAACAAGAATTGAGCAACATTCCCTTGCTGAGTCTCAATCTGACGAACGAAACCAAGACGTTGACTAAGGCGCTCGAAGAGGAATCTTCATGGTGGACTATCGTCCGCGCAAAGATGGAAGACTTCTTTGCGGCAAGTTCCAACGCCAAGATTACCGCCTATTCGTCGGACGATGCCGAAAAAGCGATCACCGCCATCAATGTAAAAGTCCTGCAAAACAAAGACGTGTCTGCCGCGATCAACGGAATCGAGCAGGAAATAACCAAAGCCGCGCAAGCGCAGAATGCGGAAATGCAGGAAGGGCGCTATCTTGACGCCCAACGCACCGAACTAGCAATGCGGTCACTGGAAGCTGAAAAAGAGTATCTGATCGCCCAAAAAGAAATCATCGCAGACCAGACTAAGAACAAAGCCGCTGACATCGCCAAAGAAGAACTGGATAACACGCTCAAGAGAATCCAGGCCGAGGAACGGGTACAGGAAAGCATCGCCAAAACAGCCGCAATCAATCAAGAGGAATTGACCGGACAGAAACTTATTGCCGCTGAAGGAATGCCGCAGTTCTCAGTTGATCAAGTTGAAGCGCGTAGGGTAGCGATCAACGCAGCCCTCGAACAGGAACTCACGGACAAGGTTAATGCGGCCTATGCCTCGCTGAAAATCCAGAACGATGAACTAGACCAAGAAGCAGAGTTGTACAAGAAACAGCCGGAGAAATACGAGGAAGTTGTTCGCAAGCAGCGAGAGATCGCCGCCGCGAATTCAGCGGAAGTCGTGAACATCTACAAAACCCAAGATGAAAAGATCGCGGAGAACAACCGCGAAGCTGCGACAAAAAGACGAGACATTCTGGACAAGGAAATCGGAGACGAAATAGAAGCGGCAAAGCGCATGGCCGAATTGCAGGTAACAGAGGCCAGAAACGCCCAAGAACAGATAACCGCCGACGAAAAGCATCAGGCCGAAGTCCGCACAGCGCAGGAAAAAGCATCCCTGTCTGGGTTGAGCGCAGGCCCGATCACGGAAGCACTTAAAGACATTTTCAACGATGAACAACTGAAAAACTACAACGCTGAATTAGAACGAATGCGAGAAGAATTTGGCGCGGTGCTGATTACGGTTGCTCCATTGAAGGCCATTCTAGCCAGCGGCGGGATTCTCACCCCGGAACAAATCGAAACGATGCGCGCTGGCGAAGAAGTTATGAAACAGATACAGGCGACAATGGGACAAATACAGATCAAGCAAATCGAACTCAAGTCCACGATGCTGTCCTCTTGGCAGGAAATCGAACGCGCCATGCAGAACGCCATGCAGAGAGGCGCGGACACGTTCAATCAGCAATTTATCAAGATGATCTATACCGGCCAATCGTTCGCCAGGACGATGATCAACGTATGGAACAGCATGGCTGAGAATTTCATAAACGCCGTCTTGAAGATGGTCGAGCAGTGGATTGCCGCAGAGATTCTGAAACTGGCAGCGACACAGACCGCAAATCAGACCGCCACGGCTTCATCTTTGGCGGAAAATGCGATTCAGAGACTCGATAGCGCAAAAACTGCAGCAGCGAAGGCGATGGCGAGCGTCGGATTCCCTCTTGATTTGGTTGTCGGGCCTCTGGTGTTTGCCGCGGCCCTCGCATTCAAAGAGGGCGGACTCGTTCCCGGTTCGGCCAGCACAGCGATGCCGATCATCGCGCACGGTCAAGAAATGGTTTTGCCTGCTCCGATTTCAACGGCTCTTCAGGGAGCGATTCCAGCGATTAACACATTCAATGCTTCCGTTCCAAGCGGAGGATTGAGCGCGGGCGGGAATAGGATAATTAACAATCGCGTCGCCATTCACATCAATCATCAGGGCTCCAACATGTCGCACGAGGATATGGTGAAAGCTGTGAAGATGGGCATCCGCAAAGGCCAGATCGGAGCGGCGCGCTTCTAATGTCCAATTCAATCTATCCGACAGTGAAAGGTCTGACTTGGACGGTCACGAAGACGCCGAAGTTTAATTCCATCGTTCAGACTGCCGCAAACATGGCGGAAGTCAGAATCGCTCAGTCTCAGAACCCGATCTGGACGTGGCAACTTATCTACGAATATCTCTACGATAATTACTACAGCCCGAACAATACACAGCCCTATTCTCCGCAGACTGACCTCAGAGAATTGATGGGCTTCTGGCTCGAACATCAAGGGCAGTACGACGATTTCCTTTTTGACGATCCTTCAGACGACTGGATCGGGCCGCAGATTTGGAAAGCGCGATGGGATTTCAATCCAGCTCAAATCATCATAGATTCCGCCGGGCACGCGCAAAAGTGGAGCGGTGGAATAACCGGATTGACGATTCCAACTTTCAATCACAGCGGAGGCAGCGTTTCGGACGGCACCGGCTCATGGGCAGATCAGGGAGTCTTCCCCGGCAACACGGCGCAATATCTGGACACGATCAACGATGGGATGCCGACGCCGACTTACTACTCACCCATTCAAAGGAACATGGGGAGCCTCTTCCAAGAGGACGTGACGGATCTGAATACCAGCATCAATCCTCTGCGAGTCTGGGCCGGAGGGACGCTTAAAACGCCATCGGTGGACTATACCGTAGCGGGGCCAGGGCTTTCGATTCCCGGTTATGCGTACTCTGGGCTCTATCTCGACTGGGGTGCATCGGCGCCAGCTTCTCCGGTCACGATAGCCTGTAACTTCTACTTCCGGGTCAGATTTGCCAGTGACAGCCAAGACTTCGAACAGTTTATGCAGCAGTTATGGACAATCGGCGGCGGTGGCGGGAAGAACGGCAGCGGCACGCTAGAACTCATCACAGCGCGCCCAGCGACGGCGTAGGGCGCTTCTAGCGGTTCTGGTATCTATAGATGGCTATCTTCACAACGCAGGCCAGCAGCCCGGCTACTATTAGCGCTGCCACGATGTTGTGAGCGATGCCAGCAAGATTTAAGTCGAAGGGCATGGTCAGAGAGTGCGCTCTTGCGGAATGGCTGTCAAGCGAACGGAAGGCGAACGACGTTCCACGTGGAACATCTAAAGTAAAACATGAGACAAGTCCTCAGCGGAAGCGGAGTTGATACCACGGCGACGGTCGCGGCCTATCTTGCGGCCGGAAATAAGTTCAAGCTGGCCGATATTTACCTGATTGGCGACTACGACGACCCGCAGGCCGTACGGCTGACGAATTGGGAAGCTCCGCTTGACTACCCCATTTGGGGCAAATTCCTGCCCGCAGTGGTCACCCGCGGCGACATCGAATCGAAGATCGGCCTCGAAGTATCAGACCTCGAGATCAACTGGACTCCGGTGCTTTCAATCCCTACCCAGAGCATCGCGACGGCAAACCCCTACCAGCTTGCTCAAATCGGATTCTTTGACAACAAGCTCGTCAGATGTTGGACGGTGTTCATGCCGACGCCCGGGGATGCAAATACTTATGGGGCTTGCGCGATGTTCGGGGGGCGGATCGGGCAGACAGAAGTTAAGCGAGGGAATATCAAGTTCACCGTAAACAGTTTCCTCGATGTTGTGAACGAAATGGTGCCGACGCAGGTTATCGAACTGAACAACGCAACGGCAGGATATGCCGGAGCCACACCGCCGCCAGGAGTGGCGTCAGTCCCTCAATTCGATGTGATAGCAGGCAGTACGCCAAGCGTCATCATCGGGGATGAGACTGGCCCGAACGCTCATCACATCTATGGCGAGAACGCGATGCGCGGATGGTTTCTGGTATTTAACGGCGGCGGCTCTTCGACTCTCTCTCGCCAACTGGCACGGATTGTCTCAAACATCAAAGTGACCTTTGGAAGTTTTCACTACAACCAGATCACACTATATGAGCCTCTGCCGTGGGCGCCGACTCCGGGGGATGACACTTTTTACGTGAGTGCCTCTTCTCCGGTGAATGCCGGTGCCGTGCAGACTGCGACACTCAACGCGGCAGGTTCAGGCTATACCGCTGGTGACCTCTTGACTGTCACCGGAGGCGGCGGTTCGGATATGACGATTCAGGTGATTACGATTGGCGGCGGGGGAGCCGTGGCCACGTATTCAATCGTTGACCCCGGCACAGGTTACCAAGCAACAACAGGGGCCGCGACGTCGGGCGGCAGCGGGGCAGGGGCGACGTTTGATCTTGTGGTCTATCCCACGACCGGATTCCCCTACGTTCCGGCTCCGAACACGGCGCTCTGATGGATCACCGCGCGCAGATAGTCTCTGAGGCTAGAAGCTGGATCGGAACTCCGTACGTCATCCGGGCTCGCGTGAAGGGCGCGGGATGTGATTGTGGATCGCTTTTGATGTCAATCGGTGTGAACGCAGGGATGATTGACGACTTTGAACTTGAAACCTATTCGATAGATTGCTGGCAGCATTGGAGCGATGAGAAATATCTTAGGGCCGTCATGCGGAATACGGAGAAGGTGCTCGAGGGCGTGGCGTACAAAACGACAGTCATCCGGCCAGGCTGCTTGATTCTGACAAGGACTCCAAGCGCGAAATTCTTCAATCACGGAGCCATCGTCACCGATTGGCCGAAGATCGTCCATGCGGTGACACCTCAAGTCGAAGAAGTGGATGCGACGAAACACTGGCTCTGGGCCTATCGGCCTATTGCGGCCTTTGATTTTAACCGGGTGAACCAATGATCGGCGGAAAGTCTAATGCCTGGCAGAGAGCCTACCTCGCTGGAATTCAGGCGCAGACTTCTGTTTATGGAGCGACGATTCCGGTCTACTACGGACGCATGCGCGGCTCTCCGCTGCTGATCTGGCAGAACGGGCTTCGCAAAGGTGCAGGACTTTCGCAGAAGAAGGGCAAGAAAAAAGGCTCGCCGAACTTCGTCGAGAACGTAGATTTCCTTTTGGGCCATAACCCGATAGCAGGAGCACTTCAATTCTGGTACAACAACGCCAAACTAACACTCGATTTCAAAAGCCAGCGCTCGTTGATGTCTTTGCATTCCCCACCCAACGCAACAGGTTATGTCACCGTCACAGACCCGAACTTTTATTTCGTTGTGGGCGTCACCGCGGAAGTCGATCTCTCTGGAACCTTCAACGATTACGGCGGGCCTGGATCGGTGCCTTACAGCGGGACTTATGATACGCCTCTCTGGAATGTGAACTATGCTGGCCCAGATCCGACTTCACAAAATGGGTATCGGGAATACCCAGCCACTTATCAGTGGTTCCCCTATTCAGGGCCTACGGTAGTTTTTCCTGCTTCCGTCCCTTATCTTTCCGGCTGGACTGGTTACGTCACGGTTTATTACGCAGCCCTGGCACCGAATACTTTTCATCTTGCGTACAAAGGAAAAGACGGTTCAGACGTTCCGATCACAGCTCTGAGACTTGCTTTTGAATCTCAACTCGGTGGTGGAACTGAATTCGCAAATTACCCAACCCAGCGAATCATCTATCCCGAATACGCAGGGATGGAATCCTCAGACTTTGATATGGGTTCAAGCGGTGTAGCTGCAGCTACCTTGCCAGAAATCATGGGAATGTTCCCGGTCTGGCCGACAGGTGACTGCGATTATTCCGACATGATCGAAGACGTTTTCAAGAGCGGGCCCGCGCAGGCTGGCACAGGAGCGGCGGTAGGATACGGTGACATTCATCATGGTTTGGGATGTCTTGATTTCCCCGGACTCATCCAAAAGAAAGTTTTGGCCGGAAGCGTAAATCCTTGGTTCAGCAAGATCACCTATGATCTAAAAAACACCGCAGGGAATTATCTGTTTGTGATGGTGTCGCAAAGCACAGTCGGAGTCGGCGCGCTCGGAATCACTGACACGGCCGGCAACTCTTGGACGCCGCTGATACCTGGCTCACCCCATGAATGGCAAGTCTGGTATTGCGTTTCCAACGGCGGCGGTGGTTCGGCCATTGATGCAAGTCTGAACGAATTAAGCTTCTCGAACTACGACCGCTTTATGAACATCGAGATTTTCGAAGTCGGTGGACTCGATACGATTGATGCGACAAGCGTGAAGCAAGGGACTGGTGGAGTCTATTCGGATTCGATCACGACTACGAACAAAGTCGGGCAACCCGCGATCATCTTTTCGTTCGTGCTCCTGCCCGGAAACGGAACAGGCTCGCTCACTGACCCACCATTTCACTGGGAAATTGTCTCGCAGATATTTCCGAACAAAGCAATTTCGACCGGCTTCAACGCTTTGAGTCAGTACAACACGAAATTCCCGAATACATATTCGATTACTTATCCGAGTTTCGGTGCTGGCGATTGGACTGGCATCCTCGTCGCGATGAAGAATTCTCAACCGAACACTTTCACATCGCCACTTGGAAACATCCTCGACGACACGACCATGCAACAGATGCGGACTCAGAACCGGGCGTATGGTCTCTATGGCTCTTTGTTCATGGACTCGCAGAAAAAGGCTTCGGACTGGCTAAAGGAATTCTATCGGGCAGGAAATGCCGCCCCGGTGTGGTCTGGATTCTCGCTGAAGTCAATTCCTTATGCCGAACAGAGTTTTGCCGGAAATGGAGCCGTCTATATTTCTCCGACAGCATCGGGGCCGGTGGCGAACATCACCGAATCAGACTTCATTGCAGAGGGCGGCGATCCCCCGGTGACGATCACTCGGAAGGCACAAGTCGATTCTCCGAACCTTCAGCAAATTCAATATCCGAATCGAGAGGCCGACTATAACAATACAGTAGCTTCAGAGCCGGACAACGGTTCGATGTCTCTCTATGGGACTCGGAAGGATTCGCCGGAAGTCTTTGCCTCGATCACTGAAACCGTCGTAGCCAGAGCCATCTTGGGAATCAAGATTCGCGAGACGAACATCATCCGCAATTCGTACTCTTTCAAGTTACAAGGCAAGTGGGCGCTTCTTGAGGCGATGGATCTGATAACAATCCCGATCCAGTCCACCATGCCCGCAACGAATCTGAATCAGCCCTTCGCAGGAACGATTCCGATTCGGCTCACCAGTGTCAAAGTGAATTCAAATTATGAAGTGGAATGTGAAGCGGAACCTTTCATCTATGGCCTTCGTTCTCCGCAGACGTTGACCGTCACAACCCCGAACGGGAATCAGCCGCAATTTGGTGCCGATCCCGGCAGTGTGAATACCCCAATCATCTTCCAAGCACCGCCGAAACTTTCAGGAACGAATAACCTGAATGATCTCTGGTTTGTGATCTCCGGGGCTTCTGCCGCTTACGGCGGGTGTGTGGCTTACATTTCAACCGATGGAGGTTCAAGCTACAACCAACTCGGGCCCAACGGTGGAATCATTCAGGGCAACGCGACGACAGGAGTGACTGTGGGCGATTGGCCGGCACACGCCGACCCGGACATGGCCGATAATCTGACGGTCGATCTCACGGAATCTTTGGGAGAACTGGCTTCATACTCCGTCGATGATGAAAACAATTTTGTGTACCCATGCTATGTCGAAGGCGGTGCGTCTGGAATTCCTTACGAATTGATGGCCTATGCCGTTGCAGACCTTTTGTCTCCGTATAACTACGAACTGATGGCGACAGGCACAGGAAACGAATTAAGAAGGGCAGTTTGGGGGATGCCGACCGTCGGGGCCGGAGTCGATCATCCTAACGGCTCAAGATTTGCTTTCCTCGATCCGAACAATCCGAATGCGGCAGGCATTTTGCGAATCCCGATTGATCCTACTTGGATCGGCAAAACTCTTTATTTCAAATTCACGGCTTTCAATCAAACAGGCGCAGGAGTGCAGTCACTCTCCGATGCGACGGCTTACACCTACACACCGACAGATACGCCGGGATGCGTCAATTCAGCCGGAGCCACACCGGGAGTCTTTTTGGTGAATGAGACATGAGCGCGCCGACTCCGACAAATATAGACTTCAGCGATTCGACTCCACCGGCGCCGCCAGGTCGCATCAACGTCGAATGGCTGGCAAGCTCGCCCGTTCCGATCACCGTCAATTTGAATGGCGTTGATACAGTTCTGCAATTCCGCAAACTCTCTGCCAGCGTTCCGAATCCAGGTTCGCCTGGTGGTGGGACTTTGGCTGTCTTTGAGATTCCGATCACCGCTACTTATGCAGGCAATTTCACGGTTGCTCACGGTCTGACCTCGACGCCTTCTTTCGTGATTGTGCAGATGGAATCTGGAGGCAACATCTGGCTTCAGACTCCGGGCTTTGATGGAACGAACTTATATCTCACAGCTTCCGATGCTGGAGTCTCAGGAACGGCAGTTTGTTTTATGGCTCTGCCCGATGCAGTGATTCCGATCTCGCCCATCTATACCGGAGATTTTTCCCTTCCTCACGGCCTCGGAGCGACACCAGCCTTAGCTCTTGTGCAAATGACTTCTGGCGGGTCTATTTGGTTTCAAACGGTGCCTTACGACGCAACAGATGTAAACCTTGTAGCTTCCGATGTTGGCGTCTCAGGAATTGTTTATGTCTGGCTGCACATGCCGACGATCACTGTCGTCACTTCAGCACAAATTCCTTTGGCACCAAGCGCGCCTGGAAACTTCACCGTAGCCCACGGGCTCGGCAAAACCCCGACTCTGGTTATAATCCGAATGTCATCTGGTGGTTCGATCTGGCTCCAGGAACCGCCTTATGATGCAAGCGATCTCTATTTAGTAGCTTCCGATGCAGGAGTAACAGGAGAGGCTGAAGTATGGACAAGCTAAAATATCTGCTATTGCTTTTGATCTTTGCGATTCCAGCCCGGGCACAGACGCCACCGCTTTTCTCAGTCAATGCGAAATATCTCGGCTGGGCGGGAACCGGCGGCGGTACGGCCAACGCTCAGACGGTCACGTACTCCCCGGCGATCACGACACTGACGGCAGGGCAGGCGGTGTCATGGATTCCGTCTCACGCTAACACGACAGCCGCGACTTTGAACGTGAACAGCATCGGTGCGAAAGCCATCGTCAAAGCGAATGGCTCGGCCCTTGTAGCAAACGACCTTCTTACGAGCTCTGTTGCAACTGCGGTCTATGATGGGACTTCTTTCGAACTTCTCGATCCGCAAAGCGGCAGTGGGGCAAGCGTCACTTGCGGACAATTACCCGCTCTGACGGGCGACACGACAACGAGCGCGGGATCATGCGCGACAACGACGAGCAAATTGAATGGCACTTCTTTCGCAGGAACTTCGACGCATCTTGTGGCGTTTGGTGCTGCAAACATTCCGGTGGATTCTGGAATCGTGGACACCGCTGCGGGGCTTCTAGCGGCCTGTACCGGCTGCGCTCCGCTCGCATCTCCTGCTCTTACCGGCTCGCCGACGGCACCGACACAATCAGCGAACGATAATTCCACGAAGATCGCAACGACGGCCTATGCCGACCGGCACTCCACCACAATAGCCGCAGGAACTTCAGCACTCGGTACAGGTTCGATTTCTTCAGGTGCCTGTGCCTCGGTTGTCACAACGACGGCAACCGGCACTCTCACCACCGATCCGATTACAGCAACACCGAATGCGGACATTCACGGAGTCACCGGATACGGAGCCACGACCGGACTTCTAACCGTGTATGCCTACCCGACCGCGGATAATGTGAACTTTTTAGTGTGCAACTGGACGGGAAGTTCGATTACTCCCGGCGCGGTCACTCTGAATTGGACGGTGGTTCGATGAGGATTCGATATTTCCTTTTCCTGTTTTTAATTGGATTGTTCGTTAGTCCCGCGAAGGCAGCTTTCCCCTATTGGCCCGTCATCCAGGTCGGAAAACCTAGTTCGATCAACTCTGCTACGGCGACTTGCGTATTCCCTAAAAACGTGACGAGCGGAAATGGAATAATTACTTCCGATACTTGGGAAACCAGCACAAGCACGCCGACATTCTCGGATACGCGATCATCTTCGTGGACTCAAAATCTAATCAACACTTCAAATACGGCAAAGATCGCGGTGTATTCGACGACGCTCGGTTCGAGCGGTGCAGAGACTATCACTTGGTCTATAACTAGCGGTGCGTGGCAGAACGTGCATTGTTTTGAAGTTGATTTGACCGGCCTAACTCTCACCGTTGATGTCTCGGGTTCGGCAGCTTTCAGCGGTACTCCCGCCACCGTGACAACGCCCTCAGTAACAACGACCCTGAATGGCGATCTCATCTATACAGCCATCGGAGGAAATAGTTCGGTGCAAAGTTTCATATTGCAGAGTCCTGGCGCAACGCTCTCAACTTTTGGCGGCGCGGATGGCGGAGCGCAAGGCATTGCTATAGGTGGAGTAAAAGGGGCCACAACCGAGACGTGGACAGCGGGAGGGCAAGCCACAGGTACGGTCGCAATCGTGGCGTTCAAATCTGCCGCAGGAATAATTATGACGAGCCCGACGACACTACCCGACGGTGCATTGTCTACAGCGTATGATTACACCCTGCTCGCTCAGGGCGGCTCTGGAGCCTATACTTGGTCAATCACATCGGGTGCGCTGCAAACTGGCCTGTCGCTCAATACGTCTACCGGAGAAATCACCGGCACACCGACAACCGGGCCGACCAATTCGATCACGTTCCACGTAACGGATGGAACGAATACCGCAGATTTAAACGCCACGCTTAAAGTCGCATCGAGCATGAACACAATCACATTCACGCAGGGTACGAGCGGCGGTACTGCGTCCGGTTTCGCGATGCCCGGAAATGTCACCGCTGGACACCTGCTTATCCTTCTAAACGGGCAAGCCGGGTCTGGAAACTATAGCGTTCCCGGATGTGTGGACACGGTAGGAACTCCGTTTAAGGTGGTCGCTATCGGAGGCGTAACCAATCGCTCAACTTCCGCGCAAGGGATCATGTCTATTTCAGCCGGGATCATTCCGTCTACGGCGGCGGATACCGTCTCGTGCGCGGGAGTGACTACGGGAACGCTTTACGCTGCCATCGAATGTGCGAATTGCGCCTCTTTCGGCGGCGACAACACTTTGCAGACTGGCTACCAATCGGCATCGTCTCCAATCGTATCAGGAACCTTTACGCCCTTAGTTGCAGGCGAAATTCTTGTAGCAGAAGCCAACTCATCGGGAACAGGGCCGACGTTTGCAGTCTCGGCTCCTCTGGTGACTTCCGGAGGTTCCAACAATAATCCGGCGGCGGGATACCAGATTCTCACGACCGGAACTTACACGCCGACATTCACGTTCACAAGTTCGTGCGCTGCCACGAATGCGTGCGGGATTTTGGAAGCCGCTTTTAGACCGACCGGAGGAACCGCGGCACCTGGTGGGATACCAAGTTACAAGATATTTTTCCCGTTACCGTAAAAGACACCTTGCCAGAAAAATCAACAGGAAGTCTAAGTGTCTTCAGGTATGCTCCGCGCATAGGAGATTTGCTATGAAAAGAATTCTGCCGTGGCTTCTTTTTGCTTTTCTGATTGTTTCGCTGATCTTCGGGCCGACGCTCAAAGGACTTCGAGCGCAGGCTGGACACAACATCACTCTGAATTGGACGGCACCGACGACCGGAGGCGCACCGACAAGCTATAACGTCAAGCGCGGCACGAGCGCGGGATCGGAAACCCAACTTGCGACAGTCGCAGCTCCGGCGACGACCTACGTGGACACGACCGGAGTGGGCGGGACGAAATACTTCTATGTGGTGACGGCTGTGAATAGCGCCGGGGAATCTGGCCCATCGAACGAAGCGAATGCAACTTTTTTATTGCTGGCTCCGGGGGCTCCGGCGGCGCTGGCGGCTGTGGCAAACTAAAAACGCCTTAGGAGCGACAATGGACGCTGACACAAGTCTACTAGCGACTCATCTTGGAAGCACGGTCGCGGTGATTGCCGGGATTCAGTGGCTAAAAAAACTGAAGTCGCTCACTTGGATTCAGGCGGGAACCAAAGTGATGAGCCGGTTTATTTCTCTCGTGGCGGCGTTCTTTGTCACCGTCGGAATTCACTATACATGGGCGTCCAATCCCGACGGCACGCACACGCTCATTCTTGCAAACATCAATTTCATGGTAATGGCTGTCGCTGGCTTCCACGTGCTTGAACAGTTTCTCTATCAGGAAACCGGATACCAGGCGCTTCAAGGAATCCAAGCACTTCAAGGTATACTGAACTTCCTACAGTCGGCCGCTCCTATGGTTCCTGTCGCGCCGACCCCTGAGCCTGTCACCGCATCTTCATCCCCGGCTCCGAATAATCCACCAATTAAGGCGGCTCCTTGACCGGAGAACTGATCTCGAAGCACCTCGCATTGTTTCTCGCAAAAGTCGCGCCGTTTGTCGGTGCGTTTGCGTTTATCGCTTCAGTCGAAGCTACGCCCACAGCAGAAAGTCCGTGGCTGACACTTTGGCGGATCGGACTCACCGCAGCTATCGGGATATTCGTCGGACTCGCGGGAGCGATCTATCATAATGTCACGAATCGGATCGGGAGTTTGGAGAAGCTCGCGAAAGACGACCTCGTTCCGCGCCGCGAACATGCAGTCGAACTGAAAGGAATCAAAGAGCAATTAGATCGAATCGAACATCAACGCCGCCGTTAGGAGTGAATATAAAATGAACGCACCGTGGAAACTGATTTGTCTGGTACTCGCACTTGTACTTTTCTTCATCGCCGCAGTTTTCATTTCGATCATCCCTGAACCGCATCGCGCTCGATTGATCGCGGCAGGTCTTTTCTTCTGGGTTCTCGCGCAAATCGTTTCCTGATGGCGTGGCTCTACGAAATCGCCAATGGCCGAATGTCTCGCGGCGGGAACTTGCTCGCCAAAGGCTACAGCGGGAACGGCGACGGTCTGAATAATCCTTTGATGATTGCAGTCAAAGATCATGGGCCTCTGCCGGTGGGCTTCTACACCATCGGCGAACCGATTCCGCATGAACCGAAAGTAGGTGCCTATGCGCTGCCGCTGATTCCAGACGGGGCAAACGAAATGTTTGGCCGGTCTGGGTTCTTTATTCATGGAGACAATCAGAAGCTCGATAACTCGGCAAGCGACGGCTGCATCGTTCTCCCGTTATTCGCAAGGCAACGCATCGGATTAGGGATTGCAACCGACAACACTTTGCAGGTAATCTCAGCCTTACCTGGCCCGTCACCGGAAGAATGGAGCATCACATGAGAAGGATTTTAGCAGTCGCATTTCTCGCAATCGCGCTTGTCGGATGTAAAGACCCCTATGGTGCATCAGCAAAAGCAGCCGCAGACATCGGGACGGGAATCGCGGCGGGGATGTCCACCCTCTCCGGCCTTGAACAACAGGGGCTCATCACCCCGGCGGAAACTCTCAACGTCGCTGGCTATCTGGAATACGCCAACAAAGGCGACGAGGCTTTTATAACCTGCATCGACACGGCGCACACTTCGGGATCGAAGCCTGGAACCTTTACGGCGTGCGCTCAGGCGTTTAACACGACACTGAACAATCCGACGCAGCTCGCGCTGATTCATGTATCGAATGCGAAGGCTTCGCAGACGGTCACGGTTATCGTCAACGGCATTACAACGGCGGTGAGCTCAATCATCGCCGGACTCGGAGGCGCGTAATGGATCCTACCGCAGCGGTGAATCTCGGATTGATGGCATTGCAGGCGATTCTGAATCTAATCGGGCAACTCAAAGCCCAACACGGTCTGACTGACGATCAAATTCTTGCACAGGCAAAGCAGGTCACGGCAGGAAACGACGAAGCTTATGCGAAGATGGTCGCGGCGTTGACCGCTCCGACTGCTTAAAATGTGTTTCGCATGGATGAAACGAATCGAACGAAAACTTGATCGAATCCTATTCCTATTGGAGGAAGAAATGACAGATTTAACCGCTCTGACAGCACAGGTGGCAGAAAATACGACCGTGGAAGCTTCGGCAGTCACTTTGATTCAAGGGCTTGCCGCCGCGCTAGCAGCCGCAGGAACCGATCCAGTCGCTTTGGGAGCACTACAGACGCAACTGAAGACTTCTTCGGATGCTCTGGCAGCAGCAGTCGCAGCCAACACGCCGGCTGCGCCCGCACCAGCAGCTTAATCCCCGAAATAACCGAGAACGAGGCCGAGCGCGTACATCGTGAAGTCAAGCAGAGATGATCCGCGAGAGCGCCTTCATATTTCGTACCTCAGATCGTTGTATGTTGGATAATCGCTGTCGTTCTCGTACTCATCGAAATAGGCCCACGGCTCGCAACCGTATGCGACAAAGCAATCGCACTTTGAACAGCGGTAGCCGTAATACTCCTCAATCCAAGTATGTTCACAGTCGCTTTCTTGGCTGATACGCTCACGAACATCCTCGATTGGAACAGTGCGACCCTCTGCAACATCTTTGCGGCCTTGCGCGATGCCATCTAGGACTTCTTGCGGAAACACTGGAACCTCTCGGGATTCTCCTGCTTCGTGCCGCCCCTTCAAATAACCTTTTTCGTATTCCCGTTGCGACCAAGACGGGGGACTTGCATTCGGTGAAGCGCCAGTGCTTACCGTGATCGCCGGGGCAGGGGAACCCGCGAGGGCCAGAATACTTTTGGCGGCAGCTTCCAAGCATCTGCGAGCGTAATCATCGGCTGTATCAATGCCGCCAGTATAATTTGCAGCTGCGATAGATTCGCACTCTTGCGCCGCCTTCTCGTAGCACGCCTGCGCCGTGGAGGACTCAACTGACTGCAACAGGGCCGCTAAATCATCAAGAATATCGCTTCTCTCTGAAATCCAAATTCCATGCTTCCGTAGCCATTGCGCCGCTCGTTCTCTTGTGGAGTCAGTCATCGGCGTTCTTCCGATCGCGTTCGCCCTTGCAGTATCCGCAGAGGACTTCGCCATCGTAGTAATGGCCTCGCGGAGTTGAGCGCAGGAAATTTGGGATCAGCTCGCGGCCACATTCCTTGCACGCTGGCGTCGTAACCAGGCGGCTCTTGCTGCCGTGCAGTGTTGGAAAAGGCTTCCGGTTGATCGGGTTCAGGATATGCGTCACCGGGAACTTGTAAGAGGATGAAACCGTTCGCTCGTTCATTTGCGTCTCCTCGCAATGAAAGGTAACAACACGGAAATAATACCCCTGCTAAATATGGAAAGCAAGAGAAATCTTAAAATAAATGAAAATAGTTCTTGCAATGGATTTTGAGTGCGTGTACATTGTCTGCATGACAGCCAAACAACAGGCAACACTCATGGAAAAGGTTCACGCCTTCCGGCTCGACCGCAACCTCACATGGAACGAATTAGGGCTTTTGTGCGGGCTTGCAGGCACAACGCTTCGAGCGTCGGTCAAGCGCAGGGCCATCAGCGAGCGCCTAGCGGCCCAAGTTATCAAGCACCTCGGATCTCAACTAAACGGAGCGAAGGGGTGAAAACTTCCCGGATAGACTTCTATCCTAAGAAATTGTGCGTTTACGGTTATGCAGTCAAAGGGAAGATCATCTATATAGGATTCGGCGCGGCAGGGAGGCCGTTTACTATGGGCGGGACGCGCAACCGCAAGTGGTTTCGATTTGCCAAAAAACTTCGGCGCGTTGAGATCGTAATATTGGGATGGTTCTCGACCCGCGAAGCAGCAAGAGAAGGCGAGAGGAAAGCTATCCATCAATTCAAACCGAGATTTAACGTCATCCACAATACTTGGGATTGCTGCAAAGATTATCCAAAGGAGAAAGCGAATGCGTAAAACTCTATACGTCTCGCTGATGTTTGCCATCAGCTTGGCGATTCTGATCGAGGTTTATTTCCGATGACACTTCAAGAGGAAATCGCTCGCATGAAGCGCAACGATGTCATTTTCTCAGTAGTATTCGGAATCGTTTTGGGCTTGGCAGTTTGTTTCTGCCTGGTTCTTGCGAGGTACTGGTGAGCTTCCCTCTCCGTACCGCCGTGCTGTGCGCCGACTGCGAATGTGTTTCCGATGCGCGCGGAGCCTATTGTCCGGTTTGCGGATCAAGGGCTTTGGTTTGTCTTGAGAAACTCCTCAACAGGGAGATTCGCCCGGAGCCGATGAGCGTGCAGGAATTGGAGAAGATGGCTCGTGGCTAAGAGGCTCAGTCCGTACAAATGGCGCAAGAGAAAGAAAGAATGCTTCGAGCGAGATCAGTACAAATGCCAGGGGCCGGGGCCGCATTGGGGAGAACTTGACCCGCACCATATTATCCGAAGGAGTAAAGGCGGCACAGACGATCTGTCGAATCTGGTAACTCTCTGCCGCCGATGCCATGAATCAGCACATCCTGAAAAGCAGGTGAAGTGGACGCCGGGAATCAATGAACTAAGAAGGCAAATTCAAAAGGAGAACACCAGTGAGCGCCAGCACACAGCAAGTCGAAATGATTGAAAGCGGACTCGTCAGCGTTAGACAGCGAGCCGAGCAAATCGTCGTAAAAACCCAGCAAGACTACATCGCGGTCTGCAATATAGTGGTCGAGGGCCGCGGATTCATCAAGCGATGGGAAGAAGTCTTTGCTCCCGGCATCCGGTCGGCCAAAGAGCATCTTGCCCTTCTAACGAATCAGAAAAACGAGAAAGTCGAGGGCGCGAAGCAAATCGTCGCCATCGCAGAACAAAAGGCCGAAACCTGGAAACGAGCCGAACGCGAAGCAGCGCAGCGCGAGCAAGACGAGATCAACCGGAAAGCCAGAGAAGCGCAAGACGCTGAGAATAAACGCCGAGCCGACGAAGCGCGCGCGGCAAAGAAGAAGATCCCCGAACCTATAGCAGCTCCGGTGCAGACTGTGACCGTTGCCCCGAACGTCCCAAAGGTCGCAGGCATAAAAGCAAGAGTTAACTGGAAATTCAGGATCAACGATCTATCCTCAATCCCTCGCGGATTCATGCTGGCCGACACCGTAGCCATCGGCCAGATGGTGCGCTCCACGGCCTCGGCAAACAAGGGCTGGACAGAATCACAGATCAAAGCGGCGGCGGAGAAAGAGTGCCCCGGGATAGAAGTTTTTTGCGAGGATTCAATATGACACCGGAAGAAATTAGGGAGTTTGCGGTCGAAGAGGGAATGGCTGAATTGGAACGCGAGAAAGTTGCAGTATTAGCTGAATTGAGGGACTACGTGTACGAGATATGGTTCACGCTACAGTCCATCGAAAGGAAATCCTGCCAATGAGTGTAAAGATTGAAATGAAGTGCGACTACGCGGGTTACTGCTACACACCGGAAATCGAACCGGAAACAGAACAGCAAGATGGCTGGTTCCAGATCACTAAGGACGAGGGAACTGAAAACCTGAGTAGCGTCACTATCGAACGCTTACGGAAAAATACCAAAGTTGACATGAGTGCAAAGCACGCGTGCCCGTCTCACGGCCCGAAAATGGCCTCGGACTTGATCAGTGCTCTAAAAATATTCAGCCCAAACGCGGTAGCCAAAGAGAAAGAATTGCGAGCGGAGGTGCCACTTGAAGACTCAATCTAAGCGCCGGCCGATTCAGAAGCTCGCTCGCCGAAAACAGCGCCACATCGGGCGCAAACCGGACTCCATCGTCGTCAAAGCGCCTCAACAACTTCAACCGTGGATCGTCTCGCCGGATGAAGTAACGATCCTGAAGAACGCGATCTGCAAGGGTGCCTCTGACGAAGAAATGAAGTATTGCCTCACCGTCGCGCGGAGATACCAGCTTGACCCTTTCCAGCAGCAAATCTGGTTTGTACCTCGATGGGATTCAAAGGCGGTAGCGAGTGACGGAAAAGAAGGTGCGACAGTCTACGCTCCGACTGTTGGTATAAATGGCCTTTTGCACATCGCTGCGCGAGATCATGCGGATTTTGGTTCTTTCTCGGAGCCAGAGTTTGGCCCTATGGTCGAAATCGCCTGGTACGACTCCTACAACAAAAAGAGTGGAAAGATCAAAGCGCCGGAGTGGTGCCGGATCGAAGCGCGTAAAAAAGGCTGCTCTGAGCCTACCGTCGCGAAAGTCTGGTGGGAAGAAATCTATCCCGATGTCGGCCGGTCGCCGCTCGTTCGCCGTATGCCCCGATTGATGCTCGCTAAGTGTGCAAAGGCCCAAGCGACTCGAACGGCCTACCCGAAGACTGGCGGTTTACTGATTCACGAAGAAACTCAGACGCGGGAGTTTCAGGACATCACGCCAGGACGCCGCGTAATTGAACACGTAGACGAAGCAGAGCAACGCTACCTCGAACGCGAGGCCGAAGCGCTGAAGAAGCTCACCGGGCCTCAGCGCGAAGTCGTCGAGCGGAAGATGGCAGAGGCTAAGAATGTCACGCCGACAGACATCAAACAAATGGACAGAGATCAAGCCGACGCCCAGCGCAGCATCGGGGTAACGGTAAAGTCTGCCCCGATGACATATCGCCACGAAGAGCAGCGCGGACACTACGTCATAGACGGGCCGGGGCCGCTTAAACACGCCCACAAACAAGAACTCCTTCCGCATTGGCATGAACAAGAGCAGGCGATCATCGTCGGCGATGAAGGTCTCAACGAACTTCAAGCCTACTTCGAGCGGGAGAAAGTTCCGTTCGTTCGGGTGAAGTGATGACCACCAATAACGAATTGGCGCTAAAACTCACAGGCATAACCGAGGACGAATTCGTGGAAATCCTCGGAGATATACAGTACAAACTCCTATCCACAATGGAGCCGAATCAAAACGTGGCCGACGCCATGATTGCCGCTTTTCTTATGGGCGCGATTAAAGCCACGCAGTTTATCCAGATGCAGGTGCAATGATGGCGACGCTCTTGGACGAATTCAACGCGATGAAGATCAAAGTCGCCAAAGCCATGCAGACCGGCAATGAAGCGATCCTTCACGAGCCTGTTCACGTGGTCTATCACACCGAAGAAGCCAAACGGAAACGCACCAACCCGTCACGCTCAACGCGGATAATTTTCAACTGCCGCACGCCGGAACAGTGGAAAGAAATGCACGCGGCCAAAGAACCCTATTTCGAGATCGCTGTCGATCCGCATGTCGCCGTTGACTGCATCATTCGAGCGCTCAACGCGCAGAGCCGAGAAACAATCGCGGAATGGATTAAGCAGGGATTCGAGCCAGGACAACCACCGCCAAAAGCGGAGATACCGGAGTGGGCGAAATGATCGGAAACATAGCAGACCGAATGCCAGAGGTAGTCGCTCTTGCCCGGTCAATTTCCGGGCGTCTAAAGCGATCACGAAAATGGAATCCGCTGAGGTGCATAGACAACGGGGACTATGCAGACCGCAGTGCGGAAGTCTGGGAGAACGAGGTGTATAGCGTCACCGTGCGGCGTCACGCCTTTGGATGGCCGCTCGGCATCGGCCCTTGGATTCAACTTGGAATTTCATCACATGACGGAGAGGCGAGGCACGATTGGCGCGATTTTCAAGCGATCAAGAACAATATCTGCGGCGAAGAGTGGGAAGCGATTGAACTTTTTCCGGCTGAGTCACGCCTACTCGATCCGTCGAACTATTACATGCTTTGGTGTGCGCCAGCAATCCAGATCGGAAAATACGAAGGGCGCGTGCTTGCCGACGAAAAAAATTGCATCGCGCCGCAAAGGGGGTTCCCGCGATGATTGCAACCTACATGCACGGCCTAAGAGTCAGAGTCAAAGGGCACTGGCGATTTGTCGGCAAGCTGATTCGCTGCGGGGACAAGCGAGTCTTTTTCCGCAGGTTTGGCAAGAAAGAGATTATCCACCGGAACAGCTACTCAATGGGCTTCGATGTCCGTG